>ENA-OQEX01000358-OQEX01000358.1-human-gut-metagenome-genome-assembly--contig:-NODE-358-length-24943-cov-5.542755_pt1 | contig 24943 bp, 33 predicted proteins | sample MGYA00242802_ERZ504649 | MGnify/ENA primary metagenome ERZ504649 (study PRJEB26092, sample SAMD00036194) | human gut metagenome | host: Homo sapiens | study: EMG produced TPA metagenomics assembly of...
ACCTTGCTGCGGCCCACGTACTGGGGATCGCGGCGGCTCAGAGCGAACTCCGACAGACGTTCGGGGTTGGAGCGATAGGAAGAAGGTCTCACCAGAGGGATCAGCTCGTCGGTGGTGGTGACGGGGTCGGTGATGTAGGAGCAGACCTTGACCAGCAGATCGTCGGTCAGGGCAGGCATCTCGGGCCAGTCCTTGATGTTCGGGCCGAAGCGCAGCTCGGCATCCGGTTCGGCATGGCCCCAGCCGTTGTAAACGCGCTTCTCGTACAGGGAGGCGTTGTAGTGGTACTCAGGGTTCGTATACTCCACGTCCAGATCGGTGGCAGCGGTCAGCTTACCGCCGTTGGCTGCGGTGGCCGCGATGGACCGGGCGTCCATCAGGCAACGGCAGCCATCTGGCTCTCGCCCGGCTTGGAACCTCGCGGTTCGGGAAGTTGCGGGTGGTGTGGCGGATGGAGAACTCGCCGTTGGCCGGCAGTCGCCTGCACCGAAGCAGGGGCCGCAGAAGCACTCGCGCATGATGGCACCGGCGTTGACCAGATCGTTGGCACGGCCATTCTTGAGCAGTTCGCTCAGGGCGGGCATAGAACCCGGATAGATGCTCAGGGTGAAAGCACCGTTGCCGCAGCTCTGACCCCGCAGGATGTCGCAGCGGCGCAGATGTTGTCGAAGGTGCCGCCGGCGCAGCCTGCGATCTCGCCCTGATCGACCAGATGGCACCATCGTGGAACTTGCTGTCCAGATTCATCTTGGCACCCTTGATCTGCTTGTTGGCCTCTTCCTGTACAGCGTGCAGGATATCGGCAGCGTTGGCCTGCAGCTCGTGGATGGTGTAGGTGTTGGAGGGGTGCATCGGCATAGCGATGGTGGACTCAATGGTGCTCAGGTCGATGTAAACGCAGCATCGTAGTAGGCCACCTCCGCAGGCTGCAGCTTCTTGAAGTCCTGCGGACGGCCGTGGATGGTGTAGTAACGCTGGGTCTCCTCATCGGTGACCCAGATGGAGGACCAGCAGGTGGTCTCGGTGGTCATGACGTCGATGGCATTGCGATACTCGATGGGCAGGCCGGCAATGCCGGGGCCGACGAACTCCATGACCTTGTTCTTGACATAGCCCTTCTTATAGACGGCACCGCAGATGCTCAGAGCCACGTCGTGGGGACCGATGCCCGGGCGGGGCGTGGCGGTCAGGTAGATGGCAATGACCTGCGGACGAGCGAAGTCATAGGTGCGGCCCAGCAGCTGCTTGGCCAGCTCGCCGCCGCCCTCGCCGACCGCCATGGTACCAGAGCGCCGTAACGAGTGTGGGAGTCGGAGCCGAGGATCATGCGGCCGCCGCCTGCCATGGTCTCACGGTTGTAGCTGTGGATGTTGGCCATGTTGGTAGGGACGTAGATGCCGCCGTACTTGTGGGCAGCGGAGAGGGCGAACTTGTGGTCGTCCTCATTGATGGTGCCGCCGACAGCGCAGAGGCTGTTGTGGCAGTTGGTCAGGACGTAGGGCAGGGGGAACTGCTTCATGCCGGAAGCACGGGCGGTCTGGATGATGCCGACATAAGTGATGTCGTGGCTGGTCATGGAGTCGAACTTCAGTTGCAGCTGGTCAGGATCACCGCTCTTGTTGTGGGCCTGCAGGATACCGTAGGCCATAGTGCCTTTCTCAGCTTCCTTTGCGTCCACGATGCGGCCGGTCTTCTGGGCCACTTCCTCAGGGCAGGAGCAGATGGTCTCGCCGTTTACGAGGTAGATCCCGTTATCGTATAATTTCAGCATGGTACTCTCCTTTTTTCACACATTTGCGTTCTTATACTCTCTCAAAAAGGCACTCCGGAAAAGGGGAGCCTCCCCTCCCCCGGAGTGAATCAGACTTTTACAGAACCATAGAAACGATGAGGTTGAATATAGCTGCAACACCGATGCTGATAGGCGTTGCGACGAACAGCAGACGGTTGAACAGGCTGCTACGCTCTTCCTCATTGCCACAGGAACCCAGAATCAGGGAACCGCCGGAAGAGAAGGGGCTGATTGCACTGCTCTGCGCGCCGAGAACCGTGCAGGTGAACAGATTGACCGCGCCCAGACCCGTCGTTGCGGACAAACCGGGGATCAGCGGGAACAGAGCCGGGCAGACAACACCGGTGGTAGAGCTGAAGAAGCTCATGACTGCGCCGACCAGACTGAATGCGATCGGAACCAGGAAGGTCGGAACGTTGCTGCCGATCCAGTTGGACAGCAGGTCAATGGTTCCAGCCTCAACTGCAACGGCGATCAGCATACCAGCTCCGGCGATCATCAGGATAGTATTCCAAGGAACACGAGCGATGATCTCCTTCTGCGGAGCAAGCTCCATCAGCAGCGCAATGACAGCGAAGACGAATGCGACCAAGCCGACGTCGATCTTTCCTGCAACCAGCTTGATGACCGCATTGCCGGGGATCAGCAGCTTGAGCAGCGGGAAAACCAGAACGACTGCCATCATCGCGACCATGAGATAGAGCGTCTGCTTCTGTGCGGTGGTGTATGCTTCCGTTTTTTCAAACTTGACATCTTTGCCGATGTTGCGGTTTGCAGGCAGTGCAAAACGGAAAATCGTAATGAGGATCAGAGAGAACAGGACTGCCAGACCGAACATTTTCAGGCAGGTCACGAAAGAATCAATGGCTTCCAGTTCGGGAGCTGCCTCATAGGAGCTGTCCATCAGACCACGGAAGATAACGCCAAGCGCAGCCGTCGGGAAATCACCGCCCGCCAATGCGCCGCAGTTGATGGCGACTGCACCGGTCAGCTTGTCCATCTTGGACTCTTCGCAGATGAGCAGGGTGATGGGTGCAAGGAAGGCCAGAACCGTGAAATAGGCTGCGCCCATCACCGACAGGATGACCGCCACCGCAAACAGCGCATAGGGCAGCAGACCCGGAAACTTCCGGCAGGCATACAGCAGAGAGCGGGAGATCTTTTCCAGCGTTCCATTTGCTGCAGCGACATTGTAAAAGAGCGAAACGGAGATGATGACGAACATCGTATTGGTCGGCCAGAACGCGATCAGCGCTTTGGGCTTCAGCCCCATCCAGAAACAGCCGATAAAATATGCAAATACAATGCAGAAGAAACCCGTATTGATCTTGGTTTTATAGCCAAGAAAGACTGCCAGTGCGATGGCAGCGATAATAACAGCACTTTGCATGGAACATCCTCCTTATTCCACTTCTTCGGCGTTACTCGATGCCGAGCAAGCCTGCCGCAATGGTATGCGACATATAGTAAATCTGGTCGTCCGGCACACCATGATCCGACAGATATTGGAGATACTGCTGCATCGCGATCTCCCAGTGAGGATTCTCGGTCTGACCGCCGTCTGTGCTGATAAGCACGTTCTTATAGCCGACCTCACGGATGACCTCGAGGTTTTCGGGCAGATTGCTCTTGTACTTGCCGCCGCCCATGTTCTGTGCATAGCAGCGTTCCAGCAGAACATCGTAATCCTTGACGATCCGTTTCTGGTCTTCGATGCTCATGTCGACGACCCACCATTCCGGATGGGTGACGACCAGCTTCTTGACACCGGCAGCGCGGGCTGCATCGCAGACGATGAAGCTCTCTTCGGGGGAAATATGCGCCGTGCCGAGTACTGCGTCATAATCCTTGACCAGCTGGAAGATGTCCTTCATCTCGGGAACAATTTTTCCATTCTCGGTCACCTTCACGCCATCGTCCGGGTTCTTGCCGAACTTTGCCAGATGGTTCTGGGCGTGCTGTGTCGGCAGCCAGACCACTTTGGCTCCCAGCTTCAGCGCGACCTCGACCGCCACTGGATTCAGGCCGCCGACCGGATGGTTCAGGGTGATGCTGCCGAACATGGTAAAGTCCTTGTCGCCATGGACGATCTTGTTATAACGGTTGCACAGATAAGCCCGGTCCATCGTCGTACCCTGATGGGTCTTGATGACAATGGCTCTTGCGCCCACCTTGACCGCGGCATCCGTCAGCTCCAGATCGTCATACGCTCTCAGTCGAAGATCCGGATTGGTGTGGACGTGCATATCAATAACGCCCTTCATCGGATATACGCTCATGTTTTACCTCTTTTCCATCATAATCCTGTACAAAAGAATCCTCATCTGCAGTTGAAGTTCTGGTGATTTTAGTATATAATCATTTCTGTGATTGGAAAAGTCCTGTTTTTATAATAGCCCCTATAGGCAAAACCGATAGCAAAAAAGAAATTTCTGTCGTTTTGGGAGGAATTGTCATGGATCTCCGCGAACTATACTATCTGAACGCCCTTGCCGAAGAGCAAAGCATCTCGAAAGCCGCCGAGCGGCTGTACATCGCGCAGGCCAGCCTGAGCCAATTCCTGCGCCAGTTCGAGGCGCAGCTTGGCTCCCCCATCTTCGTGCGCACCAACAAGGGGATCCGCCCCACCCCTTCCGGCAAGGTTTTTCTGAGTCACGCTAAGCACATCTTAAAAGAGTACCAGCAGGCCCAGCAGGAGTTCTGGGACAACGAGAACACCGTCGGCGGCACCGTGTTCTTCGGGGTCAGCTCCTTCCGCGGCAGCTATGTCATCCCACCCATCCTGAAAAAATTCTACGACCAGAACCCTCGGGCCACCATCAACATCTACGAGGGCAACAGCATGAATCTGGTAGAGAAGATCCGGGAGGGCGAGTTGGATCTTGCGCTCTCCGCCTACCCCATCGTCAGCACCGAGGCATCCAGATGGAATACCTCTACCGGGACGAGGTGCTGCTGGTCGCCACCAAAGACCACCCGATCTTACAGCAGGCCCGCATGGACGAGACCGGGCGGCTCCGTGTCTCGATGGAGGAAGTCACCCGCCATGAGTGCACCCTCAGCGGCAAGGATACCATGCTGGGTCACCTGATCCGAAGTGCGTTCGGAGCCTACGGCCTGCGGCTGAAATCGAAGCACGGCAACATCACCGCCGCATTTGCCGCATCCATGGCACGGGTTGGCCTTGCTCTGGCTTTCACCTACCGCTCCTGCATCGTCGAAGAGCCGGATGTCGTCTACCTCTCGCTGGGGTCGCAGGGGCTTTACCTCCGGCTGGCCCTGCTCTCCCCCACCACCGACTACCGCTCCAAGGCGACGCTGGCCCTGACCAAGCTGCTCCGCGAAGAGCTGAGCGGCAAAAACGCAGATAAAAAGACACCCTCGCCGTCCAATCAGATCAACGAAGGTGCCCTGTAAGGTTCGATTCTGTTTATGCGTGGTTGAAGCCCTTGCCGAACACCTCGGTGGTGCTGAGCATCGAGATAAAGGCGTTGAGGTTTTCCTTATGGATAAATGCCTGCAGTTGCAATGCCTCGCGGTGGGTGAGGGTCGTATAGATCATGTAGTGGGGCCGGTCGGTGTAGGCACCGTAGCAGGGCGTATAGGTCGCGCCGCGCACCAGCTTGCGCATGACGAAGTCACAGATGGGGTCTTTGTCGTCGCAGATGATGAGGATGGCCTTGCACATCTTCATCTGCTCGAGGACGGCATCGACGACGAGGCTCTTGACCGTCAGACCCACGAAAGAGTAGAGAGCGGTGTAGAGGTCGAAGAGAAGCAGGCTGCCAGCACCATGGCGAGGTCGGTGATAAAAAGCGCCTCGCCGGTGTTCTTCATATGGGTGTATTTTTTCAGGATGAGGGCGACGACATCGGTGCCGCCGGAAGACGCGCCCACGTTGAAGAGCAGAGCCGACGCAATGGCGGGCAGGGCGATGGCGAAGACCAGGTCCAGCATGGGCTGGTTGGACAGGGGGCCGCTGAGGGGGACATATTTTTCAAAAAGGGCCAGCTCTGCCGTCATGACGACGGTGGCCCAGCCGGTGCTGATGGCAAAATCCCTGCCGAGGAATATCCAGCCCAGAATGAGCAGGAGGATATTGGCACCGGACGAAAAAGCTGAGGCCGACAGGGGCGTGAGCTTTGCCACAAGGGCCGCGCCGCCGGTCACGCCGCCGAAGACGAAATTGTTGGGGAATTTGAAGAAGTATACGCCGATGGTCATGATGCTGATACTCAGGGTGATGATAACGTATCGGCTGACGATCTGCAAGGTCTTTTCCCGCGTGCTGATCTCCATTTGACTGTTTCCTTTCGCCGTCGCGCGGCACTCTCTTCTCACACGAAGGGCCGTTTCTCTGCCCATTCCCGGTGTTATTGTAACACTGCCCACCGCGCCGTTCAAGAGGAAAAAAACTTTCCGCACAAAAACCGCCCGCTTCGTTTTCCACAAAGCGGGCGGCAGATGTTGAATTTATGGAGGTGTTTACAGCTTCTTGCCGGTCAGCATCTCGTAGGCTTCCTCGTACTTGGCGATGGTCTTGTCGATGACGTCCTGCGGCAGGTCATAATCACTGTCGGGGTTGGCCAACAGCCAGTTGCGGACGAACTGCTTATCAAAGGAGGGCTGACCGTGGCCGGCCTCGTAGCCTCCAGCGGCCAGAAGCGGGAGGAATCGGGGGTCAGCATCTCGTCGCCGAGGATGACGCTGCCTCCTCATCCAGACCGAACTCAAACTTGGTGTCGGCGATGATGATGCCGCGGGAGAGGGCATACTCAGCGCACTTCTTATACAGAGCGATGGTGTAGTCGCGCAGCTTGGTGGCGTACTCCTCGCCCTTGCCGGGGAACAGCTTTTCCAGCACGTCGATGCTCTGCTCGTAGGAGATGTTCTCGTCGTGGTCGCCGATTTCGGCCTTGGTGGAGGGAGTGTAGATGGGCTCGGGCAGCTTCTCGGACTCCTTCAGGCCCTCGGGCAGCTGGATGCCGCAGACCCTGCCGGTCTTCTGGTAGCTGGCCCAGCCGCTGCCGGTGATGTAGCCGCGGACGATGCACTCGACGGGCAGCATGGTCAGCTTGCGGCACATCATGCTGCGGCCCTCGTACTGGGGCTGCCGGAAGAACTCGGGCATCTCCTTCACGTCCACGCTCAGCATATGGTTGGGCAGCAGGTCGCGGGTGTAGTCGAACCAGAACTTGCTCATCTGGGTCAGCACCTTGCCCTTGTTGGTGACTTTATTCTTTAAGATAACATCGAATGCAGAGATGCGGTCGGTGGCGACCATGATGAGGCTGTCACCGTTGTCGTAGATCTCGCGGACCTTGCCTTCCTTGATGGGCTTGAACTCAGTCATAGCAAAACTCTCCATTTTCCTTATTCCGTAGGTATCTTTTCGTCAACTTAAACCTCTCCGTCAGCGCTTACGCGCTGCCACCTCCCCTAACGAGGGGAGGCCTTGGCATTTCGTAAAGCCTCGCCTCTTCGCCAGAGGCTCCCCTCGGCAGGGGAGCTGTCGAGCGCCAGCGAGACTGAGAGGTTGTCTACTCATTACACTATAATCTTATCACAGGAATTGTCCGTTGGGAAGAAACAGATGGGAGAGAAATGGGCCGATTTTTGGTTTTTTCTCGTGAAAAGTGCTAAAATACAGCTTAAATTTTCGTCGTTTTGACGGTAAAAGTCGTACTTTCGCCCCATTTTCGCCTGCCTTGCCGGCCGAAACGCCGTCATTGACGAAATTTGTGAAAACGTGTATCATGGGTAACGGCATCGCATTTTTCAACTTTTGTCTTTTAAGGAGGTCCATGCCATGCGCCCTCTCATCATCGCCCATCGCGGCGCGTCCCATCTGGCCCCCGAAAACACGCTGACCGCGTTCCGTCTGGCAAAGACGCTGGGTGCGGACGGCTTCGAGTGTGACGTTCAAATCACCAGAGACCGTCATCTCGTGGTGGCCCACGACTACCTCACCGACCTCAAGACCGGCGTCCACGGCAACATCCCGGATATGGACTTCGACGACCTGCGCCAGCTGGATTTCGGAAAATGGAAAAGCCCGGAGTTCGCGGGCGAAAAGATCCCCACCCTCGAAGAGGTTCTGGAAGCCGCGCAGGACTTCAGGATGGTACATATTGAGTTGAAGCCCTACTTGGACCGGGACGAAGAGATCGTGGACCGGGTCATCGACGCGTCCTTGACGCCGGGCTGGAAGAAAAGGCCGTGCTCACCTCCTTCGAGTACGGCACTCTCCGCCGGGTGAAGGAGCGGATGCCCCAGATGGCCACCTGCGCCATGACCCTCAGCCCCGAATCCCAGCTCAGCCAGCCGGCCACCTTCTGGGAGAAGCTGGGCCTCAAGAAGACCGACCCTCTCGTGGAGAAGCTTTCCAGCCCCCAGGCCCTCAGCGAAGCGGCCGCTCTGCTGGAAGACCCCAGCAGTCTGGACGAAGAGAACAGCATCCTCATCTACTACTTAAAAGACCGTCTCGATTTTCTCTACTCCATCTTCCCCGGCATGAGCCTGGCCGAAATTCTGCAGCAGTATTATTATCAGACGGATTTTGTGAGCTATGTGGCCCAGTTCGGCTTCCCGGTGGATTACGTCGGGCCGGAGTACCACGCCTTTTTCCGGGACAAAGACCTTGTCTCCAACGCCCACGCCCACGGCTTCAAGGTCGCGCCCTGGCCGGTGGGCGCGGACAGCCGGGACAACCTGCGCCAGCTGTTCCGGCTGGACCCGGAGCTTGTGGTCACGAATAAGCCCGAGGTGGCCGTTTCCATCCTCACCGGGCTGGGCCAATGGGACGAATCATCCAAAGAGGGTTGACAGCCTCTTTTTTGGAGCATAATAGTCCTGTATCAAACAGTTTCATGTGAAACAGTTCGACGATCAAACATTCACAGCTCTGCCATATCATATAACGAACAGAAGGATGGTAACTATGTGTAAAGAAATCGAGTCTTGCTGCACCCCCATCGCGCCGCCGTGGGAGGCGCCGCAGGTCATCCCGGCCCAGCTGCGCCGGGTGAACAACCTTATTTTCCGCAAGATAGGCCAGATCGCCCGCACCAATGGCGTGGAGGCCGTGACCCCCATGCACGGCTGGATCATGGAGTATCTTTACCGGCACTCCGAGACCCCGGTGTTCCAGCGGGACATCGAGCGGGAGTTCTCCATCACCCGTTCCACCGTTACCAATATTTTACAGCTCATGGAGCGCAAGGGTTACATCGCCCGCCGGAGCGTGGAGCAGGACGCCCGCCTCAAGCAGCTGGTCCTCACCGAAAAGGGCCGCCAGTTCCACGAAAATACCATGCTCGCCCTCCACCAGACCGACGAATACGTCGCCAGCCTGCTGACGGAGGAAGAGAACACCGAGCTGCTGCGGCTGCTGAATAAGTTGTATCTCGGCCTAAAGTGAAACAAATATGAACTTTTTCCGAAACTTTGAAAAAAGCATTGACATTAAAATTGTTTTGTATAAAATTGTTCCGTACCAAACAATTTATCAAAGGAGGCTCAAAGCATGATAAAGAAGCTTGCTTCCCATCTGGGCGAATACAGACGCGCCGCTATCCTGACGCCGATGTTTTCCGCACTGGAAGCAGTCATGGACATCCTGCTGCCCACCATCATGGCGTTCATCATCGACCTTGGCATTGAAAAGGGCGATATGAACGCCATCGTCAAATACGGCCTGCTCACCTTCGCAGTGGCGGCCATCGCTCTGCTGCTGGGCGTTCTGGCCGGCAAGTACGCCGCCGAGGCGTCCACCGGCTTTGCCGGCAACCTGCGTGACGCGATGTATGAGAACATCCAGCACTATTCCTTCTCCAACATCGACAAATTCTCCACCGCCGGCCTCGTCACCCGCATGACCACCGACGTGACCAACCTGCAGAACGCTTTCCAGATGATGGAGCGCATGTGTGTGCGCGCCCCGGTTCATCTGGTGTTCGCACTCATCATGGCCTTTACCATCGGCGGCCCGCTGGCCCTCATCTTCGTGGTGGCCGTCGCCTTCCTGCTGGCCGTGCTGGCAAGCATCATGGTCCCCACCTTCAAAATTTTTGACCGTGTTTTCAAGAATTACGACAACCTGAACTCCTCCGTGCAGGAGAACGTCTCCGCCATCCGCGTGGTCAAGAGCTTCGTCCGCGAGGGCTTCGAGAACGAGAAGTACACCAAAGCCTGCGAGGGTCTGTATCAGCAGTTCGTCAACGCAGAGAGCCGTCTGAGCTTCAATGGCCCCGCCATGCTGACGGCTATTTACGGCTGCAACATTGCCCTGAGCTGGTTCGGCGCAAAGTACATCCTGCACGGCGCGCTGACCACCGGCCAGCTGAATGCTCTGTTCGGCTACATCATGAACATCCTGATGGCTCTGATGATGCTGAGCATGGCTTTCGTCATGATCTCCATGTCCGCCGCTTCCGTAAAGCGTATCGTGGAAGTTCTGGACGAGAAGACCGACCTGCCCCCCGCCAAGCTCCCGTGCAGGAAGTCAAGGACGGCAGCATCCGCTTCGACCACGTCACCTTCAAGTACAAGCACGGCTCCGGCCAGCCTGTCCTGAACGACATCACCTTTGACATCAAGCCCGGCGAGACACTGGGCATCATCGGCGGCACCGGCAGCGCAAAGTCCAGTCTGGTGCAGCTCATCCCCCGCCTGTACGACGCCGAGACCGGCACCGTCAGCGTGGGCGGCGTGGATGTCCGGGATTATAACCTCGACGTCCTCCGCCACGAGGTCTCCATGGTGCTCCAGAAGAACGTCCTGTTCTCCGGCACCATCCTCGACAACCTCCGCTGGGGCAATGAGAACGCCAGCGAGGAAGAGTGCATCCGTGTGGCGAAGCTGGCCTGCGCCGATGAGTTCATCGAGCGCTTCCCGGACAAGTACAACACCTGGATCGAGCAGGGCGGCTCCAACGTGTCCGGCGGCCAGAAACAGCGTCTGACCATCGCCCGCGCCCTGCTGCGCAAGCCGAAGGTCCTCATCCTCGACGACTCCACCAGTGCCGTGGATACCGCCACCGACGCAAAGATCCGGAAGGCGTTCCGTGAGGAGATCCCCGGCACCACCAAGATCATCATTGCACAGCGCATTTCCTCGGTGCAGGATGCCGACCGCATCCTCGTGCTGGACAACGGCCAGATCAACGGCCTCGGCACCCACGAGGAACTGCTGAAGAACAACGCGATCTATCAGGAAGTCTACAGCAGCCAGACTCAGGGCGGCGGCGACTTCGACAAGCAGGGAGGTGAGCAGTAAATGGCAGAACAGAAAGCAAAAGTCGTCCATGGCCCCGGCCCCCGCGGCATGGGAGGCCCGCGTCCGAAGGTCAAGAACCCGGGCAAGCTGCTCAAGCGCATCATGCAGAGGTGTTCCAGCACTATCTGCCTCACTGCATCCTCGTGCTCATCTGCATCGTGGTCAGCGCGCTGGCCAATGTGCAGGCAAGCCTGTTCCTGCAGACCCTTATCGACGACTATATCATCCCCATGACCCAGCAGCAGGACCCCAGCTTTGCACCGCTGGCCGGGGCGCTGGTGCGCGTCGGCTGCATCTATGTGGTGGGCATCCTCGCCGCATGGCTCACGCCCGCATCATGGTCAACGTCACCCAGGGTACCCTGCGCAACCTGCGCATCCAGCTCTTCACCCACATGGAGAGCCTGCCCATCCGCTACTTTGACACCCATCCCCACGGCGACATCATGTCCGTCTACACCAACGACGTGGATACCCTCCGTCAGATGCTCAGCCAGAGCATCCCGCAGCTGGTGTCCAGCGCCATCACCATCGTTTCCGTCTTTGCCAGCATGTGCATGCTGAGCTGGCAGCTCACCATCGTCACCATGCTGATGGTGGCCCTGATGCTCTTCTGCTCCAAGAAGATCACCCAGCAGAGCGGCAGGTACTTCATCGCACAGCAGCGCGACCTCGGCAAAGTGAACGGCTACATCGAAGAGATGATGGAGGGCCAGAAGGTCGTCAAGGTCTTCACCCACGAGCAGAAGGCCCTCGAGGGCTTCCGCGAGCTGAACGACAAGCTCAAGGACAGCGCCAAGCAGGCCAACAGCTTCGCCAACATCATCATGCCCGTCACCGCCCAGCTGGGCAACATCAGCTATGCCATCTGCGCTCTGGCGGGCGCAGCCATGGCTGTCACCGGCATGGGCGGCGTCACGCTGGGTACTGTCATGGCGTTCCTGTCCCTGAACAAGAGCTTCAATATGCCCATCAGCCAGGTGTCCATGCAGGCCAACAGCATCATCATGGCACTGGCCGGTGCAGAGCGCATCTTCAAGATGATGGATGAGCCCAGCGAGACCGATGAGGGCTATGTCACCCTCATCAACGCCAAGTACGACAAGGACGACAACCTCGTGGAGGCCAACGAGCGCACCGGCATCTGGGCCTGGAAGCACCCCCACCACGACGGCACCACCACCTACCACAAGCTGGAAGGCGACATCACCTTTACGGATGTCGATTTCGGCTATGTACCGGGCAAGACTGTCCTGCACGACATCAACCTCTATGGCCGTCCGGGCCAGAAGATCGCCTTCGTCGGCTCCACCGGTGCCGGCAAGACCACCATCACCAACCTCATCAACCGCTTCTACGACATCCAGGACGGCAAGATCCGGTACGACGGCATCAACATCCACAAGATCAAGAAAGCCGACCTCCGCCGCTCTCTGGGCATCGTGCTGCAGGATACCCACCTGTTCACCGGCACGGTCATGGAGAACATCCGCTATGGCCGTCTGGAGGCCACCGACGAGGAGTGCATCGCCGCAGCCCGTCTGGCCAACGCCGACGGCTTCATCAAGCGCCTGCCCGAGGGCTACAATACCATGCTGACCGGCGACGGCGCGAACCTGTCGCAGGGCCAGCGTCAGCTGCTGGCCATCGCCCGTGCAGCCGTCGCGACCCGCCGGTGCTCATCCTCGATGAGGCTACTTCCTCCATCGACACCCGCACCGAGGCTCTGGTGCAGCGCGGCATGGACGGCCTGATGTATGGCCGCACCAGCTTCGTCATCGCCCACCGCCTCTCCACTGTCCGCAACGCAGACTGCATCGTGGTCCTGGAGCAGGGCCGCATCATCGAGCGCGGCAGCCATGACGAGCTCATTGCCAAGAAGGGCAAGTATTACCAGCTCTATACCGCAATCTGGCCGAGAACTAAACTTTATATACAGAAAGCCGCTGTGCAGTTTTGTAGCTGTACAGCGGCTTTTTCTTGTGCTTTGTCGAATTTTATGATATTCTTTAGGTGTCGGCCTTCCGACTCCATTCAAATTGGGGAAGGGGGTGAGAACCTATGGAAATGTTATCTTCTTTCATTCTGTCCGTCGCAGCCAATGTTGTGGCTCATTGCATTGGCAAGTGGCTTGACGAACAGTTTAAGGCCGGTAAGCACTAACCCCTAGTAAGCAAAACGCCCCCGCGGTATTCGCAGTACCGTGGGGCGTTTTGCTGCTCATTGGTGAAAACCTATGAAGCAATATCTTCTTTCATTGCTTTTATTATATGCACTCTCAGCAAAAAAGTCAAGCGCTTCGCAATTTTATCGATCCAAATCGTGCTTCTTGCAGAACTTCCTGCTCACCCAGTACATCCCGGCCCAGATGGCGATGGCGAGGATGAGATACACCGGATTTTTCAGCGAGCTGAGCAGCGACTGGCCGAAGAGAGCCATCATGCCACCATAACGGACTTGCCCGCCAGAAGGGTGAGCAGATAGCGCTTCTCGTCAAAGTCCGAGATGCCGAAGGCCAGATGCAGGAACGACGTGGGCGTAAAGGGCAGGACGGCCAGCATGAAGAGGCTGGCCGTGTCCACATGACTGACCCACTGCTGGGCCTTTTTCAGCTGTTCGGAGCGAGAGGCCAGCTTCCAGAAAAAGCGCTTGACCACCCGCCGCCAGAATAAAAACACCACCGTGCCGCCTGCGGCCACACCGAGCCAGCTGTAGACGAAGCCAAGAAATCCGCCGTGGGCCGCGACATTGAGGGCCACGATGGCGATGAGGGGCAGCGGCGGAAAAATGGATTCCACCATCGCCAGCAGGATAGGGACAAACGGCCCCAGCCTTCAAAGCCTCTAACAATGCCTCCCAGAATTCCAGCGTACCCAGCTGGTGGAGCCAGTCGATGAGCATCGTTTCCATCGTGCTCGTACCATCCCTTTCGTTTCTGCCTGAAGTTCCTTCTTAGTATATCCAGCATCTATGACCGGGATATGAACAAAATCTGAGCATTTTTGCCTTTTTCTTCCTGTCTCTCCTTACAATACGAAACAGCGTTGTTCTTTCCTGCACGATATTTTATTCTTCTGCCTCAGAAGATGTGCCGGGCGGCCTCTGCTTCGGCGGCCTGCCGTTCGGCCTTGAGGCGCTGACGCTCCAGATACTGGGCTTTCTGCTTTTTCCAGCGGACCAGGCTTGCATCGTCCGGCATCTGGACGCAGCGGGCGAAGGCCCAGTGCAGGCCGTCCCGGCGCGACATCCGGTATTTCTGGAACACGCCCCGGCCTGCCTCGCCGCCCCGGCCTTACAGACGGGACATTGGGACAGCGTATACCAGCCGCTGCTCCCCTTTTTCAGCCAGACGTCATCCGGCTGCAGGGCCGTGCCGCAGACCGGGCAGGCCATCGTTCCGATGACGGGGTCCAGCTTCCACATAGACTGGTCCAGATAGCCCCGGAAGACCCTGAAATCCCGGTAGTCGCCCGGCGTGGGGCAAAGGCTCTGGCGCAGGGTGTCCTCCTCGCTGGGGTAAGCGGCCAGTCCGGCCCGCAGGTCGAGCATACGGCAGAGGTCGGCGGTGTAGAGGGTGTCGGACAAAGCGTCGTGGAAGGGGCGTTCCAGCGGGATGCCCATCCGGGTGACGACATTTTCCAGCTTCATCCCCTCGCCTTCCTTGCGGGGGTACTCCCGCAGAAAGAGCTGCTGCAGGTCGTACCAGACCGTCGGGCAGCTCTCGTCGAGATTGCAGAGGAAAAGGTTCTGCTTGAGCACCGGCACGTCATCCATGCCCCACTCGGCGAACTCGGCGTCCGGGCCGCACCACTTCATAAAGCGGCGGAGGCCCTGGATGATGGGTTCGCCCTTGTCGAGGTCCTCCTGCGTCAGACCGGTGACTTTGGCGATGTGGTGCTGCAGGCAGCGGAAGATGCGGGGACGCAGGTGGATGGAGAAGGTATCCAGCACGTTGGCGTCCTCGTCGATCTTGACAGCACCGATCTCAATGATCTCCCCCCGGAACGTCTGCTGGACACCGTGATAATTAAAGATAAACGGCTGATAGCCGATGTTCCACTCCAAATCGAATAAAACTAAGTTGCGCGGCATTTGCGTCTGGTATCCTTTCAAAAAATGAACTTCTCAATGGCCTCCGCCACGCCGTCGTGGTTGTTGTCGGCGACGGTCACATAGTCCGCCGCCTCCTTGACGGGGGGCTCTGCATTCTGCATGGCCACACCCACGCCGGCAAAGCGTATCATGGAGCAGTCATTGAGGCCGTCGCCGCAGGCCATGAGGTTGTCGCGGGTCAGCCCCCTGCTTTCCAGCAGACTGCCAAGGCTCACGTCCTTGGCGACCCCCAGCGGCACAGCCTCGATGAAGAAAGGGCTGGACGGGTAAAGGTCGATCTCGCCCGCAAACCGTTTCCGGCCTGCCTCCAGTACCTCGCCGCGGCGGGCGGGGTCGAGGGTAATGAGCATCTTGCAGATGGGATAATCCACATAGGCGGCGAGGTCCTCCACCTTCTGCATGGGCAGCTTGCAGGTAAAGCACTCCTTCAGCGCCCACTCGTCCTCGGGGCTTTCGGTGACAACGCCCTGCTTATTATAGGTAATGATGACCACGCCCTGCTCCCTGGCGAAGGCACAGAGCCGCGCACATACTTTGCATCCAGCTGCTTGCGGTAGAGCGTCTCGCCGGTGCACAGTCGATGATGGCACCGCCGTTATACGAGAGGACGCAGCCGCCCTTTTTATCCAGTCCCAGCTCCTTTGCCAGCGGCATGATGCCTGCCGTGGGACGTCCCGAGGCCAGCACGATGGTCACACCTTTGGCAGCAGCGGCATCCAGCGCTGCGCGGGTGGCGGGGGTGACGACCTTCTGGTCATTGGTCAGAGTGCCGTCGAGGTCGAGCGCCAGCACACGAATATCTTTCTTTTCCATATCCAGCCTCACTTATTTTTACAGGCCGGAACGTCCCGGCCCTGTCGATTTTATCGCACACCTTTTTATTGTACAATGAATGCACCACTCAGCGCAAGACTCTTTGTTATATTTCTTCGGCACTTTGGAGTTTGTTTGAAAATACAAACTGTAGTTTGCTGCAAAAAACACGTAAAGATAGACATTTCTAACTACTTATCGTAAAATGTTAGCAGATGTAAACATCATCAAAATCCCTTGAATTTTCCAAAAACCGCGTTATAATAACGGAAGAAACACTTATCCCATGCCCTTTGGGGCATGAGGGAATACGATAAAAAAGGAAGGTATACTACTATGGTCGATATTAAGAAGATCGCTCTGTTCGCTGCCGGCACCCTGTTCGGTTCCGCTGGCTTCAAGCTGCTGTCCAGCAGCGATGCAAGAAGGTCTACACCCAGACCACCGCTGCTGTCCTGCGCATGAAGGACTCCACCATGGAGACCGTCAGCAAGGTCCAGGAGCAGGCCGGTGACATCCTCGAGGATGCAAAGGCCATCAACGAGGCCCGCGCTGCCAAGGCTGAGGCTGAGGTCATCGAGACGCTGCCAAGGCAGAGACCGCCGAGACCAACGAGTAATTTTGCAGTCTCTGAGCCGCCTGCGGGCGGCTCTTTTTATGGTTATTTTTTGCAATACGCAGAGGATATTCTGATATGAAATGTACTATTCTTCATGAGAGCCGCGGCCGTCTGCGGGTACACGTCTGCAATGTGCGGATGACCCTGCACCGGGCCGATGTGCTGGAAGCCTATCTGAACCACCACGACGCCGTGAGCAAGGCCAAGGTCTACGAGCGGACGGGCGATGTGGTGGTGTATTACACCGGTGCCCGCAGGGACGCCGTCGCCGCCCTGAGCACCTACCGTTTCGATGACCCCGAGCTGGACGCACTGGTCACCAGCGCCGACAGCCGCCGCATCAATCAGGAATATCAGGAAAAGATGTATAACCTCTTGGCAGGCCGGGTGCTGCGCCAGCTGTTCCTGCCCGCCCCGCTCAACGCCGCCTACACCGTGTTCCGCTCCATCGAGTTCCTCTGGAAGGGTGTGTGCTGCCTGTGGCGCCGCAAACTGGAAGTCGAGGTGCTGGATGCTTTGAGCATCGGTGTTTCCATCCTGCGGGGCGATTTTTCCACCGCAGGCTCCGTCATGTTCCTGCTCAACGTCGGCTCCCTGCTGGAGGAGTGGACCCGCAAGAAGAGCCTCGACGACCTGGCCCGCAGCATGGCCTGAATGTCGATAAGGTCTGGGTCCGCGCACAGGGCAGCGAAGTGCTCATGCCGCTCACCAAGGTCCACCCGGGCGACGAGATCGTCGTCCGCTCCGGCAACATGATCCCGCTGGACGGCACCGTCATCGAGGGCGAAGCCATGGTCAACCAGGCCGCACTCACCGGCGAGTCCATGCCGGTGCGCAAGACCATCGGTGCCACCGTCTACGCCGGCACTGTGGTGGAAGAGGGCGAGTGCGTCCTGACCACCAGGGCCGAGGGCGGCGCAAACCGCTACGACAAGATCGTGGCCATGATCGAGGAATCCGAGAAGCTGAAGTCCAGCACCGAGAACCGTGCGCTGGCTCTGGCCGACCGTCTGGTCCCCTGGTGCCTCGGTGCTACCGTCGTCACCTACGCCCTGACCCGGAACGCCACCCGCGCCATCTCCTGCCTGATGGTCGATTTCTCCTGCGCCCTCAAGCTCTCCATGCCGCTGGCCGTTCTTTCTGCCATGCGCGAGTGCGGCGCAAGCCACATCACCGTCAAGGGCGGCAAGTACCTCGAGACCCTGTCCAAGGCCGACACCATCGTCTTCGACAAGACCGGCACCCTGACCCGCGCTACCCCCAAGGTGGTCAAGGTCGTCCCCTTCTCCGGCTGCAGCGAGAGCGAGGTTTTGCAGCTGGCCGCCTGCCTCGAGGAGCACTTCCCCCACTCGATGGCCAACGCCGTCGTCCGGGAGGCCAAAGAGCGCGGCATCTCCCACCAAGAGATGCACTCCGAGGTAGAGTATATCGTGGCCCACGGCATCGCCAGCCGCGTCAGCGGTGAGCGGGTCGTCATCGGCAGCCACCACTTCGTCTTTGAGGACGAGCACTGCACCATCCCCGAGGACGAGCGCGAGAAGTTCGATAACCTCGAGCCGGAGTACTCTCACCTCTATCTGGCCGCTTCGGGCCGTCTGGCCGGCGTCATCTGCATCGCCGACCCGCTGCGTCCGGAGGTTCCCGCGTGCTGCGCGCTCTGCGCGGCCTCGGCATCACCAACACCGTCATGATGACCGGTGACAGCGAGCGCACCGCCGCCGCCATCGCAAGGCAGGTGGGCGTGGATCAGTTCTTCGCCGAAGTCCTGCCCGAGGACAAGGCTGCTTTCGTCCAGAAGGCCAAGAGCGAGGGCCACACCGTCGTGATGATCGGCGACGGCATCAACGACTCCCCCGCCCTCTCTGCCGCTGACGTCGGCATCGCCATCAACTCCGGCGCTGCCATCGCCCGCGAGATCGCAGATGTGACCATCAAGGCCGACAGCCTCGAGGAGCTGGTCATCCTCAAGACCATCGCCAACTCCCTGCAGCGCCGTGTCAGCGCCAACTACCGCTTCGTGCTGACCTTCAACTCTGCCTCATCGCGCTGGGGGCAATGGGCATCCTGCAGCCTGCGTCCTCTGCCATGCTGCACAACCTCTCCACCATCGGCATCAGCCTCAAGAGCATGACCAACCTCATCCCCGAGGAGAAGGCTCAGAAGGCTCTGGCGGAAAAGAACTAAAGTCCAAATGCTACAAAAATACCGGCTGTGTTTTAAGCACAGCCGGTATTTTTATGCTCAGATATTACTCAAGGCCGATCTGCCGGGCGTACTCTTCCAGCAGCTCCCGCTCGAGGAAGGGGGTCTTGACGCCCTCGCGGTCACGGTAGGTCTCATGGCCCTTGCCGATGACGGCGATGAGGTCGCCCTCCTGTGCGTGGTCAACAGCGTAATGCAGGGCGTCGAGGCGGTCGGGGATCTCCACGAACTTTGCGTCCGGGTTGCCCTTGTTCATGCCCACGCGGATGTCGGCGAGGATGTCCTCCACCTTCTCAAAGCGGTTGTTGTCCTCCGTGAGGATGGAGAAATCGGCCATCCTGGCACAGATCTCACCCATGCCGTAGCGGCGCAGCTTGGAGCGGTTGCCGCCGCAGCCGAACACCACCACGAGGCGGTGGGGGTCGTAGGCCCGCAGAGTGGTGAGCAGGCTCTCGGTGGAGACTTCGTTGTGGGCGTAGTCCAGCAGGATGGTGAACTTCCTGCTGATGGGGACCAGCTCCACGCGGCCCTTGACCACACAGCGGCTCAGACCTTCGTGGATGGCCTCATCGGGCAGGCCCAGCACCTTGCCCACAGTGAGAGCGGCCAGCGCATTGTAGACGCTGAACTCGCCGGGCATATTCACCTTGACGTCCATATCGTCCTTGCCGGAGACATGGAACCGGACGCCGAGGAAGTCGTGGGTGCGGAGCAGCTGGTAAGTACCGGCGCGGTAGTCGGCCTTTTCGCTGCAGCCGTAGGTCACCAGCTTGCAGGTGTGGCCTTCCAGCAGAGCCTCGGTGTTCTCGTCGTCGATGTTCACGACGCCGGTGGTGCAGCGCTTGAAAAGCTGCCCCTTCCAGCTGCGGTATTCTTCAAAGGTCTTGTGCTCGCCGGGGCCGATGTGGTCGGGCGAGAGGTTGGTAAAGACGCCGATGTCGTAGTGGATGCCCGCCACGCGGTCCATCATGAGGCCCTGACTGGACACCTCCATCAGCGCCGTATCGCAGCCGGCGTCCAGAAACTCCCGGAACGTCTTCTGCAGCTCGTAGCTCTCAGGGGTGGTGTTGGCCGTCTCCTGATGGTGGCCGAGGAAGTAGATGCCGTTGGTGCCGATCATGCCCACCTTGCGGCCTGCGGCTTCCAGCACGCTCTTTATCATGTGGGTGGTGGTGGTCTTGCCCTTGGTGCCGGTGACGCCGATCATGGTCATCCGGCGGGAGGGGTTGCCGAACAGGTTGCCGCTCATGAGCGCCAGCGCATAGCGGCTGCTCTCCACCTTCAGCACGGCAGCACCGGGGACGGTGGAAAGGTCGATGTCGTGCTGGACCACCAGCGCCGTCACGCCGTCGGCCACGCACTGGGCGGCGTAGTCGTGGCTGTCCCGCTGGGTACCCACGATGCAGACGAAAAGCCGGCCCGGGGCCGCCTTGCGGCTGTCGTAGATGATGTCCTCGATGTCAAGCTCAAGCTGCCCTGCACCAGCGTATAGGACACGCCCTCCAACAGTTGTTCCAGTTTCATCGTTCAAATGCTCCTTATTGCTGTTCTGCCGCTGCGGCAGTGGGGTCTTCGGCGGGCGCGGCTTCCGCGCCCTCAGTATCGGGTTCGGTGCCGGAGGCTTCCTCCGGCTGGCTCTCGGCCTCTGCCTCCGCCGGGGCGGCAGGCTCTTCCGGGGCCGTCCAGCCCGAGGGTAGGGTCGGCTCGCCCTGTGCAAAGCGGAATTTGCGACTGGAAGAGGCGCTCAGGTGGCTCAGATCCAGCATACCGGTGTCGGTGGGCGAGCAGCCCTTGCCGTCCTCGTTGAGCAGGACATACTTTGCCAGCCGGAGTTTGTAGTCCAGCTCATTCAGGGTACCCAGAAGCACGCTGATGCGGCCCTGATACAAAAACGCCATCTGCTCCGGGTCCTCGAACTCGATGCGGGTGACATCCGCCCCCAGCTCACTGCTGCCCAGTGCGGTCAGCAGAGTGTTCAGGGACTCGAGCCGCTTATCCGTGGGCGGTCCGGCCTCGCTGGATGCGGCGCTGTCAGACGCCGCGCTGCCCGAAGACGGGCCGGACGGTCCTGTCTCAAATTCCAGCTGTGTACCCGGCGTCGTGGATACCGGCTCGCCGCCGCAGAGGATGATAAGGTCCGGCTGGGCCGAATCCTTATCCAGTATCTTCAGCCCCGCAGAAAGGCTCAGCCAGCCGCTGGACGTCTGCATGGCGTAGACGGCAGTGGCCGCGTTGGTCCGCACCACTACGGTGTTAGGGTAATCCCGCTCCACCCGGATATTTTCCAGCAGCGGGAACTGCTTTTCCAGCGCAGCGGCCTTTTCGGCGGGGTCGAAGCTGAAGATGTTCTCTTCCGCGTGGACGCCCAGCGCCTGCAGGATCTCAGCGCTGGAATAGCCGCCCACCTCCTGCACCACCTCTCCATCGACCGCCACTTCTAAGGTGTTTATCTTGAAGAGCATGGTCACGGTGAGGTAGACGCCCACCCCGATGACGCAGAGCAGCAGCGCCAGCGCCGTCAGGCGGCGGATGGCCCTGCGGCGGCGGACAGCGGCCCGGGTCAGACGGCGCTTTTTTTCTGCCCTCCCGCCGGGGCCGGGGCTGCGGAGGTTCGCCTCCGTGGGGCGGTAGCGCCCGCCGCTCTGAGATCTCCGGGCGCTCTGGACATTCTGGGGCCGCTGGCCATTGCGGGGGCGGCTCCCATTTGTGGGGTAGGCGGTCGTGTTCTGACGGGGCCGCTGGCTTCTCTGCTGGCCCTGACGGCGGCTCTGGCTCTGGTTATCGGGCCGTCGCGCCGTCTGCTGGGGAAACCGGATGCTGTTGTCCGCATATCCCGAGCTGTGGTTTTCGAACGTCACATTGCCGCCCGAGAAGTCCAGCGTCTGCTCCTGATAGCCCTGCGTCCGGCGGCGGTCCTGATTCGAGGACGCCGGTCCTGCGTCCAGTCGTAGGCTTTGCGAGGCTTTTCCCTCCGCCGGGCGCTGTTCTGCTGGATCGAACTGCTGGGGCGTCGGCTCTTGTTCCGATCCTGCTGCATGGTGCGGCGTCGCCTCCTTTCCGTCTGATTATTTTATCACAAGAGCGCTGCCGAATCAATCACGGCGTCCTGACCAGCTTCATCAGGCGTCGGCGATGCGGTCGAGGCTGTCGTCCACCGAAAGGTGCGGGCGTTCTTACCCATGGCAGCCAGCCTGCCCGGCTCGGCCAGCAGGCCGGAGACGGTAGAGACCAGCTTCTCGCCGGTCAGATCCTTTTCCTCGATGACCACAGCGGCACCGGCCTTCTGCAGCTCCATGGCGTTGTAATACTGGTGGTTCTCCGCCACATTGGGGCTGGGGATGAGGATGGCGGCGCGGCCCTCGGCTTCCAGTTCGGCCAGCGTCAGCGCACCGGCACGGCTGATGACGAGGTCGGCAGCGGCCAGCAGCTCGGGCATATTGTTGATATATTCCTTCACCACGAGGCTCTCGCCGGGGGCAAAGCCTTTTTCCTTTTCGAGATTTTGAAACAGCTCCACGCCGTACTGTCCGGTGGCGTGGATGTGGAGCACAGGCTTGTGCTCTTTCTGCTCCCATGCGCAGAGGTCGGCCACCACCTCGTTGACACGGCGGGCGCCGAGGCTTCCGCCGAAGGAGAGGATGACGGTGCGGTCACCGGCACCCAGCTGGGCGCGGATGGCGTCCCGCTCCCCTGCCTTCTCGAACACTTCAGGCCGCACCGGGTTGCCCACGACCTGCGTCTTTTCGGGCGCACCCAGCTTTTCCACAGCGGCAGGCACGGCGGCGAACACGATGTCCACGTCCGGGGCCAGCAGCTTGTTGGTCACGCCGGGGAAAGCGTTCTGCTCATGGATGGCAGTCTTGATGCCCTTCTTGGCGGCGCAGCGCACCACCGGGCCGGAGACATAGCCGCCGCAGCCGATGACGAGATCGGGCTGCACTTCCTTCATCATGGCCCGGGCTTTCGGGCCGGAGAGGGCCAGGTTCCAGAGGGTGATGATGTTCCGCTTGATGTTGTTCAGGGAGAGCTTACGCTGGAAACCGGTGATCTCGATGTGGTGGAAGGGGTAGCCCGCCTGGGTCACAAGGCGGTATTCCATCCCCTCCTTCCGGCCTGCAAAGTGTATCTCGCGGACGGGTCGGCCTTTTTGATGGCTCCCGCAATGGCCAGAGCCGGGTTGATATGTCCGGCAGTGCCGCCGGCTGCGATCAGTACACGCATGGTGATCTCCTCCTTATCTGGATGTGCTCAATATCCCATGTTGGGGTCGAGCCGGATGGTGTTGTCGGACTTTTCTTTTTCCCGCTGTTCCCGCTGGGCGCGGAGATTCTCCCGCTCGAGGCGGGCGCGCTCGCCGCCCCGGCCGATGTTTATCATCACGCCCATCTCGCCAGCAGCAGGATGAGGCTGGTGCCGCCGGAGGAGAAGAAGGGCAGCGAGATGCCGGTGTTGGGCAGGGTGTTGGTGACGACCGCGATGTTACAGAACACCTGCCACGCAATTTGGGCCATGATGCCGATGCCCACCAGTGTGCAGTAGCGGTTCTCGGCGTGGAAGGCCAGCCACAGCCCCTGCACGAGGAAGAGCACGAAGAGCAGGATGACGATGACGGCACCCACGAAGCCCAGCTCCTCGCACACGACGCTGAAGATGAAGTCGTTGGTGCTCTCGGGGAGCCAGAGCTGTTTTTCGATGCTGTTGCCGAGCCGAGGCCGGTGACACCGCCGGAGCCGATGGCGTAAAGGCTCTGCAGGGTCTGGTCGGTCATCTTGCTCAGGTCGTGGGTCCAGCCGTCCAGACGGCTCTGTAAGTACGGGATGGAGTCGATGTGCTCCAGCACGGTGCGGAGCAGCAGCACAGCGGACGCGCTGCCCGCCCAGGTGATGATGCCGCCGCTGCCGCCCAGCAGCAGGATGGTGCCGCAGATGGCCGTCGTCAGGACGATGCCGGACATATGGGGCTCAAGCATGAGCAGAAACACCACAGGGATGAGGGCAGCAGCGGGACGATGAGTTCCCGCACGATGCGCTGATAGAGCCACTGGCCTGCCGGGACGCGCCGCCCGGAGCGGGGTCCAGCTTTTCCAGATGGGGCGCTTTCGCGGCCAGATGGGCCGTGAGCAGGATCATCTCGAACTTTGCGATCTCCGATACCTGAATGGTAAAGCCGATGCGCAGCCAGCGGCGGCAGCCGTTGAGGGGCGCACTGAACAGCACTGCGATGAGCATCACGATGCAGACGACATAGCCCGGCCCGACCATCCTGCGCAGAAAGCGGTGGTCGATGCGGGAGAAGAGCAGCATGACCGCGAGGCCCAGACCCAGGCAGAACACCTGCGACTTGATGTAGTAGAAGCTGTCGCCCATCCGCAGGTAGCCCGTGGTGTAGCTGGCACTGAACAGCATGATGAGTCCGAACACGATGATGACTGCCAGCGTCGCCAGCCAGTTGATGAGCACCTGCGGCCAGGGGCCGGGGCTCGACAAGATGGCAAAGGACTCAGACTTTTTTCTCCGGATGGTCGCCATCCGCATTCCCTCCTTATCGGGTCCCGGCTCAGCTGGCCCGCGCCGCCTGCAAGGTCAGCGCAAGGCCCAGCATTGCCAGGACTCCAAAAATATAAAAGATATTCACCGGGTCAAAGCCCCGCTTTTCCAGCCAGCGGTGGAGCGGCGCGGTGCCGAACAGCTGCCGCCGCCCGCCGGAGGCTTTCCAGACGATGATCTGCAGAGCCACCATGCCGCCTTCCAGCCAGTAGGGCAGGGCCAGCGGGAGCGTCAGCCCGGGCCAGCCGACGCTCAGCGGCACACAGCCCAGCGCACCGGCTAAAAACTGGCATCCCACCGCACCGGGGCGGAGCTTTGCGGGGTAGAAATTCCAGAGCAGGAAGGCCATCAATGCCCCGGCCAGCGCCGCCGGGAGGACCCCCAGCGGGAACCAGCCAGGAGAGTCATGGCCGTCATGAGACCCAGCATGGCGATGAAGGCGCAGCCGCAGACCGTGCCGTCCATGCCGTCGGCGGTGCGGGCGCTCTCGGCCAGCGCCACTAAAATCGCCAGCCAGACCACCGGGGCCAGCGGCCCGAGGGTGCAGTAGCCGACGCCCGGCAGGGCCAGCCCGTCGGGCAGG
>ENA-OQEX01000360-OQEX01000360.1-human-gut-metagenome-genome-assembly--contig:-NODE-360-length-24921-cov-4.766919_pt1 | contig 24921 bp, 28 predicted proteins | sample MGYA00242802_ERZ504649 | MGnify/ENA primary metagenome ERZ504649 (study PRJEB26092, sample SAMD00036194) | human gut metagenome | host: Homo sapiens | study: EMG produced TPA metagenomics assembly of...
CGCAGATACGGCACATCTCTGTACCAAGCGGCCCCGCGAAAGCTTGCGAATGCAAGATTTTGTGAAGAGGAGAAATTTCAGTGCCTGTCACGGCAGTCTTGCTCGCAAGACTGCCCGACAAGCGGCTGACATTTCGAGTGGTGCCTCCGATCGGAATCGAACCAATGACACGGGGATTTTCAGTCCCCTGCTCTACCGACTGAGCTACAGAGGCATAGAAAGTGCATTTATCCCTGCACTCCCCGAATCCATCTCCTGAATCGGGGTCCCCCGCAAAAACTTGCGAACGCAAGGTTTTGTGGGGAAGAGGAGGAATTTCAGCGCTTGTCACTGCAATCTTGCTTGCAAGATTGCCCGACAAGCCGCTGACACTCCGACGAAGCGACCCGGATCGGGCTCGAACCGACGACCCCCAGCGTGACAGGCTGGTGCTCTAACCAACTGAGCTACCGGGCCAGATGGTGGAAGTTAACGGGCTCGAACCGCTGACCCTCTGCTTGTAAGGCAGATGCTCTCCCAGCTGAGCTAAACTTCCACAATAATGGAGCGGCCGACGAGGCTCGAACTCGCTACCTCCACCTTGGCAAGGTGGCGCTCTACCAGATGAGCTACGGCCGCAGATTCCATTGTGGCGCGCCGGGCGTTCCCGGCGACGTCGATTATTATACCGCAGCTTTCGCCTCTTGTCAACTGCAAATTTGCATTTTTTGAAAAAAGGGACATTTCCGTCTCCCCACTGCGTACAAAGCTGCGCCGCCGTTCAAGTTTGCCGCGGCTGACGCGAAGAAAATTTAATTGCTTTCCTTTTTTAATATCGTTATAATTAAGATTGTCAAATCGTTGCTGAACTTTCGCGCCTGCCGCTTCGGGCTGCTGCACCGAGGAACAGGCGTATTTTCATGCAGGGGAGAATATAGGAATAAGGAGCAAACGCAATGTACAAGATCACGGAAAAGGCGGCGCTGAACCCCACCGTTACAAAGATGGTCATTGAAGCCCCGCTCATTGCCAAAAAGGCAAAGCCCGGCCAGTTTATCATTGTGCGCCCGTTTGAAGACAGCGAGCGCATCCCCCTCACCGTCGCAGGCTATGACCACGAGAAGGGTACTGTGGACATCATCTTCCAGATCGTCGGCGGCACCACCATGGAGCTGAACAGCCTCGAAGTGGGTCAGAGCGTCCACGACTTCGTCGGCCCGCTGGGCCGCGCTACCGAGGTGGAGGGCCTGAAGAAGGTCTGTGTCGTCGGCGGCGGCGTGGGCTGCGCCATTGCACTGCCCATCGCCCGTGAACTCCACGAGCAGGGCTGCGTCGTCCACAGCGTGGTCGGCTTCCGCAGCAAGGACCTGCTCATCCTCGAGGACGAGTTCAAGGCCTGCAGCGACGAGCTGCGGATCATGACCGACGATGGCAGCTACGGCACCAAGGGCGTCGTCACCGCTGCCCTCGACGAGCTGGTGGCCGCCGGCAACCAGTACGACCTGGTCATCACCATCGGCCCGCTCATCATGATGAAGTTCGTGGTCAAGACCTGCCAGAAGCACGGCCTCAAGAGCATCGTCTCCATGAACCCCATCATGATCGACGGCACCGGCATGTGCGGCGGCTGCCGCCTGACCGTGGGCGGCGAGACCAAGTTCGCCTGCGTGGATGGCCCCGACTTCGACGGCGACCTCGTGGATTTCGACGAGGCAATGGCCCGCGGCACCATGTACCGCCCCTTTGAGGCCAAGGCCCGGGAAAAGGCCTGCAATCTGTTCAAGACTCAGGAGGGAATGTAAAATGGCTTTCAATATGGACCCAAAAAGTGTCCTATGCCCACCCAGGACCCCAACGTCCGCAACAAGAATTTTGAGGAAGTGGCTCTGGCTACACCGCCGAGATGGCCGTGAACGAGGCCAAGCGCTGCGTCCACTGCAAGAACAAGCCCTGCCAGACCGGCTGCCCCGTCGGCATCGACATCCCCGAGTTCATCGGCCATCTGGCCGAGGGGGACTTCGAAGCCTCCTATCAGGTCATCAATCGTTCCTCTTCCCTGCCCGCCGTCTGCGGCCGCGTCTGCCCGCAGGAGAGCCAGTGCGAGGGCAAGTGTACCCGCGGCATCAAGAACGAGCCCGTCGGCATTGGCCGTCTGGAGCGCTTCGTGGCCGACTGGCACCGTGAGAATGTCCACACTGCCCCCGTCGTGCCTGCGTCCAACGGCCACAAGGTCGCCATCATCGGCGCGGGCCCTGCCGGTCTGACCGCCGCAGGCGACCTCGCCAAGCTGGGCTATAAGGTCACGGTCTACGAGGCCCTGCACGTGGCCGGCGGCGTGCTGATGTACGGCATCCCCGAGTTCCGTCTGCCCAAGGCCATCGTCCAGCAGGAGATCGACGGCCTCAAGAAGATGGGCGTCGATTTCGAGTGCAACATGGTCATCGGCAAGGTGCTCACCATCGACGAACTGATGGGTGAGTACGGCTATGAGGCCGTCTTCGTGGGTTCCGGTGCCGGCCTGCCCCGCTTCATGGGCATCCCGGGCGAGAGCCTGAAGGGCGTCTACTCTGCCAACGAGTTCCTCACCCGCTCCAACCTGATGAAGGCTTACCTGCCCACCAGCAAGACCCCCATCCGCACCGGCAGGAAGGTCGCCGTCGTCGGCGGCGGCAACGTGGCAATGGACGCTGCCCGCAGCGCCCTGCGTCTGGGCGCTGAGAGGTCTACATCGTCTACCGCCGCGGCATGGCTGAGCTGCTGCCCGTAAGGAAGAGGTCGAGCACGCCGAGGAAGAGGCATTATCTTCAAGACCCTCTGCAACCCCGTGGAGATCTTGCCCGATGAGAACGGCTTCGTCAAGGCCATCACCTGCATCGAGATGGAGCTGGGTGAGCCGGATGCTTCCGGCCGCCGCCGCCCCATCGAGAAGAAGGGCAGCGAGTTCACGATGGACGTGGACACCGTCATCATGAGCCTGGGTACCAGCCCCAACCCCCTCATCCGCTCCACCACGCCGGGCCTCGAGACCAACAAGCACGGCTGCATCGTCACCGAGGGCGACGAGGGCAAGACCAGCCGCGAGGCGTGTACGCCGGCGGTGACGCCGTCACCGGTGCCGCCACCGTCATCAAGGCCATGGGCGCCGGCAAGGCTGCCGCCAAGGCCATCGACGAGTACATCCAGAACAAGTAACCACCGATAGCAAAAGCAGGTCATCCCGCCGGGATGGCCTGCTTTTTGTTATCGGTAAAGATTTGCCGCCTCTGCGTTTTCCAGCATCAGCAAGCGTATCTTCGTTTCGATGCGCCCGCGTAGCCGGTCAGGCTGCCGTCGCTGCCCACCACCCGATGGCAGGGTACGAGGATGGAAACAGGGTTATGCCCCACCGCGCCGCCCACGGCCTGCGCGGAGACGCGCTTTCCGCCGTTTATCTCCGCCAGCTGTTTTGCCAGTGCGCCGTAGGTCGTGGTCTGTCCGTAGGGGATCTGCAGCAGCAGCGCCCACACCGCCTGTCGGAAATCGGAGCCGATAAGATGGAGTTTCGGAGTAAAGTCCGGCTCCCGGCCTGAAAAATAGACGTCCAGCCAGCGGCAGGCGTCTCCCAGCACTGGCATTGTCCCCTCTTCATGCTCTGGCGGAAGCTTCGCCGCAAAATACTTCTGTGTCTCGAACCACAGCCCGGTCAGGCCCTCTTTGTCCGCCGCCAGCAGTATCCCACCCAGCGGCGAATCGTAATGCATCGTATCGATCATGGCGATTCATCCCTTCCTTTTCGGCTTTTGGGCCGGCGCGTAGTCCTTGAGGCCTGGCACCGCGCCGCCTGCTGCCGCCCAGAGGTAGAGGCTGGCCACGCTGCAATAGGGACTGAACCGGCGGCGGTACTTTTCAAACAGTTTCCGGTCGATTTTTCGGTGGTGGTACACCATCCGCAGCCCCCGCTGGATGGCGAGGTCGTCGTAGCTGAACACGTCGGGCCGCTGCATACAGAAGAGCAGTATCATCTCTGCCGTCCAGACACCGACGCCTTTCAGGCCGCTCAGCTCCCGGATGGCCTCATCGTCCGGCCTCTGTCGGATGCCCTCAAGGTCAAATTCTCCGCTCTCGATTTTCCGGGCAAAGTCCGTAATGTATTCAGCCTTTCGGAAGGTCATACCGAAGCTCTGCAGCTTCTCAACCCCGGCTCCGAGGACGGCAGCTGCATCTACCACGCTGAACTCGTCCCGCATCCGCTTCCAGATGGTCGCCTGCGCTTTCGTGGAGATCTGCTGGCCGACGATGTGGTGTACCACCGCCGAAAAGAGATCGGTATCCACTTCCCTCTCGATGTGTCCCGCCTGTGCGATGACCGCCGCCATCCGCTCGTCTCTTGCGCTCAGATACGCCGTTTCCGCTTCGCCGTATTGGAAATACATACGGGCCCTCCCTTGCGTTACAACTTTTTGTTTGAACACGGGTTGTTACGTTGATTATAGCAAAAAATATGTATGCTTGCAAGAGAAAAGGCCCTGCTGAGGACAGTTTCAGCAGGGCCTGAGGGTTATTTTTTTTTTTTACTCCAGCTCGGTAAGTCTTAATCATTACTAAACAAATTTGTTTAGTGTGTCTATTCTTGAATGTTCGCTTTTCCATGAGATCGCCGTGGTAGATGTGGCTTGCTGATTTTTTAGTATCAGGATAGTATCACGCAACCAGTGGGATCTCTGTGAGTATTATAACGTATTTACGTTCATGATGCAACTGTCTTTTAAGGATTACTTCTTGCTTGCATCTGCCAGATAGTTTTCTCCCCATTTACACATCGCATCCAAAATAGGAATGATGCTTCTCCCAAAGTCGCTGAGCGAATATTCTACCTTTGGCGGCACAACAGGATAAACTTTCCGAATAACCAAGTTATCATTTTCAAGCTCCCGAAGCTGCTGTGTCAGCATTTTAGGCGTAGCCGTGGGAATCAACTTTCCTATCTCATTAAAGCGCAAGGTATTATCAATCAAATGCCACAGAATAAGTGCTTTATATTTCCCACCAATCAAATCGAGGGTTGCTTCAACCGGGCAGCTAAAGGTACTGGGACATTTCATTTTTCTCTTCCCTACACTATCTTTTTAGGTAGTATATAACAAAAAAGTGCGTTCTTGCTTTTTTGAAAACGACTGATAAAATCATAGCATAGGCCGATTGAATTATCAAGACCCTACACAAATTTACACTTCCAGAAAGGACCATCACATTATGGATTTTTTGACACTTGCAAAGAAACGGTATAGTGTACGCGCTTACACAAAGCAGAAGGTTGAGAAGGAAAAGCTGGATGCCATCTTAGAGGCAGCTCACGTTGCACCCACGGGTGGTAATTGTCAGCCTCAACACCTGATTGTAGTGCAGAGTGATGAGGGCCTTCGTAAAATTGGAAAGGCCACAAATATCTATGGTGCGCCGCTGGCAATTATCGTTTGCAGCGATACAAATAAGGTCTGGACACGTCCCTTTGATGGTAAAAAGCTGACCGATATTGATGCAAGCATCATTACCGACCACATGATGATGGAAGCCACCAACTTAGGTTTAGGAAGCGTATGGGTATGCTATTTCAAGCCGGACATCCTGAAGGCTGAATTTAAGATTCCCGACAACCTTGAACCGGTCAACATCCTTGTCCTCGCTACGCCGACACCTCTCGTGAAAAGGCTCTGTCCGCAGATCGCCATGCAAAAATGAGAAACTCTCTTTCTGCCATGGTATCTTTCGAGAAGCTTTAACTTAAAATTATATCTTTATATCATTCTATTTTCTCTGGCACGTCCAACCATTAAGTTTTTCTTAACAGTTCCAACTGCTAAACTCGAACCATCCAAAAATCCCGGATAGTTGACAGACTGCCCAAGTTATTAAGCAACGCTTAACAACTGCCCTGAACTCTTCGGATTTTCCGAAAAGTTGCCCCTATATGTACAGACCCCCGCCAACATTCGCTGACGGGGGGTCTGCTATGCTTACAGCTCTACGCTGTTCTGCCTGTTCTTCTTTTGGCTCCTATCTGTGGTCTGCTCCTGCCCCCTCATAAGCCCAATGACCTGCTGCATCTTCTCGGCACCGAAATAGTTCCACACTCGCCCGAAATCACGTTTCATCGCATAGAACTGAGAGTTTTCAGCCTCTACCTCTTTCAGTCGCTGGCTTAGATGATGGGTGGCCTTCTTCTCGTCCTGATAGAAGTGCAGATACTTATCCCGCTCGCCCTTGACCTCCCGGTACTTCCGATGGAGGGCAAAGAGTACCTTCACCAGCTTCTGGATCAGCGGTATAGCCTTCTTCTCCCGATAGCTCTTGGCGGTCTCAAACGTGGCTGCTTCCGGCACCCACTCCTCTGGCCGCTGGGAGTACTGCGCTGACAGGTTTTCCAGCCCCTCCATGATGGGAGTCAGCTCGTTCAGTTTCTGGCTCTGCTTCTGGTAGGTCAGCTCTGCTTTCTGTACCCGCTGTTCAGCGGCTTCTACGGCTGTCTGCGCTGTTTCCAGTTGCTCCTGCATCTCGGTCAGGTCGATTTGGCACTCCTGCTTGGCCGCTTCCAGCTGTCTGAAAAAGAACGACCATTCCATTTTTCCGACCTCGTCTGTGCTTTAAATAAACTTTTATCAGATATTTCAAGTCGATTATACCAGACGCATCTGTTTCATTCAATGACATTAACTTGAAATGGAATGATGTCACAAGCTGCCTTTTGATGTCACAATGTCAAAAAGCCCGGAAAGTTGCGTTATACCGCTTCTTTCTGAGGCTTTTGAATTATTCTTCAATAATAAACCATGCTGCCGTTTCCTGCACGTCCGCCGAACAGTTTTTGGCACAGATGATGTCAAAACGATGTCACACGTCCGATTTCCGGAATTTTTAAATCGTAGCAACGTTTATCTTTGAAATATTCCATTATTCGAGCTCGATCGTGGCCGGCGGCTTACCGGTGCAGTCGTAGAACACGCGGTTGACGTGCTTGACCTCATTGACGATGCGGCTGGTGACAGTACCAGCACGTCCCAGGGCATATTGTAGCTCTCGGCGGTCATGAAGTCAGTGGTGGTGACGGCGCGCAGGGCCACGGCGTAGTCGTAGGTGCGCTCGTCGCCCATGACGCCGACGCTGTGCATATTGGTCAGAGCGGCGTAATACTGGCTGATCTCCTTATCGAGGCCCGCCTTGGCGATCTCCTCACGCCAGATGGCGTCGGCGTCCTGCACGATAGCGACCTTCTCGGGGGTCACTTCGCCGATGATGCGGATGCCCAGACCTGGGCCGGGGAAGGGCTGGCGGCTGACCAGATACTCGGGCAGACCCAGCTCACGGCCAGCCTGACGGACTTCGTCCTTGAACAGATTGCGCAGAGGCTCGACCAGTTCCTTGAAATCCACGGTGTCAGGCAGGCCGCCGACGTTGTGGTGGCTCTTGATGACGGTGGACTCACCGCCCAGACCGCTCTCGACGACATCGGGGTAAATGGTACCCTGTGCGAGGAAATCGACCTTGCCGATCTGCTTCGCCTGTTCCTCAAAGACGCGGATGAACTCCTCGCCGATGATCTTGCGCTTGCGCTCCGGCTCGGTGACACCGGCCAGCTTTGCAAAGTAGCGGTCACGGGCGTCCACGCAGATGAAGTTGATGTCAAAGCCGTTGGCGTTGCCGGGGCCGAAGACGGAGCAGACCTCTTCCTTCTCATTCTTGCGCAGCAGGCCGTGGTCAACAAAGACGCAGGTCAGCTGCTTGCCGATGGCCTTGGCCAGCATGGCAGCCAGCACGGAGGAATCGACGCCGCCGGACAGGGCGCAGAGCACCTTGCCGCTGCCGATGCGCTTTTGCAGGGCCTCGACGTTGTTCTCCACGAAGGAGTCCATCTTCCAGTCGCCGGTGCAGCCGCAGACGTTGTACACGAAGTTGTGCAGCATCTTCTTGCCCTCAGCGGTGTGGAGCACCTCGGGGTGGAACTGAACGGCGTACAGCCCCTTTTCCTCGTTCTCAGCTGCGGCCACCGGGCAGTTGACGGTGTGGGCAGTGATTTTGAAGCCGGGCGCAGCTGCTCGATATAGTCGTTGTGGCTCATCCAGCAGACGGTGGAGGGCTGCACATCAGTGAACATCTTGCTGCTGTTGTCCACGAAAACCTCGGTCTTGCCGTACTCACGCTCGGGGGCGCGGCAGACGCGGCCGCCCAGCAGGTGCATCATGAGCTGGCTGCCGTAGCAGATGCCCAGCACAGGCACGCCCCAGCTGAAGATCTCGGGGTCGATGGTGGGCGAATCCTCCAGATAGACGCTGTTGGGGCCGCCGGTGAAGATGATGCCCTTGGGGTTCTTCGCCTTGATGACGGACAGGTCCGTCTTATAGGAATAGATCTCACAGTAGACATTATTCTCGCGGACGCGGCGCGCGATGAGCTGATTGTACTGGCCGCCAAAGTCCAGCACGATCACGGTTTCATGCTGCATGATGTTCTCCTCTCTATCTATCACTGGTGTGCTTCTTATAGCTAGGGTTTAGTATAGCACATTTCACAACCAAAAGCGACATCTTTTGTGTATTTTTCTGTTTTGTTTTTCGTTTCGAATTGTAAACCCTTTCGCAAATCCGAAGTTGACGCAGCGTTTGCAGTCTGCCATACTGGGAGCATGGCCGCTTTGGGCCAGAACGTATAGGAGGAACAATTCTTATGAGTCAGAACACCCAGGCCGCTGCGGCCGCCAAGTCCAAGTTCTCTGTGCGGGACATCTGCTATGCAGGTCTGTTCGCCGCCGTCATTGCCGTCATGGCCCAGATCTCCATCCCGATGCCTCTGGGCGTCCCCATGACCATGCAGACCTTCGCCATCACGCTGGCTGCTGTGGTGCTGGGTTCCAAGCTTTCCGCCATCGCTACGCTGGTGTACCTGGCGCTGGGTGCCGTGGGCGTGCCGGTGCTGGCAAACTTCTCCGGCGGTTTCGATAAGTTCGTCGGCCCCACCGGCGGCTTCCTCATCTCCTTCCCCCTGATGGCCTACATCATCGGCCTCGGCGTGGAGCACCGTAACGCCTTCAAGGGCGCTTTCGTCACCGCTGTCATCGTCGGCACGGTGATCAATTATGTGGTGGGCGTTGCAATGTTCGTGGTCGTCGCCCACAGCACCATCGCCGTGGGTATCACCGCCTGCGTTCTTCCCTTCATCCCCACTGCCATCATCAAGGCAGTTCTGGCCTGCGCCATCGGCTGAATCTGCGGAAGCGCATTCCGGGGCTGAAAGCATGAGCATCGTACTTCGTCCCCATCATCTGCTCTGCACGCAGGGCTACTCCGGCAAAGGCTATGACAACGATTTCGTGGCCCACATGACCGACGTGGTGCATCAGCTGCGGGATGTTCCCGGCACCACCATCCACCTCACCTTCTCCACCGACACCCTCTGCTCCTGCTGCCCCAACAAGCTGGGGACTGACCTCTGCGACACGCAGGAAAAGGTCAAGCGCTACGATGCAAAGACGGTGGAATACTTCGGCCTCGAGGAAAAGGATTACGTCTACCAGGACCTCATCCGCGAGATCGACGCCAAGGCCACGCCGGAGATCCTCGCCGACATCTGCCGCGACTGCTGCTGGTTTCCCATCAGCGCCTGCTGCAAGAATATCTGCGAAGGCCGGTATGTGAAATAAAGCGATAAAAATACGGGATGCCGCAAAATGCAGCATCCCGTATTTTTGTTTTATCAGGCGATGAACTTATCGTACAGGCCGAACACGAAGATGAACAGGACGATGAGGGCAGACCATAGGTCAGGTAGCCGCGCATCCAGTCGTGCATCTTGAGGCCTTTGCCGGTGTTGACTTCCTTCTTGTAGTTGTCCCAGCCCCAGCCGTAGCGGGTGACGCAGAACAGCAGGTAGACGAGGGAGCCCAGCGGCAGGAAGAGGTTGCTGACGAGGAAATCCTCCACATCCAGCACCGCACCGCCGAAGATGGCGAAGCCGTCCCAGGCCCAGACGTTGTAGCCCAGCACACAGGGCAGAGAGAGGGCGATGATGAGGAAGAAGTTGACAAGGCTGGACTTCTGACGGTTCCAGCCGGTCAGCTCCATGCCGCAGCAGATGATGTTCTCGAAGACGGCCAGCACGGTGGAAAGTGCCGCAAAGGCCATGAACAGGAAGAACAGGCTGCCCCACAGACGGCCCATCGCCATATTGGCGAAGATGTTGGGCAGGGTGATGAAGATGAGGCTGGGGCCGCTGGTCTGGTCCACGCCGTAAGTGAAGCAGGCCGGGAAGATGATGAGGCCGGCGGTGATGGCGACGAAGGTATCCAGCACCACGACACGGACGCTCTCGCCCAGCAGGGCGTGCTCTTTGCCGATGTAGCTGCCGAAGATGGCCATTGCACCGATGCCGAGGCTCAGGGTGAAGAAGGCCTGATTCATGGCCCCCACCAGGGTGTTGACGATGCCCACTTCCTTCATCCGCTCAAAGTCGGGTACGAGGAAGAAGGTCAGGCCCTCCTTTGCGCCGGGCATGAACATGCTGTTGACTGCCAGCACCACCATGATGACCAGCAGGGCGATCATCATAACTTTCGTGACTTTCTCGAGGCCGTTCTGCAAACCGCGGGCGCAGACGAAGATGCCGATGGCCACAACGACCACCATCCAGAAGCCCATGGTCAGCGGGCTTGCCAGCATCTCGGTGAACTTGCCGGCCACCTGGTCGGCGTCAAGGCCCACCAGCTTACCGGCAGCGGTCATGTAGAAGTAGTGGAGCATCCAGCCGGACACCGTGGTGTAGAACATCATCAGCAGGTAGCAGCCGATGAGGGTGAAGTAGCCGTGGATGTGCCACTTCTGGCCGGGCTTTTCGAGGGCCTGATAGGCGTGCACCGGCTCTTGTGGCTGGCACGGCCCACGGAGAACTCCATGGTCATGATGGGCAGACCCAGAATGACGAGGAACAGCAGGTAGAACAGCACGAAAGCGCCGCCGCCGCCTTGACCCGCCATGTAAGGGAACTTCCACACATTTCCGATGCCGATCGCGCAGCCGGCGGAGAGGAGGATGAACCCGAGTCTCGATTTGAGTTTTTCGCGTTCCATTGATTGTCTCCTTTATTGCACCTTGCAAAAATCTGCGCCCGTCGTTTCGTCCACGACGGCGCACAGTATATTGATTATATCACAGCTTACGGCAAATTTCCCAGAAGTCTTGCTTGAATCTTTTTCATGTTTTTCTCAGGAGAGTTTGCTGTATTTTCATGTTTTGAGCAGTTCCGACTGCATTTCGTCCAGCTGCTCGTAGCTGTAAAGGCGGTTGAGGGCTTCCACCAGCTCTTTTTTCGAGAGCCGGGGCGGCAGGCCGAGAGCGCAGAGCAGCTTTGTTTTCCGCTCAGCCGAGCCCGCCGTACCCGAAAGCCCCCACTCATAGAGGTCGGTATAAGTAATTTGCCGCCCCTCCGGCTTTGCAGGGGCAATGCCAGCTTCTTCGCCCAGAGCGTCCCGGAGCGCCTGCAAAACGAGGGCATCATCCACGCCCTCGACCCCCAGAAGCCCCTCTTTGCCGGGCTGAGCCTTCCGCTTTTCCTTGCCGTGGATGGCCGGGACGTAGGCTTGCACCACGTTCTTCTCCCCCACCAGATTTGTGATGTAGGTGCGGATGCGGAAGCCCGCCGCATCGGAGTCCGTCAGGAGGATAAGGCCGTTTTTGTGGGCCAGCTGTTTGAAGAGCTGCTGACGCTTCTTATCCTTATAGATGCCGAAACCGTCCGTCAGCAGGATCATGCGTCGGTCAGGTGGGAGAGACGAGCCGCATCGTATTTGCCCTCCACGATGAGCACACGGTCGGTGTGCAGCAGTTCCAGTTTCTCGCTCATCTTCTTCCTCCCGCCATCGCCAGACGGCAGAGCGCCGTTTCCAGCAGGGTCTGCGCGCTCACGGGCTGGCTTTTCAGACTCTTGTCCAGCTCAAGCAAAATCTGCATACAGGCTTCCAGCTGGGGCAGCGTGTAGTGGCTGGCTGTCTCGGCAGAGCGCTTGAGCCGGTAGTCGCTGCCCTTGTAGCCGAAATCCTTGAACACGGTGCTGTAGCTCTTCCGCCTGGCTGCGCCCAGTTTGACCCGATAGAGGTCCACATAGCTGCCGATCATGGCCGCCGTGATGGGGATGGGCTCCTGCTGCAGGCGGAGAAGCGTTTGCAGCTTTTTGCAGGCACCGGTGGCGTTTTTCGCCGTGATCATCCGTATCATCTCGAAGACGTCGGCCTCGAGGCTCACAGTCCCCATCTCGCCACCATGGCCGTGGTCACGGTCTGGTAGCCGGAGAGGGCGCAGAGCTTGTCCACCTCGTTCTCGAGAAGGAACGGGTCTTCGCCGCAGCGTTCCAGCAGGGCCGTCGCTGTACCCTCGGAGAGGGTGGTGTCCTGCGCCTTGGCGCGGTCCATCACCATGACCTTCAGCTCGTAGGGCTTGGGCTTGGCCAGCTCTTCGGCAAAGCCGACCTTAGTACACTGGGCGATGAGCTTCTGCGCCCGCTTGCCCAGCTTGAGCTTATTGCGCTCCATCTCGAACACGCTGCCCAGCACCACCACGCATTCTCGAGGCTGGCCAGCGTGGCGCACAGCTCGTCGAGGTCTTTGTCGCTGTAGGCGGCGGGGTCCACCTCGGGCAGAAGCACCACGCGCCGCGTCCCGAAGAAGGAGATGGTGCCTGCCGCCATGATGAGCTGCTCGATTTCGGGCGCTGCACCGTCCAGAACGGTCGTCTCTTCGTCCTCACCCTCGGCCAGAAGCTTTGCCGCCCGGGCCACGGCCTGCCGGACAAGATAGCGCTCGCTGGAATAAAAATAGTAGACCGGACAGCTCCCTGGGCCAGCTGCCGGAGTTTCGTTTCCGTTGCCAAATGATCGGCTCCTTTGTATTTGGATTATTTTATTTTATCATACTCTGCCCGCTTTGAAAAGCGCTCACCCCTCGAGACGGAGGCGCAGACGTGAGACAGGCTCTGCGTCTCCCTCCATCCAGCGGTATTTGCTGCTCAGGGTCAGGCAGTCGGTGTACCGGATATTCTCCGGCCTTGCCGACGAGGCCAGCAGCCACTCGGCCCGGATGGGCTTCGCAGGCCGGACGGTTCCGCTGAGGGTGATGAACCTCTGCCCACCGACACGCATCCGCAGAATGCAGCCCTGCCGGGTGCGGAAAAGTTCCAAGTCCACCCTGCCGCAGGAAGCACAGCGGTGGTATTCTCGGCCAGAGCGGCAGCTCGATACGCTTTTGGGCTCGATACGGCAGGGTCCTTCCGGCTGCATCCGCAGGTCAACCAGAAGCTCGACCGTCTTTACGCCCCGCTTTTCCAGCTGATTTTCCACCGCCCGCCGGGTGGTGCTACCGCCCCGGAAGAGGACGACGGCCTTCTCCCTCTGCGTAATAATGACAGCGGGTGAAGCCCGGTCCCCACCAGCTCGATGTTCACCACATTCCAATTCAGGGCCGTTTCCAGCCCGATAGCCAGCGCCGCCAGCAGAATGACCGTCGGCAGAGCTGCCCGGAGCCGGATGTGCCGCCGCATTGCCATTGCGCAGAGCAGGATCAGCACAAGACACACCAGTGCGGCATAGGTCCCATCAAACCAGAGGGACGCTCCCGGCAGAACGGACACCCGGAAAGCCCACTCGTTCATCAGCCATGCCAGCCTTCGGCACAGAAGGCCGCCGGGCGGCGGATGAGCTCAAACAAAGGCAAGGATTCGAAATTCTGGGCGGCCAGACCCAGCAGAGCTGCACCGAGGCCGAAGCTCAGCATCGGCCCCACCAGCCAGAGGACGGCCACGCCCGACGCCACGGCCCAGACCGTCGTGCTCATCCCCCGCAGCACCAGCACCGGGAAGGTCGCCGCCGAGGCACAGAGGGAGACGCAGAGCGAGTCCCACACGCCGCCCGCAAAGCGCCGGAAGAGGAGCACTGCGCGGGATGGTTTCTCGCGGCGGCTTTTCCGTTTCTTCTTTCTATCGTAATAGCGTTCCCGCCCGCGCCCTGCGCACTCAGCACCGGCCAGTGTTCCCATCACTGCCGCAAACGACAGCTCGAAGCCCACATCATAGACCGCGTACCCGTTGCCCAGACACATAAGGACGCCTGCCGCGCCCAGCGAGGTAAGCGTATCCGCCGGGCCTCCCACCCAGACGCCGAGGGAGCTGACCCAGACCGCCACCGCCGCCCGGAGGACAGAGGGCGTCGCGCCGGTGATGCCCACCAGCAGAAGGGCCGTTCCGGCCCGGAGCACCGACCGCATCCGGCGGTAAGCCCGGCTGCGCTCCCGCTCCTTGTGGGGCAGAGCATCCAGCAGGCCGCAGAAGATGGTGACGTGGAGGCCGCTTACCACCAGCACATGGGAAAGCCCCGCGCCCCGGTAGGCACTGCGGAGAGTCGAAGTCAGATGGCTCCGGTCGCCCACCACCATCGCGGCCAGAACGCCGCCGGTGTTTTCGGCCATGCCTTTTCGCAGGGCGCGGCTCAGCGCCGCCTGGAGCCGAGCCGTCCGGGCGCGGAAGCTCTCGCTGGGCCCAAGACGAAGCATCCCGGACAGATATTCCGCGCTGAGGACAATGCCGTCGGCGTAGTCGTCCAGACGCTGGGTGGCGTCCGGCACATCCAGCGAAAAGCGGCCCCGGATACGGCCTCCGGCCTCACATTTGGGCAGACTGGCGCACTCCACCCGGAAGTGGACAGCTCCCCGTCCACCCTTTCCACCATCAGCACGGCGCTCACCCGGCCCGCCGTGTAAGCGCGGCCTGTGCTCTCCACTTCGGCGGTGAGGGCCACTTCTTTTCCGGCGTAGGCGTCCTGTATCTTTGCCAGCCGCGCGCCGGTCGTTTTCATGATGCCGACGCCCAGCACTGCGCCCAGAAGCAGGCAGACCGCATACCCTCTCGCGGCCCCGCCTCTCCACCAGACCAGCAGGCAGAAGAGAACAAAAATTGCCGCAGACGGCAGCAAAAGCCCCATCTGCGGCAAAAATGAGCATAACGCTAACACACCCAGCGCACTCAGGCAGAACGCGCAGAGCGGGCGTCGCATACCGGTTTAGTGGAAGAACAGAGGCAGCGGCTCGAGGAAGATGATGTCCTTGCGCTGGGCAGCATCACCCTCGGCCAGAACGGCGGCCTGACCCACGATGGTACACTGGGTCTGCTCGGCCAGCTCGTCCAGAGCCTTGAGAGAGCCGCCGGTGGAGATGACATCATCCACGACCAGCACCCGCTTGCCGCTCATCTTGTCCAGCTCCTTGCGGTCGATGACCAGCTTCTGCTTGCCAGCAGTGGTGATGGACTGGTCCTCGACGACAACAGGGTCGGGCATATACAGCTTGACGCCCTTGCGTGCGCAGACGTAGGGCTTGCCGCTCTGGCGGCTCATCTCGTGGGCCAGGGGGATGCCCTTGGCCTCAGCGGTCAGCAGGATGTCAAAATCCGGGCATTTCTTGAGCAGCTCAGCGGCAGCGGCCACCGCCAGCTCGGCGTCGCCCAGCATGATGAAGGCCGCAATGTCCATGTGGTCGTTCACCTTGCAGATGGTCAGCTCACGGGTCAGGCCCGCGACATTCAGCGTATAAGTCTTAGCCATATTCAACGATCTCCCTTACTTTTTCGGAATCAGACAGGCAGCTTCTCGCCGCCCAGAACATGGAAGTGCAGATGCTTGACGGTCTGGCCGGCGTCCTCGCCCACATTGGAGATGACGCGGTAGCCGTTGTCGAGACCCTGCTCCCTGGCGAGCTTTGCGATGACCGCAAAGACATGGCCCAGCAGAGCGCCGTCTTCCTCGGTCAGCGCAGCGGCCGAGAGGATGTGCTTTTTGGGGATGACCAGGAAATGCACCTTGGCCTGCGGGGCGATGTCATAGAATGCCACCACCTGCTCGTCCTCATAGAGCTTCTTTGAGGGGATGTCCCCCTCTGCAATTTTGCAAAACAGACAATCTTCCATGGGAATCGCTCCTTCCTACTATCTATTATCAGGATGCTACTGCATGATGTCAAGCCTCTCCCCTTGGGAGAGGTGTCTGCGAAGCAGACGGAGAGGGCAAGGACGCTGACAGGAGGCCCGAAACGCAGCGATATTATCGCTCTGTCAAAAGCTCTTGCCTATCACGCCGCCGCAGCTCTGGGGCCACAGGCTTGCCCTCTCAGTCACCTGCGGTGACAGCTCTCCCAAAGGGAGAGCCTTTCACGCGCAGCTCCTTTGTCCAAATATCAGCCCAGCTGCTTCTCCACGATGCTCTTGACAGCGGCCAGAGCCTCGTCGATCTTGGTCTCGTCCTTCAGACCGGCCATAGCGAAGTCGGGCTTGCCGCCGCCCTTGCCGCCTGCGATGGCAGAGATCTCTTTGACCAGATTGCCGGCCTTCAGACCCTTTGCCTGAGCGTCCTTGGTCACGGTAACGGCCATGGTGATCTTGTCGTCAGACTTGCCCACCAGAACAGCCACAGCAGCAGCCTTGGCATTGTCGCGGATGGTGTCGCACATGCCGCGCAGGGTGTCGCCGGAGGTGCCGGTGAAGTAAGCGGAAGCGATCTTGACGTCGCCGACGGTCTCAGCGTTGTCGAACAGGCTGGTGACCTTGGAAGCAGCGACCCTTGCCTTGATGTCCTCCAGCTCCTTGCTCATGGCCTTGTTCTCAGCCATGACAGCCTCCGCACGAGCGGGCAGAGCGGCGACGTTGTTTGCCTTCAGGGTGTTCGCCACAGCGTGCAGCATCGCTTCCTGCATATTGGCACGAATCAGCAGATTGCGGCCGGTGACAGCCTCGATACGGCGGATGCCGGCAGCAACAGAACTCTCGCTGACGATCTTGAAGCCGCCGATCTGAGCGGTGTTCTTGACGTGGGTGCCGCCGCAGAACTCGGTGGACCAGCCCTCAATATCAACAACGCGGACGACCTTGCCGTACTTCTCGCCGAACAGAGCCATAGCGCCCAGCTTCTTGGCCTCTTCGACGGGCATCTCCTTGACAGTGACGTTCATCGACTCGAAGATCTTGTCGTTGACGATCTTCTGCACGCGGACCAGCTCCTCGGGAGTGACAGCGCTGAAGTGGGTGAAGTCGAAGTGGGTGATGGAAGCGTCCTGATAGGAGCCTGCCTGATGGACATGGTCGCCCAGGACCTCGCGCAGAGCTGCCTGCAGCAGGTGGGTAGCGGTGTGGTTGCGGGCGATGGCCATGCGGTATTCCTTATTCACGCGGGCGGTCAGATGGTCGCCGACATGGACGATGCCGCTCTCGAGGGTGCAGGTGTGGACATAGTAGCCCTTGGGGGTCTTCTTGACGTCCTGCACGCGCAGCACGCACTCAGCGCCGGTGATGACGCCGTGGTCTGCGGCCTGACCGCCCATCTCAGCGTAGAACGGGGTCTTATCGAGAACGACCAGCACGCCTTCCTTGGCCTGCTCGTCGGTGGCGATGGCATCGGTCAGAGTCTCCTCGTCGCTCAGAGCCACAACGACGCTGTCGCTCTTGAGGGTGTCGTAGCCCACGAACTCGGTGGGCTCAGCGGTCAGAGTGCCGAACAGGTCTTCGCTCCAGCCGGAGATGTTCTTCTTGAGGCGCTCTGCACGGGCGCGCTCCTTCTGCTTGGTCATCTCGGCGTGGAAGCCTCCTCGTCGATCTCGATGCCCTGCTCCGCAGCGATCTCCTTGGTCAGGTCGAGGGGGAAGCCGAAGGTATCGTTCAGCTTGAAGACGTCCAAACCCTTCAGCAGGTGCTCGTGAGCCTTTTCCAGACCGTCGATCATGTTGTTCAGGATGTTCATGCCGGCGTCGATGGTGCGGGCAAAGTTTGCCTCCTCGGTGCCGATGACCTTCTTGATATAGGCGTCGTGCTCACGCAGCTCGGGGTAAGCGGACTCGCTGGACTGGATGACCGTCTCCACCAGCTCCACGAGGAAGGGGCGGCTGATGCCCAGCATACGGCCATGGCGGGCAGCGCGGCGGAGCAGACGGCGCAGCACGTAGCCGCGGCCCTCGTTGGAGGGCAGGATGCCGTCCGACACCATGAAGGTGCAGCTGCGGATGTGGTCGGTGATGACGCGGATGGAGATGTCCTCCTTGGGGTCGGCACCGTAGGTCTTGCCGGCGATGTGCTCCACATGGTGCAGCACGCTCTGGACGGTATCGACCTCGAACAGGTTGCCCACGCCCTGCATCACGCAGGCCAGACGCTCCAGACCCATGCCGGTATCAATGTTGGGGCGTGCCAGACGCTCGTAATGGCCCTTGCCGTCGGCGTCGAACTGGCTGAACACCAGGTTCCAGATCTCCATATAGCGATCGCAGTCACAGCCCACGCCGCAGGTCGGCTTGCCGCAGCCGTACTCGGGGCCGCGGTCGAAGTAGATCTCAGAGCAGGGGCCGCACGGGCCGGAGCCGTGCTCCCAGAAGTTGTCTTCCTTGCCCAGACGGACCATGTGGTCGGGGGCAACGCCCACCTTCTTGGTCCAGATGTCGTAAGCCTCATCGTCCTCTTGGTAGACGGAGATGTGCAGCCTATCCTTCGGGATAGCCATCCACTCGTCGGAAGTCAGGAACTCCCATGCCCAGGGAATGACCTCTTTCTTGAAGTAATCCTGGAAGGAGAAGTTGCCCAGCATCTCGAAGAAGGTGCCATGGCGGGCGGTGATGCCCACGCGCTCGATGTCAGGGGTGCGGATGCACTTCTGGCAGGTGGTCACGCGATGACGGGGCGGCTCCTCCTGAGCGAGGAACCACTTCTTCATGGGTGCCATGCCGCTGTTGATGAGCAGCAGGCTGGGGTCGTTCTTCGGGACGAGCGGGAAGCTGTCCAGACGCAGGTGCCCTTGCCTCAAAGAAGGTAAGGTACTTGTCACGCAGTTCATTCAAACCGGTCCATTGCATAGTTTTAATCTCTCCTCGTGTATCGGCGTCCTCCTCCGGACGCAGTTTTTATGGCAGGCTGACAAAACAAAAAACAGCCTCATCCCGAAAAGACGAAGGCTGTCTGAAAAGCTCCGTGGTACCACCCAAATTGCAGAAATGCCGCCGGGGCGCTCCTGCCGCTTTGTGCGCTGTAACGCTGCGCAGCGTCCGGTTTGTTTCGCCGGAAGCTCCGGGGTGGCGTAAAAAATGCTCTGCCGAAACGCCTTTCAGCCAAGGGCGTTCTCTCTGGGCGGCGGCACACATCCTTCTGGCCCCATCCTTGCCATTTGCCATAATTACCATTCACGCGCAAAGGGCATGCCGCTCCTTTGCGTTCATTTCAGATTATAGCATAGTCAGGCCATTTGTCAACGGGTTTTCCCAAAAAACGCGCGTCACGGCACCCAGATGCGGAGGATATTGCTGACGGCGCCGTCCTTCGTGAAGACGGTGGTGTTGTAAGGCGTCCAGTTGTCCTTATCCTCCGAGATGGCCTTGCCTACCTCGATGGTGCCGCTCGTCTCCACCGGCACAGCGTCCACGCTGGCGGAGCTGTCGCTGAGGGTCACACTGTCGTCCACAGGCAGCACGAGTTCCCCCATCATGTAGTAGACCGGGTAGTCGTCGTAGGTGACGGTGCGGTAGATGTCGCCGCTGCGCCAGAGGTCTACGCCGCCCTCTTCGATGCCGCCGTTGATGGAGACGGTGCCGTTCTCTTCATTCTTTTCGATTTTTTCCACAGTCACGTTCTGTGCTTCCACAGCGCCGTCCAGATGGGTGCTGAAAACGCTGCCCACGTCCAGCGCGTCCACGTCCTCGGCGCGGTAAGCGTCGTAACCGTAGACCGTCAGGGTCATCTGGCGCTTCTTGGCGTCCACGCTCGAGATGTTCGCGGCGAACTTATAGGAGCCGGTCTTCATCTCCTCGAGGCTGCCCTGGTCGATGGGCATCACGACGCTCTCTTCGCCGGGCAGGACGCGCGCTTCGGTGCTCACCTCTTCGGCTTCGCTGGCGGCGGGCATCGAACCGGCCATGCCGCTGGCGGCACTGGCAGCGCTGGCAGAGCTGCATCCGGCCAGCATCCCCAGAGCCAGAACGCCTGCAAGGAGCATCAGTTTCTTGTCGTTCGTCATATCAATACCTTCTTCCCTCTTCAATCATGTAAGGCTCTCATTATACCATAAATGGAGATTTGATGATGAAGCCATCGTTAAATTCCGATGAATTCTTTTTGTACCGGCACAGTATACTCTTGTTTTTTGAAAAAGTAAACAACCAACTTGACGCAAGAAGGCGGATTCGCTACAATAAAAGCAAATCTTAACCTATTCTTAATTTAGAGAGGGAACTTCCGTGAAAATATTGAAAGTCAAATGTCTCGCCCCCACCCGGCTGGACAACTATCTGATGCAGCAATTCCCCGCGCTGAACCCGGGCCGTCTGAACAAGGCCCTGCGCGAAAATAAAATCAAACTGAACGGCAAAAAGCAGCCGCTCTCCACCCGCGTGATGGCAGGCGACGAGATCAAGCTGTTCATCCTTGACGATGTTCTGGACGCTGACAAGCGTGTGGACGGCCCGGCGTGGAAAAACGCCCGCGGCCCGGCGCAGGTGGTGTACGACTGCCCGCAGATCCTCATCGTCAACAAGCCCGCCGGCCTCGCCGTGGACGGCCCCGATGACGACACCCTGCTGAACCGCGCTCTGCTCTACCTCAACCAGCAGGGCGAGTACAAGGAGAATGACGTCTACACCCCCGCCCTCTGCCACCGCCTCGACACCGGCACCAGCGGTCTTGTCATCATCGCCAAGACGCCGGAGGCCGAGGAGCTGTTCCTCGCCGCCATCAAGAGCCGCGAGGTGAAAAAGACCTACCTCTGCGTCACCTTCGGCCGTCCCACGCCCCCGGACGCTACCCTCGGCGGCTATCTGCTCAAGGATGCCGACCGCGGCATCGTGAAGATCGTCGAGGACAAGCAGCCGGGTGCCAAGGACGTGGAGACCCGCTACGAGACCATCGCCGTCTCCGGCCGTCTGGCTCTGCTCAAGGTGCAGCTCATCACCGGCCGCACCCACCAGATCCGCGCCCACATGGCAAGCATCGGCTGTCCCATCCTCGGCGACAGCAAGTACGGCAACAACACCGCCAACCGCGAGCTGAAGCTGAAGTATCAGGCCCTCTGTGCGTGGGAGCTGACCATGCCCCACTTCAACCAGCCCGATTTCGAGTTCCTCAGCGGCAAGACCTTCCATGCCCCGAAACCGTGTACTATCAGCAGGTGCTGGATGGGACGCTGAAATAATAATGTAAAGCCATTTGGCAGGGAGTGATCGTTTCATGGCGATTCCAAAATACAATGAGCTTTATCGCCCTCTCTTAACCGTCCTTCAAGATGGAGCGCCGCACTCTATGAAAGATGTGCGGAGCTCTATTGCGCAGATGCTCCATCTGACAGAACAGGACCTCGGTGAAACACTTTCCAATGGTTCATCTGTTTATACCGGGCGTGTGGGCTGGGCGAAGACCTATCTCAAAAAAGCAGAATTGATAGACTCTCCCCAACGTGGTTATATCAATATCACGCCTTCCGGGCGAAAAGCTCTGGCCAGCAAGGAGCCTATCACAAACCTCATTCTCGCTCAGCAATGCCCTACATTTGTTGAATTCTATCAGCGCAAAAATATTGATGGCGTTTCAGTCGTTCCTGCTCCGACAGTGTTCATGATGATACACCCGAAACGCCGCAGGAAACTTTTGACCGCGTTTACTCGCTCATCAATGACCAGCTGGCAGATGACCTGCTGACAGCTGTTTTAGAGCAAAGCCCGGCTTTCTTTGAACAGCTCGTGGTCGATTTGATGAAGGCAATGGATTATGGTGACGGCTTCGTCACAAAATACAGCGGCGATGACGGTATCGACGGTATCATCCACGAAGACAAGCTTGGCTTCAACCTTATCTACATACAGGCCAAGCGCTGGAAGACGGATATTACCATCGGAAAGCCGGAGCTCCAGAAATTTGCCGGTGCCATGATGGGGCCGCCTAAAGTGGAAAAGGGGCTCTTTATCACCACCGCCAAATTCTCACCGAAAGCCAAAGAGTATGCAACCGCACAGCATATCATTCTGGTGGATGGCAAAAAGCTCACTGAGCTGATGATAGAATACGGTGTGGGCGTCTCGACCCAGAAAGCTATCTCATCAAGCGCATCGACAGCGATTATTTCTCCGATAACGACTGATACACAAAAAGCGACGTCACAGCTAACCACTGTGACGCCGCTTTCTTCTTTATTATATCAGACCCGCACCATATCCGGCGTGATCTCCTCGATGGAGTGCGCGCCGCACATCTGCATGGTGTCGGCCAGCTCACCGGCCAGCTTGTCGATGTAGCATTTGACACCTTCCTCGCCGCCGCCGTAGACAGCCGTGACGAAGGGGCGGCAGATGAGGACGCCGTCCGCGCCCAGTGCCAGTGCCTTGAAGACATCCACGCCGGTGCGGATGCCGCCGTCCACCAGGACCTTGACGTCGGTACCCTTGAGAGCCGCGGCGATCTCAGGCAGAACTTCGGCAGTAGCGGGACACTGGTCGAGGACGCGGCCGCCGTGGTTGGATACCACGATAGCGGCGGCACCGGCCTCCTTGGCCTTGAGAGCACCCTTGACGGTCATGACGCCCTTGACGATGAAGGGACGCTCGGCCAGCTTGACGATCTCAGCCAACTCGGCCACGCTCTTGCTGCCGGCCGGAGGGGTCATGTTCTTGAGGAAGGGCAGGCCGGCGGCATCCACATCCATTGCCACGGCAAAGCAGCCGCTGGCCTTGGCCTGCGCCATCTTCTCTTTGATGGTGTCGATGTTCCAGGGCTTGATGGTCGGCACGCCGCAGCCGTCGGCATTGCCGATGGCCTTGGTGGCCATGGTCATAACGTCAGGATCGGTGCCGTCGCCGGTGAAGGCGGCGATGCCGCTCTCGGCGCAGGCGCGCACCAGCACGTCGTTGTAGGTCATGTCGGTGTAGACGTCGGAGTAGTGGAGGTTCACCGCGCCCACCGGGCCGGCGAAGAAGGGGTACTTGAAGCTGCGGCCAAACAACTCCACGTGGGTGTCGGGGGTGCCGTTCTCGCAGAGGGTATCCATGTTCACACGGATGTCGGCCCACTTATTATAATTGCGGATGGCCGTGTCGCCCACGCCCTTTGCGCCGGGGCCGGGGATCTGATTCTTGCAGGCCACGCCGTTGCACACCGGGCAGGCCTTGCAGTATTTGCCGATGCACTGGCGGGCATTGGCCAAAACATCTGAATAATTCATCTGTTTTTCCTCCCAAATTCCTTTTGTTTTCCGCAGAGTTTCCCGCTCTGCATACTCTCTGCCCTCATCATAGCCCCGTTTGCCGCCTGCGTCAAGGGGGGCTTCGTCTCCTTTTCATTTTCAGCCATCGAAGCTGCGTCATTTTCAAAAAATACAAATTTTTTTTGAAAAAATGCTTGACAAAAGACCTTCTTTCAGGTATTATAGTGAAGCGCTGAGGCCGCGGCCCAAAGCACTGAGAACTGAAGATGTGGAAAGATGGCTGAGTTGGTCTAAGGCGCACGACTGGAAATCGTGTAACGTGTCAAAAGCGTTCTGGGGTTCGAATCCCCATCTTTCCGCCACAAAACCCAGAACCGATGGTTCTGGGTTTTTGTTATATCCAGAAGTTGAAAGGATGCTTGCTATGTCTGTCACCATCGCCATGCCCCGGATGAGCACTGACCCGGAGCTTACCACCGCACAGTCAAAGTATGTGGAAAGTCTGGCCCGGGCCGGTGCCGAGGTACACTGGGTAGAGCTTTCCGACCCGGACGCCGCCGCAGCCGAAGCGCTGACCTGCGACGGCCTCTTGCTGCCGGGCGGCGGCGACATGGACCCGGCCTTCTACGGGCAGGAGCGCATCCCCGCCTGCGGCGAGCCGAACCTTCTGCGGGACGCCGCCGAGCCGAAGCTGCTGCGGGCGTTCCTCGCGGCAGACAAGCCGGTGCTGGGCATCTGCCGGGGCATTCAGGTGATGAACGTCGTGCTGGGCGGCACGCTGTATCAGGACATCAAGCCTTTCGAGCACGTTCCCCACAATGATCACTGGGCGAAAGTCCATACCGTCACGGTGCGGCGGGGGACCCTGCTGTCCCGCCTGCTGGGGCAGGACACCGTGCTCGTCAACAGCCAGCACCATCAGGCGGCAGACCGCATTGCCCCCGAATTAGAAATAGCCGCCCTCAGCGAGGACGGCATTGTGGAAGGACTGGAAAAGCCGGACGCGCACTTCTGTCTCGGCGTCCAGTGGCACCCGGAGTGGCTCAGCGACGCGGACGGCACAGCAGGGGCTGTTTGGGGCGTTTGTTGAGGCTTGCAGAGGGTAACGGCTTCTCGCGCCGGTGGCGCGGGGCAGGTTTTCTCTTTCGGTCAAATGGCTTGCGCTCCGCGCGGGCCAGAGGCGGGGCTGGTTTTTTCTTTAAGCTGGTTCTCGCGCTGGTGGCGCGGGGCAGTTTTCTCTTTCGGTCAAATGGCTTTGCGCTCCGCGCGGGCCAGAGGTAGGGAGGGGTGTTTCGAATCCCCCCTCCCTACCTCTGGACTCCACTCTCCCCGCAACGAGTTAAGGCTGCTCCCCTTAACAATTCCGAAGATGAGGTCGAAACGGAAAAAAGCTAGTCGCTGCGCTTAACGCTTTTTTCTCGTTTCTCCAATTTGCTGCTTCGCAGCAGACTTTACGCCCTTGCTGAACGTAAGGTCCTGCTGAAACATAACACCCTCGGCGGAGCCGTAAACCGGAGAAGCCCAAAAAATGCGTTTAGCGAAGCGGCTAGCATTTTTGGGCTTCGACAACTCCTTCGGGGTCTGAAAGGGGCGAGCAGCCCCTTTCTCGTGGGTCCAGCGCGTCGAAATCGCTGGTGCTTTCTGGTTCTCTTTTGGCACGCAAAAGAGAACTTGATCTTACCGCAACAGCAATTTTCCCCGCGCTGACCATCGCGCGCGACCGCC
>ENA-OQEX01000361-OQEX01000361.1-human-gut-metagenome-genome-assembly--contig:-NODE-361-length-24836-cov-5.920029_pt1 | contig 24836 bp, 28 predicted proteins | sample MGYA00242802_ERZ504649 | MGnify/ENA primary metagenome ERZ504649 (study PRJEB26092, sample SAMD00036194) | human gut metagenome | host: Homo sapiens | study: EMG produced TPA metagenomics assembly of...
GATGAATTAAATCATTTAATTTGTTATAAATAAGGATACTATAGATACAACAAAAAAATTCTATCACGATATGGAATTAAATTTATCATAGTGCCCAAATTTGACAAAACTCCCATTGATGGATTTTCTTTTTGGCAAGGAGAAAACCCAAACTATTGTATTAACATTACGATTAAACAGAATTGACAATTATGCCTTTGCTTTATTGCATGAAATATATCATGTTTATATGCATCTTTTCAACAATAGAGAACAAAAATATATTTCCATCGAAGGAGCTGAAATAAATAAATGTGAAGAAGAAGCAAATAAATTCGCCAAGTATTCTTTAATTAGCAAAGACTTATGGAGTGCATTCTTAAAACAACATTCTATGATTTCTCCACATGCAATGCAAATGAAAATAAAACAATTTGCTCATCAACATAATATCAATGAAGCTATTGTTTTAGGATTTTATCAACACGATATTAATTTGTACTCTATTAAAAGTTCAATATCAAGAGAAATAAAATAGTCCAATTATATGTACCGTGCAAATCTAATTGCACGCAATTTGCACGCATCTTAAGAAAATAGAAGAAAACAAGAGAGATTATTTGAAAAGGAAATGTTATCTTTAGGCTTGAAAATCAAGGAGTATGAGCCTGAAAAGAAATGAAGAGCAAATTGCTGAAAATCAATTGTTTGCGACTCATAATCTGGAGGTCCCTGGTTCAAGCCCAGGCTGGTCCACAAATAAAAAAGGCTGATTCTTCGTGGAATACAGCCTTTTTATTTGCAGACTCTCCAGGTATAAATCCGTTGCTTTAGATAACATTGGAATTTAATCAAGGTAGTTGTTGGCTTCAGAATTTACACAGAGATAATTAATGTATTGATAACGAGGTAGCTTTACATTTGTTGCTCTTGTTATAGGAATCATGAGTAAGCACTCAAATTAGGGCTCAAAAATGAAATATATATCTTCGCTGCGAACTAAAACTTACGAATTATGCTAAGCAGTGAAGTAAGCAGTCAAAAATTGGCTCATAATTTAAACCTCTATCTTCGCTGCGAACTAAAATTTTAGAATTTATGTATAGCAGTGAAGATCTTGAAAGGTTTTACTTTCAGTACCAGACCGAGGCTTTGCCTCATGGAGAATCTCTCCAATCGTTTTGTGTTAAGAACAAAGTTCCTTATAACATCTTTCAGAAATGGTACAGGGATACCCGGAAAAAAGTAGTTGAAGTCCAGGTTGATGGTGCTCCTGTAATCGGTCATGAGGAAAATCCAGTGCCATTGATCAACCTCAACCGGTATCACCAGGCAGAACTGATCACCCTGTTCGTATTTGGGTTGAGATTCGTATCAGCAATGGCTTGCATTTGTCCCAAAAGAATTTAAGCTATCAGGATTTGGTTCGTATGGTAGAGAAACTGGAGGGGTTATGCTGAGTGTTACCGGTCTGAATCATTTTTATTATGTCCGTGATTTCACCGATATGCGTTGTAAGCACAGCCGTGTGCTGTCTGTCATTCGTGAACGGCTTCACCGTGAGCCCAATGATGGAGACGTCTTTATAGTCATGTCGCGCAATCGAAGAATAGTCCGTATGTTTTCATTTGATAATCGTTCATATAGTCTGTTCGAAAAGAAGTTTGTAGCAGGCTATCAGTCATGAAAGTGGAGCGGAACGGGGCAGATACTGTTTATCGGATTGCCTGGAAGGACGTGGTTTTGATTCTTGAGAATCCTATAGTTAAAACATTAAAAATCAGATAATCAATCTATTTATCCACTTGCGGCTTTGCGATTATTTTATTACCTTTAATGCTGTAAGTCAAAGGTTTAAGTATGATCGATCTGCAAGATATAATTAAAACAAAACGAGAGTTGTTGAGTAGGGAAACCTACTCACGCAACCCTATAAATTATAGTGCAGGTATGGCAGAGGATCAGAAAGACCGATACATACAATACCTTGCTGAGCAAAATCAGGATCTCAGGTTGACAGGTGATGCCATGAAGCTTGTTTTAGAGGATTTTATGGCTCAGATGAAAGAACTGAAGGCTCAGATGTCATCCATGCAATCGAAACATGCTGACCTTGAGAATCGGTTGTCAGAAGAGCATAAACTTCGCAAATCGGCTGAACGTAAGATAAAATCACTTCAAGAAAAACTTGATTATGCCCATCAGGAACGTTTTGGTGATAGACGTCAAAAGATACAATCTAAAGCTAAAACAAGTGATTCAGACCGCCGGAAGGAGAAGGATGATTATGATGGAACCGATGATACGCTTCGCACGGATTCGGTTGGTCATGTTCCATCCCAAGAGTTAAAAGAGCCTTCCGGGAAAGACCGTGACTTGTCCAATCGCCCTGACGGTTATAAAACGATGGGGGTAGCCGGAGAGGCGACAGAGCATCCTTCCGATTTGACAAAGGTTCCCGGTCGGATCATTGAAAGGAGAATGGTACGGGTGTTCAGTTTCCGTACTTTCCTTACGGAAGAATGTTTTGAGATGGTTCATTATGCAGAGCCTGGTAAAAAGCCGAAGTGGGGCTATTTCCCTTCTGAAGGCATCCGGAGGTAGTAACCAGTTTTGAAGGCACTAGGGCCACTCCTGAATTTCTGCAGGCTATCGCCTACGAAGTTTATGTAAAGAATGTGACTTTTGGTCTTCTTCACCAATGGCTGACAGATATGGGCATGACCATTTCTAAAAACACGTTGCGCAACTGGCTTAAGAAAGGTAAGACATACCTGGACGAACTGGTCTGTGTATTGAAGTCTATAGCTTTGGAAAAAGATTCGATAGTGAACTGCGACGAGACCTGGTGTAAAGTGCGTAAATATGATCACTATAAGAAGTGCTACATGTGGGTCCTTGTCAACAAGGCGGAACGTTTGGTGATCTTCTTCTACGAGGACGGTTCGCGTGGCCGTGACGTGCTGACGAACTTTTTAGGTGATGCCGAGTTGAAGGCCCTCATGTCGGACGGTTATAACGCTTATGTCTTTATCGGTGACGAGCTGAAAACCCACAGGTATAAGGATACGGACCATCAGGTCTGTCTGGCGCACGTGAGGGCGAAGTTCGTGAAAGCCCGGATGGAAGGTGGCGACAAGAGGGCGGATGTGTTCCTTGGCAATATAAACCGTCTCTTCCGTTTTGAAAGGGAGTATGACAGGGAGATGATCACCGACGGGGAACGTACCCGACGACGGCAGGGGTTGCCGACCATGGAGGCGATAATAAACCTGCGGGCAAACCTGCTGCAGGAGTTGAAAAGTGAGGAGGAGCAAAAAAGTTGTTATATGCGGGAGGCCCTGAATTATCTTCACAAGTTTTGGAATGAGGCCTTCACTTATATAAAGGACGGCCGTTATCCGATCTCGAACAATCTGGCGGAACGGGCGGTGCGTCCCTTTACCACCAAACGGAAGAACTCCCTGCACTTCGGAAGTGACGAGGGAGCGGAGATTGCCGCCGTATACCATAGCATAATCAGCACGGTGAAGCTGCAAGGCAGGTCCGCATGGGATTATCTTGGTAAATTTTTTACCGGAATTTTTAACGGTTGCAGAGATTTTTTGAGTCTGACACCACAAAATATAGACTTGGCAGTATGCCAATAGTTAAAAAACAATCGAATTTAATAGCAATTTTTTGTGAGGCATCCATTCTGATGCCTTATAAAAAGGGTACGCTCTAAATTGAGTATTAACGAATCATGAACAGAATTTCTTTCTCTTAGTATAAAATCATGAGCACATTATATACTCTAAAACTGCAAATGTGGGTTTTACCTTAAAAAAACAGGATGGAAATTTGTACGAAATAGAAAGATGACTTTATCTTTGAAGAATATTAAAGCTGGCCGGACTTTTTATTTTGACGGAATACAGAGATTGTTAGTATAAAAATAAAAGATTAAATTTAGGTTTTATGGTTAAAAGTTATGCTTGTGCAGGCATTTTATTGTTTGCGATAGGATTATTCCCCTTAATGGCACAGGACAACACTGTGGCCAAAGAGATGGCTATAAAGATAGCCGATCGTATTGTTGCTTCTACGGTTTATGAGTTCAAAGATGTAAAAACAGGTAAAGTATACACTTCTTTGGACAATGTTGCTTTAAATCCGGATATACGTGTTAATAGTAAATATTTGAATTGGCATTATACAAACGGAGTAACGAATATGGCTTTGATGGAGTTGGGTGATAAAATACAGAACCGGAAATATGAGGATTATGTGCTGAAAAATATGAAGTTTATTTTTGACAAGACTAATCAGTCTTATTTTCATCGTCTGTATGATAAAACTTTCCGTGAAGGAGGATGGAGGGCGGTTCCCCGCCTTACTTGGCATATGATTTATAGAAACAAGCGCTTGGATGACAACGGTCCTATGGGGGCTAGTCTGATAACTTTAAACCAGCGTCATCCGGATGAGGCTTTCCAACAATATGTTGAAACAACAAATCACCATCTTATGGTTTCGGAACCCCGCTTGGCCGATGGAACCATAGCTCGCTTGTGGCCTCATGAAAATACTGTTTGGGCAGATGATGCGTTTATGGCGGTATCTTTTATTTCTAGAATGGGAGAGGTTACCGGTGAAAAGAAGTATTTTGATGATGCGGCCAATCAGATATTGAATTATACAAGGTATTTATGGTGTCCTGAGAAACAGATTTATTATCATTGCTATCATACGGATAATAAGGAGCATGGAGTGGCGCATTGGTCGCGGGCCAATGGATGGATTTTTATGGCGACAGCGATTTGCTGGCCAGAATGCCGGAAGATCACCCCATGCGTGATGATGTGATAAAGAATTTCCAGATGCAGGCCAGTGGGGTAGCCCGGTATCAAGGGAAAAACGGTTTGTGGCATCAGCTATTGGATAAAGCAGATTCTTATGAAGAAATCACCGGTACTTCCATGTTTGTATTTGGTATAGCTAAAGGTGTGAAGGAAGGATGGCTGCATCCGGATTTCATTTATGTAGCATGGCAGGGATTAAAAGGTATGTTGTCAAAGATTTCAGAGAATGGTGATGTGACGGCCATTTGTGTCGGTACAGGTATCATGCCTTCCACCGTATTTTATTATAATCGTCCTACTCAGGAAAATGATCCGATGGGTGAAGGGCCTGTGTTACGTGCTTTGGTAGAAATGATTGATGCACCTAAATATACGGAAATTAGTGCGAATGATCAGTATGATAAGATAAAATAAAGATAGAACCAAGAAAATACAATTGCCGTAGGGGCGGACTGGATTCGCCTGGATACACTTCTTTGTGGTGCCAGACGGAAACATTCCGCCCCTACAGTAAACCTGATGATAATGAAAAATATTTTTTTCAGTCTTTTGGCTATATCAGAACTTTAAATCCAATCGACCCTCTTTTATTCTTTCTCCCTCGAAAGTGCCACTGATTATTCTGTTATTTAAATCGAAACGGGTGATATTGATTATTCCATCTTCCAGTTTTTCTTCTTGATTATTTTCATTTTTGAATATAACATCAGTATAGATAGTCTGATCGTCACTCGCTCCTTCTGAGATACTGTAAATAGTGATGTCTTTCTCTTTGGGGTCAATGATGTTGAAAGAAATGGAAGCATTGTTGTCCACTCGGACATCTATGCTGACTATCGCTTTCTCGTCTTCGTTGCGGGCAGGATAATAAGAAGCCTTATCATCTGAGTCATAGCGCTGTCCCGTATATACCCAGCCATCTATCAGGCAACCAAAGGTATTGGCTCCTGTTTGAGTGGCAGGGGCATGATGGTAGGATCTGCTGAAAAGTCTTCTCTATCACAGGAACAGCATAATGCGATTGTTAATACTATTGTAATAAGATATTTAATCATGGCTTGAATTTTTTAAAAATGATAATTGATACCTACTGAGAATCCTAATTGTGAAATGTCGTCCGCCCCCTTCATTGGATAGTGTGGCTGCACCATCCATTCCTTATCATGATAACGAACAGAATACTCGCCGGAATATGCCAGGATATAGTTTATCCTTGCACTGACTCCCCAATGGGTGAAAGCACGGTATTCTCCACCTATGCCAAAGTTCGCCGCCCATTTATTCATGGATACTTTCCGTGGCTTATCATATACCGTACTGTTATCTTGATATAACTGATATCCGGTTCCGGTAGTAAAATACAAGCTGAATTGCTGTTTCAGCCAATGCAGGGAGAACTGTGGAGCAAAATAATGTGTTTGAATTTTATCACTGCTGTTTGGCATGTCGTTAGTATACCGGCTGCCTTGATAAAGTACTCCGAATCCCACCCGTATGGCAGGCTTGTTTCCTATCAGATAAGTATAACTTCCTGACCAGCCTATGCCATTGCGTAAATTTGAAGAGTGTCCAGCTACTCCTATCAGTTTTCCGGTGTAAAAGGTAGGCCCTGTTTGGAGGGACAGGATAGAACGTTCGCTAGTGCCGAATTGTGCGTATAGCACTGATGAATACAGCAGCATGGCTGTTAGTAAAAAACATAATTTACATTTCATAATAGTTGTGTTTGTCTAGTTAAGCATTATAAATACAAAAATAGTAAATCATTGAATATAATGATCTTATTAGCCTATTTATTTTAAACCGAGCATGAAAAATGTGATAGATTAACGCTTATCCGAATCTGTCTTAGGGTGGAAAATAACTGTTATGTAATGATTTGACTTCTTTTGCTACTGAATATTATGTAAATATAGGTACCGAATCGTGAACGAAAGTTATTATTTGAACATTTTCCTATGGAAATTTGTTATAAAGGAAAATATGATATACATTTGGAAAAAGTTTCCTAGGGAAATAATTAAAGAAGATGATGTAACAGAGTCTGGTTTTAATCATAAAAAGAGAAGATTATGAAAAAAGAGTTTATAAGAAGGTATGGATGGACATTGCTTGGCATTGTGGCAGGAATGGTAGGAGGATACTTATATTGGCGTTATGTGGGTTGTTCCACGGGAACTTGCCCTATCACTTCTTCTCCTGTCAACAGTTCCATTTGGGGGGCGGCAATGGGAGGATTATTGCTCAGTTCATTTATACCGGAACGTAAAGAAATAAAGAAGGAGGAATAAGTATGAATAAGACAATTTTATTTTTTCTAGCCCTTATGCTGGTTACCACTACAGCTTGCGGCAGAGGAAACAATAATAATAACCCTGTAAAAGAAGAAACTATGGCAACAGAAGGAAATGGAAAAGTCATACATTTGACTAAAGCTGATTTTTTGGCGAAAGTATATAATTTCGAGAAAAACCCGAAAGAGTGGAAATATGAAGGTGACAAACCGGCTATTGTGGATTTCTATGCTGATTGGTGTGGTCCTTGCAAAATGGTAGCTCCTATTCTGGATGAATTGGCAAAAGAATACGATGGACAGATTGTGATTTATAAAGTGGATACAGAGAAAGAACAGGAACTGGCAGGCGCATTCGGTATACGGAGTATTCCATCCATTCTGTTCATCCCCATGGAAGGAAAGCCGGAGATGGCACAGGGAGCTATGCCCAAAGCATCTTTTAAAAAGGCTATTGATGAGTTTTTATTGAAAAAATAAGTAATTTTGTGCAATAGCATTCAAGAAGAAGCATCAATATGGAAACTTTATGTAAAATAAGAGACCTCTATCGCGCTATTGCAGAATTTGAAACCCGGTTTGAAAAGGTGCATCACCTTTGTCTGAACGAAGGAATGTTGTTATGCTGTCTCTCCAAGAAGAAACGCTTGTCTTCGGGAGAGATTGCAGAACTGTTAGGCCTTACTAATTCAAATACTTCTAAAGTCATCAGATCTGTAGAGGATAAAGGCTATGTAGAGCGTAATCTGGGAGATAGTGACAAACGACAGATGTATTTCTCGCTTACGGCAGAAGGAAAGAAAATTCTGAAGGAGATGGAATGCTGTAATATTGAGATTCCTGAGTTACTGAGGTCTGTTTTGTAATAGTAAACAAGATACCGCTGTAGATGAAGCCCGTTTTTATTTTTATATCATTGCTGATAATGCTCTGTCCCGCTTTCTCGCAAAGCAGGATGGAGCATTATCTTGACTCCTTGGGACTGGTGAATGTAGGCCGGATGGACCCGACATTGAAAATAGATTTGATGTATACCCGTGCCGACAATTTTACCGGGAAAGTCCTTTATGAGGATTTGCAGGAGGCTTATCTTCATCCCGAGGCCGCCAAAGCCTTATTGCAAGCGCAAAAGCGGTTGAAAGAGTTGTATCCAGGTTATTCTTTGATTATTTATGATGCCGCCCGTCCCATGTCCGTGCAGCAGAAAATGTGGAATGTGGTAAAAGGTACTTCCCAAAATATATATGTATCCAATCCGGCTCGGGGAGGAGGATTGCATAACTATGGTTTGGCGGTAGACGTAAGTATTGCAGATGAAAAAGGAAATCCTTTGCCTATGGGGACCAAGGTGGATCATTTGGGCAAGGAAGCCCATATAGATACTGAGGCGGCAATGGTACAGCAGGGAGTCATTACAGCACAGGAACGGAGAAACCGCTTGTTGTTGCGTCGGGTCATGACGGATGTGGGTTATAAACCTTTGCGCAGTGAATGGTGGCATTTTAACTTCCGCAGTCGTGAAGAGGCAAAACGGAACTATAAAGTAATTAGATAAAGGATGGAAATATCAGCAAAAACACTCCATTTCATCGAAGAACATAAGGAGGACGATACGCGTACACTGGCTTTGCAAAGTAAGAAATATCCCGATGTAGACATGGCGGTAGCTGTCACACAAATTGCCGGACGGCAGGTAGCGGCCCGCAAGTTGCCTTCATGGCATTTGGTTTCCGCATTGTGGTATCCTCCTCATTTGTCTATGGAGCAATGTTCTTCCGAAGCAACTGCTTTGTATAAGGCCTCTTTGTTGGAAGGCGATACTTTTGTCGATTTAACCGGAGGTTCGGCATTGATTGCAGTTTTATCTCCCGGAATTTCAAGCAAGCTGATTATGTGGAGAGGCAGACGGAGCTCTGTGAGCTGGCTTTGCATAATTTCCCTTTATTGGGGCTGGGGCATATCCGGATACATAACCGGGATGGGGTGGCTTATTTGCAGGAAATGCTTCCGGTAGATTGCCTGTTTCTAGACCCTGCCAGAAGAGACGGACACGGTGGCAAGACGGTTGCCATCTCTGATTGCGAGCCGGATATAAGTGCTTTGGAGTCTTTGCTGGTTGACAAGGCAAAGAAGGTGATGGTGAAATTATCGCCTATGCTGGATATGTCATTAGCATTGAACGAGCTGAAAACAGTTCGTTCGGTGCACATTGTCGCTGTGAATAACGAGTGTAAGGAGTTATTGTTGATATTGCAAAAAGAGGCCGTTTCATCGGAAATAAGCATCCATTGTGAGCATATTGCAGGCAACGGTGAGAGCCAGCATTACACCTTTACCTTGAAGCAGGAAAAGGCATCGGCCTGTCCCTTGACTGGTCAAGTCGGAACTTATTTATATGAACCGAATGTTGCTATACTGAAAGCCGGTGCTTTTCGTTCCCTCACACAAACCTATCCTGTGATGAAACTTCACCTCAGCAGCCATTTATATACCTCTGCTTCTTTGGTTCCGGATTTTCCGGGACGCCGTTTCCGGGTTGAGTCCGTATCGGGCTTTGGAAAAAAGGAACTGAAAGTGTTCTTGATGGATATGGACAAGGCGAATATTACGATCCGCAACTTTCCATTATCGGTTGCGGAACTTCGCAAACGTTTGAAACTGAAAGAGGGAGGAGATGATTATATCTTTGCCACTACCTTGTCCGGCGGGCAGAAGTCTTGATTAGAGGGAAGAAGTGTTAGTTTATAATCAGTTTGTAACCTATTCCCCTTACATTCACAATCCGTATACTGTTGTCTTTGGACAGTTTATGGCGTAATTTCGTAATAAATACATGCAGGCTGCGTGAATTGAAGAAACTGTCATCTCCCCATAGCTCCAACAAGATACTTTGGCTGTTCACCACTTCATTCCGGTTCTCACACAGGCGTTTTAAGATTTCCGATTCTCGGTGGGAGAGTTCTTGTATGTTCCCTGCAAAATCCAGTTGTTGGGTGACGGAATTGAATTGATATTCTCCGATGGTGTAAGTATTGGTTATTTCTTTTTCCACAAAAGCTTTGTGCATCAAGGCTTTGAGGCGTACAATAAGCTCCTGCATGCCGAATGGTTTTTCAGATAGTCATTAGCTCCCAGTTCAAATCCTTTTACTACATCATTGATAGCAGACCGGGCGGTGAGGAATAATACCGGGGTTGCTTTATCCGATTGGCGGATGCGGCGTACCATTCAAAACCATCCATACGGGGCATCATGACATCGGCCACCAATACGTCCGGTTTCTGTTCGAAAAACTTTCTTAAGCCTTCTTCACCATCTCCGGCGGTAGTAATGATAAAATCCTGTTCTTCCAGTGTGTCCTTGATAATCATGGCAAGAGTCTGTTCATCCTCTACTAATAAAACGTGTATCTTTTCCATTTGCTTATTCGGGAATTTTAAGTGTAAAGGTACTGCCTTTTCCTGTGCTGCTTTCCACGGAAACAGTTCCTTTATGCTGTTCTATCATTGTTTTTACATAATAAAGTCCTAATCCATATCCTTTTACATTATGCAGATTACCGGTCGGAACCCGATAAAACTTATCAAACAGATGTTTTTGTCTGTCGGCAGGAATACCTATTCCTTTGTCTTGTATCTTTAGCATCACATAAGCGTTACGGTCACTGTTACATGGACTGCTGCAGCGTGTTGCAGAAATGCAAATATATGCCTTTTCATCGGAATATTTTATAGCATTGTCTATCAGATTGCTGATCACGTTGTACAAGTGCAAGCGATCTGCGCGTAGGATCATGTCTTCTTTCATAATAAGTTTGAACTCAGTCGGCTTATCAGCTTTCAACCTATGTTGGCTTATCAGATTTTCCAACATAGGCCTCAGTTCGACAGGTTCATAGTTCAGACGGAAGTTCTTCCGTTGTTCCATACTCATGGAAAGGATCTGCTCCACCAATCCGCTGAGCTGTTTCAGCTGGGCTTGGATAATCTGAAGATAGTTCTGTCGTTTCGTCAGGTTTTCTGCTCCGTTGAAGTTCAGTAATGCATCGTTGGCGGCGTAGGCTACGGCTATCGGAGTTTTCAGTTCGTGAGTAATGTTATGTGTGAAGTCCTCTTTCATTTCTTCTACGCTTTTCTGCCTTAAGATGATACGGATAAGAAACCAGAATGACAACCCCAATATAATAATGATAAAGAAAGAGGTATAAAGTATCCCTTTCATTTGTTGCAAGACGATGGTATTTGTCGGTTCTACCCATAACCGGTATGCCATTTTGTTGTACAAGTCATAATTGTAATAGTAGCTCACTGCTTCTTTGCCCGGTCTGTATTTTTGAGGTGAACTGAGTCCTTGTACGATCGTGCTGTCTTGACGTAAATTCACTATTTCGATGCGATGAGGCAGGTAGATGATTCCGCGCATGGCAAGTGTCCTAGTAAAAAGGCTGTCGAAAGTGTGCAGGTTGATTTCCGTGAAAAGGTCCAGCTGGCTGTGGATACCCCGTTGGAAGTATTTGGTGAGCAGTTCCAGTGTACCGTTTTTGTCGATAGTAGTAGATACCGGTTCATTGATTTCCAGACCAAATCTTTTTTGCTGTTTGAAAGGTTCGGTTTCTATAACTTTGGTAATCAAAGCACTGCTGTCCAGATTAATACTGGATTCGATATAGCCATTTATGGTTTCGTTGCTTCGTTTCACGGAATCGCACCGTTCCATCATTTCATTGTAGTCACTCACCTGTAATGTTTCTATCAGGCAATTGTCCATATCCTTCTTCATCGAGGTGTATAATCCTGTCAACCAATATGCCTGATAGGCAAAGACGCCTATCAGCGAAAGGATAATCAATGCGGCTATGGCTTTAAACGGTATCTTCATGGTTTGGCAAAAATAGGCACAAAATAAGTATTTTCTTTCTTTTGATAACACTAAATAAGACTTCGTAAGCTGGTGGTAACACATACGGAACACTTTTAGCCTTTACTTTGCATAGACCTTAAAAATAAAACGACGATGAGGACAGTGATTATCTTTTGTTTATGCTTGTTTACATTCACGGTACAGGCGCAGGACGATGTGAATTATACCTATATGGATAGTCTTTTTCAGCAACTGCCGGAAGTGTTGGTGAAAGGTGAACGTCCTGTAGTAAAAGCAGAACGGGGAAAACTGATTTACGATTTGCCCCGAATGGTAGAACGGCTTCCGGTGAATAACGCCTACGAGGCGGTAAAGGAACTGCCCGGCATCGTGGAACAAGACGGTAATCTGACATTGGGCGGTCGCGGTATAACGGTGGTAATAAACGGAAAGGTCAGTACATTGGATAAGGAAGATCTACGGACAGTACTCGAAAATACCCCTGTCAGTCGTTTGGAGAAAGCGGAAATCATGTATGCTGCTCCGGCCCGTTACCGGATTCGTGGAGCCATGGTGAATGTTATTCTAAAATCGAATATCGGGCAGAAACCTGCTTTGTCCGGCGAAGTGGCGGCTATGTATGAACAGTCCCGCAGGGAAGACATTGCAGGCCGTGGAAATTTGCTTTACACTTCCCGGCGCTTTTCGGCGGATGTGATGTATTCATACGGATTCAAACATACTACTTTCGGATTGGACAAACACTCATGGCACACTATGGCGGGGGAAGTACACGAGTTGGATTTGAAAACAGAGGCTAAAGGGTATGGCGGCCGGCATAACCTCGCTTGGGGGCGGATTATGATTTCGGGAAGAAGAACTTGCTGAGTGTGGTTTGCAATACACAATACCGCTATGGACAGGACTGTACAAAAATGCGTGGAACAGCCCACAGTGATAAAACGGATGACGCAGCCGCCAGTTACATAATGTGACAGCCGACTATCAATCTTCTTTCGGCCTTTCGGCAGGAATGGATTTCCTTTTTTTCTCCAGTCCGTCACAGACCTTCTTACAGAAAGATATGCAAAGTGTCCGTCAGACATTGAATTATGACAGCAACCAACGTATCAACCGCTGGTTGTTCTATGCCAACCAGCTTCATTCCTTGCAAGGTGGAACCGAGATCAATTATGGTGTAAAGTATACTACCACACACGATAACAGCTACCAGTTCTATCGGGATGGTGAAACTGGAGCCTTGACTCCCGATAATTCCGAGAAACTGCTTCGAAAAGAATATACTCTGAATATGTACACCGGTGCTTCACATAGTTTTGGGAAGAAGTTTTCTGCCGAAGTTTCCTTGGCCGCAGAGCTTTATCATGCTGAGGGACGCCATAGCTGGATGCTGTATCCCACTGTAAACACAACTTATACTCCGGCAGATGGTCATGCCTTGCAAATGTCCTTCACCAGTAATCGCAAATATCCCGCTTACTGGCAGTTGCAACCTATTATACAGTATGTGGACAGCTATACCGAGGCTCATGGAAATCCCGACCTGAAGCCAAGTTCCAATTATTCGCTCGACTTGAATTATCTGTATAAGAATAAATATATGATAGGGGTGAATTACAATTACACACCCGATTACTTTGTGCAGCTTCCTTATCAATTGCCCGACCGTCTGGCGGAGATGAATCAGTTTGTGAATTATGATTTTCAGAAAAGATGGACCATACAGACTATGGCTTCTTATAAAGTGGGTACATGGTGGAACGGGCGCATTTTTGCTTTCGGTCTGTTCTCTCATGACAAGAACAGCCATTTCCATGATATTGCATTCGACCGGCATAAATTCAGCGTCATCCTGAATACCACAAACACATTCATTTTATCGAAGAAACCGAATATCATAGGTACGTTGGCTGGCTTTTACCAATCACGTGCCATACAAGGGGTGTATAACTTAAGTCCTATTTGTAATATTTCGACTTCACTTCAGTGGACTTCTCCGGATGGAAAGACGAAGGTGATATTGAAAGGAAATGATATTCTTAATACATCGAACATGACCACCCGGCTGGCGTGGGGGCAGCAACGGAACCGGACAGAAATGAATTGGGACAATCGTAGCTTTACATTTTCATTCCTCTATAAATTCGGCGGATACAAAGAGAAGAAACGTACCGATGTCGATACCAAGCGGCTGGGGCGATGATTTTTTAGTGGTTAGTAATCACTAACCACTAATCACTAATTTGCCATTTTTGCCTTGAAAGCCAGCGCATACATACGCATCTGTTTTACCATCGCCAACAAGCCATTGCTACGGGTGGGCGACAAATGTTCTTTCAAACCTATCTTTTCTATAAAGTATAAATCACTGCTTAATATTTCATCAGGAGTATGTCCGCTGACTACTTTAATGAGCAGGGCAATGATACCTTTTACAATCAAGGCGTCACTTTCCGCCTGGAACACCACTTTGCCGTCTTCCATATCGGCTTGCAGCCATACGCGGCTTTGGCAACCATCTATCAGGTTTTGTTCTGTTTTATATTCGGGGGCGAGTGGTTCCTGCTCGTTACCTAAGTCTATGAGCAGTTGATACTTGTCCATCCAGTCATCAAAATCACTGAACTCTTCTATCACTTCGTCCTGAAGTTCGTTTATTGTTTTCATTATTTTATCATTTATTTCTCATTATAAATCACATCCATCACCGTCTGTCCTACCGCTTTCAGCGTGTTACGGTCAATGTTCTCCATCGTATCATTTACCGTATGCCAGAAAGAGCCGAAAGAACTTTGCGGATTACCGGCATCATAATTAATGATATCCACACACGGGATGCGGGCCAGTTTGTTGACATAGATATGGTCGTCTACTGTTTCGCCCCCGTCTTCCTTTACAAAATATTTGCCGTATCCCAGCTCATGTGCCTTTTTCCAGATCTTCTTCATCTCGGAACGGGCGGTGCGGGCCGAGTAACCTTCATAATAGAACGTGGCATCTTTTCCGCCTACCATATCCAGCAAGATTCCATAGCGTGCATTATAGTTCTGAACATGTGGGGTACGTGCCCAGTATTGTGAACCAAGGCACCAAGTGTCTTGTTTGTATCTGCCGTCATAAAATTCAGGAATTCCATAATCCTCCGAATCAAAAAACACGATATCTATGCCCAGAGCAGGTTGTTCTTTCTGTATCTGACGGGCGATTTCCAATAACACACCTACACCACTGGCGCCATCATTTACTCCTAAAATAGGAGTGTGGTGATTTTTCGGGTCGGGATCATTGTCGGCATACGGGCGGCTGTCCCAATGGGCGCAAAGCAGGATGCGTTTTTTACTTTCGGGCTTGTAAGCGCCGATAATGTTGCGTGATTTCAGTATAGTACCATCATAAGCTATCAAATCAGCATATTGATTGTATACCTTGGCTCCGAATTTTTCCAATTGTCCTGCTAGGTATTCCCCACATTCTTTGTGTGCCTGCGTGTTAGGGACACGGGGACCGAAATCAGCTTGTACCTGAATGTACTGGTAGGCGCTGTCCGCATTGAATTCGGGAGCTTGATCACTTCTTTGTCTACGGTTTCTGTCCGGTCATTTCTGCTTTTACTGTTTCCACAGGCTACAGCCGTCAATACAAGCAGCAAGACCGGGATTACTAAAACGTTTTTTATCTTCATACTTATTCCTTGTTATTTAAGTACATATTGTGCATTGTCCTTATCAAGATAGAGAGTCTGCGCCGCAAAGTTACGTTATTTTCTTTGTACTTCTTCCATAACGCGCAGGAAGTTTCCTCCCCAGATCAGGCGGATACTTTCTCCACTATATCTTTCCAACAGCAGCCGGCGTGTAAAGTTTATCAATTCTGATGCCGAAGCGCAGCCTGTGATACCGCCGTCACCGTCAAAATCGGTTCCTATCCCTACATGTTCTATGCCCATGACATTTACCATGTGGTTCAGATGCTCGATGGCATCCTTGATGGTAGCTTCTCCGTTCTTACGAAGGAATCCGCCATACATACATACCTGTGCCACACCCCCTTTGGCTGCCAATGCTTTCAATTGGTCATCCGTCAGATTGCGCGGATGGTCGCAAAGGGCACGGGCCGAAGAGTGAGAGGCCACGATCGGTTTGCTGCTGATTTCCAGTGCATCGTAGAAACTTTTCTCTCCGGCATGAGAAATATCTACCATCATTCCCACACGGTTCATTTCTTTTATCACCTGTTCGCCGAATGTGCTTACGCCCAGTTCTTCCTCATTATAACGGGCGGAGCCGCAGATATCATTATTTCCGTTGTGGCAAAGTGTCATGTACACCACGCCACGATGTCGGAAACGTTCTACATTCGTGATATCCTTGCCAATGGCATATCCGTTTTCAATGCCCAGCATGACAGCCTTTTTCCCTGCTTTTTTCAAACGGGACAGATCAGCGGGAGTATATGCTATATCTACGGCTGTGCAGTTTTTGGCAACCATCTCCTCTATTTCGTTCAGGATGCGGTCTGCTTTGGCAGTAGCGGCCGATAAGGCTTCATCGGTACGTTCCAATTGCTTCAGGTAAGCCACCATGATGGTTGCGTCCAGATGTCCTTCCGTCATCTTATGCAGGTCTACCAGGATTTTCTTGTCACGGGTGGCAAAATTTATTCCTTGATCGAAGAACATGGGAGTGTCGCAATGTGAATCCAGCGTTATCATGCGTCTGTGAAGTCTTTTGGCTTCTCTGAAAGAAGAAGATTCCCTTATAAACCACTCGAATAGTGGCATCATGCATGTGTTGTTTTCCAATATGAAACATTCCGGATGCCATTGCACTCCCATCATTGACTTGCATTCGGTAGACTCCATCGCTTCAATGACTCCGTCGGATGAACGGGCGGTTACCCTGAAACCCGGCGCAACCTCTTTTACCGCCTGGTGGTGAAACGAATTGACCGGCAAAACTTCTGTTTCAAACAATTTGTAAAGTAAGGAATCTTTCTCTATCCGAACCGTATGCGAGGCATACCCCCGTCCCAAATCCTGATCGTGTTTGATCCGTTTCCCTTCCATTTGTACATGAATATCCTGATACAGGCTGCCTCCAAAAGCGGCGTTCATCACCTGTATGCCACGGCATATCCCTAAAATCGGTATTTGCCGGTCTACAGCCAGTTTGGCAAGCAATAACTCCTGACGATCCCTCCGAGGATTGATGCTGTGTAATTCCTTTACCGGCTCTTCTCCAAGGAACAAAGGGTTGATATCCGCACCTCCGGTCAGCAGTAAGCCATCCAATGCATTCAATGAGTTTATCAAACTGTCAGTGTCGTCAACTGGAGGGATGATGAAAGGAATCCCTCCTGCTTTCAGAATGGAAGTGAAATATCCTTCCAGTAAAGTACAGGCTCCCTCCTGGAAGTTTCCGGTAAGTCCGATAACAGGAGCGTCCTTGTGGCATGGAAATGTGCGGTGTATGGCATCGTACTCGGCTGAAATGTCAAATGTTTGAAACGTTTTCATAAGTTAAATTATTCATAGAAACTGAGCAAAGATAGGGATAAATTCAGATTTATTTTTCATATTTGCTAAAAATCTAATGACCATGGAACCGATACAGGACTTCGCCAGCTTGATAAGCCGTTTACGCTCGTTGAAAGAACGGAAACGGGTTGTGGTTGTTTGCCCTAATGACCCTCATACCGAATACGTTATAACCCGTAGTTTGCACGAAGCTTTGCCGATTTCTTATTGGTAGCGGATACGCCCCATTTATTGAATTCGGAATATATCCGGATGCAATATCCGGATCATGTGAAAGTATACGAGGCGACAAGTCCCGACAAAGCGGCGCAGGAAGCTGTTTCGCTGATACGTGAGGGACATGCGGACGTGTTGATGAAAGGGATTATCAATACGGATAATTTATTGCGGGCCGTGCTTAATAAGGAACATGGTATCCTGCCGAAAGGGAATGTGTTGAGTCATATCACGGTAGCACAGATTCCTACATACAAGAAACTTTTATTCTTCTCGGATGCAGCGGTCATTCCCCGTCCCACCTTGGAACAATTTGAGGCGATGTTGCTGTATGATCTGGAGGTGTGCCGGCGCATGGGGATAGAAGCTCCTCGGGTAGCCTTGATTCATTGTACGGAAAAAGTGAACGAGAAATTTCCCCATACGCTGGACTATGTGACCTTAAAGGAGCGTGCGGCTGCCGGTGCTTACGGAAACATGTACTTGGATGGTCCCATGGATGTGAAGACGGCATGTGATGCGCATAGCGGTGAGGTGAAGGGAATCAGTTCTCCTGTGGTGGGACATGCGGATCTGCTTATCTTTCCCAATATCGAGTCGGGAAATACATTCTATAAAACGGTGTCGTTGTTTGGTGACGCCAACATGGCAGGCATGTTGCGAGGCACTACTTCTCCTGTAGTGGTTCCTTCGCGTGCCGATTCCGGTAATTCGAAATATTATAGTCTGGCATTGGCCTGCGTGGCCGGATAAAACCTTTAAATTATGAAGATATTTGTGATTAATCCGGGCTCTACTTCTACCAAAATAGCCCTTTTCATCGATGAAAGCCAGTATGGGTGGCAGGGGCCCATCATACTGCGGATGACTTGTCGGAGTTTCACCACGTTAACGAACAGTATGAGTACCGTAAGAATTTTATACTGCGACTGCTTGCCGAGGCGGATATTCCGTTGGATTTTGATGCCGTCATTGCCCGTGGCGGTTTGTTGAAGCCTACGCCCGGCGGGGTGTATGTCATTAACGAACAGATGAAACATGATTTGCTGAACGCCCGGATGGAGCACGCTTGTAACCTGGGAGCGTTGATTGCCGATGAAATTGCCCGGGAATGTCATTGTCCCGCCTATATTGCCGATCCCGAAGTGGTAGACGAGCTGCAACCGGTAGCCCGTTTGACGGGAATACCGGAGATAGAGCGCATTTCCATCTTCCATGCCTTGAACAGTAAGGCGGTATCGCGTAAATATGCCGCTTCCATCGGGAAACATTATGAAGATTTGAATCTGATTGTGGTGCATCTGGGAGGTGGCATATCGGTGGGCGCCCACTGCAAAGGCCGGGTGATTGATGTCAACAATGCCTTGAACGGTGAAGGCCCGTTTTCGCCCGAGCGTGCCGGAACGATTCCTGCCGACCAGTTTGCAGAGCTGTGTTTCAGCGGCAAATACACTTTGAAACAGGTTAAAAAGATGCTGAATGGCAAAGGGGGGCTGACGGCTCATCTGGGTATGAATGATGTGGTGACTATCGCCCGGAAAGCTTCCGAAGGCGAGGAGCCTTATAAAGGGGTATTGGATGCGATGCTCTATACGGTGGCCAAACAGGTAGGGGCCATGTATATCACTCTCCGTGGGCAGGTGGATGCCATTATTCTGACGGGAGGCATTGCTCATAGTGATTACTGTGTAGGGATTCTCAAGGAACAGATTGATTATCTGGGGCCGGTTGTGTTGATGCCCGGTGAAGACGAGATGGGGTCACTGGCTTATAATGCGTTGGGAGCCTTGAAAGGTGAACTGCCTTTGCAGGTTTACCGGCCGGAATAAGAAGATGGTGGTACATCGGAATTAGAATAAGCGATAAAATTGTTCAAATCCCTCATGGAAGGGTAATGTATTGATATACAGAAGACTATTATGAAGGAATTATTATAAATTCCTTCATAATAGCTTCAGGGATGTTTTTACCCGGCCAGTGCTACCAGTTTATACATATTTCCTGTTGTGGTATGCATCCGTTCCGCTCCCAGGGAATTCATGATTCTTCCCATTTTGTTTATCGTGATGCCGCGCATGGCTGCCGGATATCGTTTCAGTAGGATATTGAACAAGCATACTGCCGAGTAAAGTTTGAAGTCTTCTCCTTTCTCCGGCAGTCTGAAACAATGGAGAATCATTTCCGCTTCGGTGGGCAAGGCATAATAGGCCTGGTTGCGCAGTTTCAGCTCAGATTCCTCCTCCGCCGAGAACCAGTAACGCTTTCCCTCATCCAGTTCTGCTTTCAGTTGGGCGAAAAGCTGTTTGTGCTCCAGTGGCGAGCAGTCTATCTTCTCTTTTACCTCGGCAAAGAAATAACGGCGGCTTCCGCTGGGGTCGGTGAGCAGCGCTTTCCGGTTGCTGGTGCCGATGAACGAGGCCATCCGGGCAGATGGCTGTAGGACGAGCGGTGCGACTTGCGGAAATCCAGTTTTTTCATCTGCATCAGATTTTTCAGTAATGGCAGTTTCTGTGGTGAAAGACGGTCGTACTCATCCAGATTAATCAGTCCGAAGAAAGCCAGCTTCTGCTCGCATCCTGCCTGTCCGGTCAGTTCGAAGCTGTCCGTATAGTAGTCTTTCAACGAATCGGGCATCAGCAATTCGCAGAAAGTGGATTTGTATCTCCCTTGCTCGCTGCTCACCAGCATGGGAGCCACAGCGTTGGCGCACCGGTCCATGCGTCCGCTCCACTGGGCAGTTACGCCCAGCATCCAGCGGTGGAAACTGTTCACCCAGAAATCTTTCGTAGATATGCGTTGTGCCAGCGGAGTCACGCGGTCCTTGCCGTCCCATTCGGGAAGGGTGTTCATATAGGAAAGTAACGGATGATAGTCCGGCATCTGCTCCGAGTTCACGAACCGGCTTACATCCTTGTCCCAGCAGTTGATGTGACGTGCACGTGCTTCCAGGCACAGGCTGTTCAGGGTGCGCTGGCTTATTACCTTATATATAGGTGTGTCAGCGTCTTTTTTGCAACATTCCGTTTGTTCCGTCAGCACGTTGAAGCGAAAATGGTAGCGGCTCAGCAAATATTGTTCCAATTTTTGCTGTACTTGCTCCGTTTCCGGTTTCTTCTGCATTGATAATGAGGGAGATGAACTCTTCACTGTCGGACTTATCACTACATTCGAGGAAGCAAGCTTCTTCATTACTTTGTTCAATAACTTTTTATTCATTATTTGTTGTTTTAGGTTTCCGTTGGAACAAAGATACTGTGTAAAATAGCGTTTTGCAAGTGTTTTTCGTGGGGTTTTAGAGAAAAGTGACTAAGCGTAAACATCCTGAATAACAAGCTGTTTCGTCCGGTTGATTACACGATATCTTCCTTTTGATTCAGTTGTTTCACTTAAGTGATGAAGTTTGAGCAATCTAGTGATGAAAGTTCATCACTAAGGTGATATAATATCATCACTTAAGTGAAACAATTTACTTGAAGGGAAGATACAACGACTTCGACCGGATGATACACCTTATTCGTCCGGTTGTTGTCATTTGATGAAATGTGAGTATTTTGCCGGACAGTCATCACCTCGGGATGCGTTTTTGGAGATGGAACGGGGCTGAAAGAATATGAAGTTATTATGAAGAAATCGTAGAAGGATCATTCATAATAACTTGCTTGTAATCAGTAGGTAATGTGCTGATGAAGGGTTTGACGGAAATAATTCCGGTATTACATTTTCTATGCCGGCGAGTGTGTTCTCGGTTACAGAGATGGAAACAGGAGTTATTTGAACAGACCGGTGGGCAAGAGATTTTTCATCAGGCTCCGGTCTGATAATAGAATGGTATCTCATGATGAAATAAGTAAATTATGGGGAAGGAGCGATAATGGAAAATCATAGCCTTTATAATTTGATTGCAAAAATGGGGAAGGTCTTATCAGTGGATACTCGCATTGAATTAGTTACCGTAGGGAAGGACGGTTATGCTCTGAAAATAGAGGATGTTGCGAGCTGCATATGAGTAAGCGTTTCCGCGATTCTATAAGTGTGGTAAAATAAAAAGTTTAATTAGCCTTGTTTAGCTATTTTCCTTTTCCCATTTATCAGGAAGTAGTTCCCTGTATTTTTCAAGGGGTGTGTTCGGTTGCATTCTGCGGTTCTATTGAAGGTGATTGTGATCCCGGAAAGGCTGAACTCTTCTTCCGACAACATGATGGGTACTATTTGAGTGAACGAAGGAGAGGAGGTTGTCGTTCGGGAGTGGGCAACACCATTATAATAATCACGAACCACATCTTTCCTAGCTTGTTTAAAGCTATAGCCCCGTCGGGACATCCAGGAGCTCATATCCCCCAAAGTGGTATGTTGCTTGCGGCAAACATCGGCTAAAGAACAATTGTGGTCTACTTCAATACTTCCAGAAAACGTTTCCAAGTGGCTCTAAATCTACTTCTTCTAAATCCATAATACTTCGTTTTTATACGCTGCAAAGATACAAGAACGAAAAAAGACAGACTAGGTAGAATCGCGGAGACGCTTACAACATATTAAAATTAAAGACTTTTCGATAATTATTTGCGCAAATAACTATCACTTGTTGTCTGTATGCTTTCCGCACGTTTTACCTTTACTTTCTTGCCAAAGTCAAACTTATATATAAGGTTTAAGCACGCTCCTTGATAAGGGGTTTTATTATTTTCTTCTATTCTGCTTAGATTGTTATTGGTAATTGTGGTCAGGTTTCTTCTTTTATTCAAAATAGCGTAAACTGATAAATTTATGCAGAACTTTTGATCCAGGAAATATTTGTAAAGGCCGGCATTCATATTGTATACACTGTGATATATTGTTTCGCTTCTACGTGCTCTTCTTTCTGCCATAAAGTTAAAACTTCCACCGAAAGTATTTGTGAAACGAAGACTGTTGTCACAAAAGAATAAGCAATGGACTATATGGTAGGTCTGTTTGGGCGACACTTCTTTAGTGTAGTCGCCATCAAGGGAGGCATTGGTAGTCCACCAGCTGAACAAGGCCTTAGTGAAACCTATTGAAAAAGCATGTCGATAAGACTTCCCTATATTGGTCGGCATAGTATAGGTGATGATCGGATTGTCTTTATCTTGATAGATCAGGGGAAATAAATCATCTTTGCACTTTGCGTAAGCGTAGCTTATACTCCAAGTATTTGACAGACTCAACAATAGCCTGATACGATGTTCGGTAGTAGGTACTAAATCCGGATTCCCTTTAGCATAAGAATATTCAGAGATATAGACAATAGCCGGATTCATGCTCTTATAAGGGATATTTCCCATTCTTTTTGAATAGGATAAAGAGGCTTGGTTCTTTTCAGAGAAAAGGTAACCCACCTTGATGGAGGGGAACAGATTGCGATATGTGCGTTTGTCACCTGCTATGTTATTGGAAATACATTTCACTTCATCTTCTTGTACCCGTATACCGCCATTTAATGTAAATTTCTTCCATTGCCATACATATTCTGCATAGCCTGCATAACCTATACCTTTATAGGTAAATAGCCCGCTTTTATCTTCTTTCTGCCATCCTTCTTCACTCTGATATGCGTAATACATTTGGTTGCCGGTGTGGTTATTATAATAGTCGCCACCCCATTTCAACCTGGAATGTTTGTTGAGCAAGAAGATATAATTTATCTCTGCTTTCCATAAATCAGAAACAGTTCCGGTGTTGCTACATTTATTATCCTCTTCGTTTTTCTCCGGATACTGATAAAGATAATGGTGATTCAGTTCTTTCGTTTCGTCACTTCTCAAATAATCAAGAACTGTTCGCAAAGTATGCTTTCCGTTTTTTGATTTCCAATTATAGTTCAAACTAGCCTGATATATTTTGTCATCCCCTTTCCCTTTACTATGGTAGGAAGAGGTATATTCCTTTTCTGTTTCTTGTATTTCGGAAAAAGAAGAAGATTTTAGTGTGCTTCCAGCTTGTTTTACCATACAGTTAAGTCCGATGCTTTGCAGGGTAGTTATATCATATAACATACTGAATGTTTCATTGATTCTTCTTATATTTTTACGGTCTATATTCTGGTTTACAATATGGGTATTCTGGTGGCTGTTATGGGTTATATTTTCCGTGATATAAGGATCTCCTGCATTAGAAAGAACTAGATTGTTGTAAAAATTCCATTTCCCAAGCCGAAGCTTAATGGAAGACCCAAGCGTTCCCAATGACTATTTCTTTTTCTCATTTCTCCTAGCAAAGAGGGTGAACCATTGCCTCCGCCATCTGCATTTTTTTTCAAAGATATATATGATTCCTCCTTTAGTCGTGGCATTATATTGTAAATCAGCTTCCGGCAGGATTTCAACATTTTCTATGTCCGTGGCTTGCAGACTTGATAATTCTGTGCGGTCATGAAGTTCTCTGCCGTTTATGTATATTTTAGACACGGTTCCTCCATTCAGCCTTAGTTCAATTATATGCAAGGAAAGAATTTCAAATATAGGAATAAGAAGAGTTTGCAGAGTACGGAGCAGGGGATAAAGTTGTGAAATAATTTTTGTTTGATATGTTGCAGGCACGGGATGCGTATGATATTAGAATCGCGGAAACGTTTACGAAGAGCGCATGAGGAATGCGCGAAACTTGAGAGTGTCATCTGATGTCATAGTACAGGCTACAGGGCTTTCTGAAGAAGAAATAAAAGCCCTTTAATTGAATTGCAAAGGGTTTGGCCGGAAAGAATAGTTTCTATTCATATTCGTGTTTCCGTTTCGGATTCATCGGAAACCAACCTTTCAGCACACGTTCGCGTTGCTCGAAGATCTCCTTGATAGTCCAGAAAGAAGAGAAAGAGAAGACACCCAATAAAGAGGAAATCAAGATGTCACTGATAAGCACAGTCCCTATAATGCCTGCTATGCCCAGTACCAAAAATATCCACCAGCACCGTGTACCCCAATAATATTCGGCCTTGACCACGATGGGGTGGAAAAGACCGATTATTAAAAAGGTACAAATGCCGATGGCGATACCGCTAAATGGTATTCATTCAGCCATTCCATTCTTTCTTAGCTTTGAATGGGTATTTCTTTTTTGATGCTCTGTTCCAGAG
>ENA-OQEX01000362-OQEX01000362.1-human-gut-metagenome-genome-assembly--contig:-NODE-362-length-24809-cov-2.755935_pt1 | contig 24809 bp, 39 predicted proteins | sample MGYA00242802_ERZ504649 | MGnify/ENA primary metagenome ERZ504649 (study PRJEB26092, sample SAMD00036194) | human gut metagenome | host: Homo sapiens | study: EMG produced TPA metagenomics assembly of...
CGTTGGTCAGGGTTTCCAGGGTGGTGAAGGTCTTGGAAACGATGATGAACAGGGTGGTCTCCGGGTCGAGGCCCTTGGTCTTCTCGGCCAGGTCGTTCGGGTCGATGTTGGAGATGTAGCGGGCGGAGATGCCAGCGTCAGCGTACGGCTTCAGCGCTTCGTACACCATGACGGGGCCCAGGTCGGAGCCGCCGATGCCGATGTTGACCACGGTCTCGATCTTGCGGCCGGTCACACCGGTCCACTTGCCGGAACGCACGTCGTCAGCGAAAGCGTAGATCTTGTCGAGTGTCTCGCGCACGTCCTTGACGGTGTCCTGACCGTCAACGATGTACTTGCCCTCGTCTTCGACCGGGCGGCGCAGCGCGGTGTGCAGCACGGCGCGGTCTTCGGTGTTGTTGATGTGCACGCCGGTGTACATAGCCTTGGTGCGCTCATCGAGCTTGACGGCCTTGGCAAGGTTGGCGAACAGCTGGAGGGTTTCCGGCTTGATCAGGTTCTTGGACAGATCGAAGTGCAGGTCGCCGGCGTCGAAGGACAGCTTCTCGACGCGCTCGGCGTCCTCGGCGAACCACTTCTTGAGCTCACGCCTTCGACCTGAAGCTCGTCATAGTGCTTCTGCAGGGCAGCCCACTCAGGGGTCTGGGTGGCGTCAACGGGCGGATTGATGGCCATAGGATTCCATTCCTTTCATCAGTGACTGGAGCGCCCTTGCACACGGCTCGGATGCGCTCCGTATCACCAAACAGAATACTCACAAATTCGGACATGAACAGAACAAAATGAGTCAGCGATGTCGGATTGCCATCGTTTGCATTATCGAACAGTTCACGGCGCGGCGCAACCGTCATCTTCGACTGAGCGGTCGCGACACAACCGCCAATCCGCCGATTGGACTTTTCGCGGGGATGTCTTATACTTAACTTCTTGTGCGCGGCTGGCGAAATGCCTTCCGCGAACCAAGCCACTTTAGCTCAGTCGGTAGAGCGGCTCACTCGTAATGAGCAGGTCGTCAGTTCGATTCTGACAAGTGGCTCGGATGCCCTAGGCTGGCTGGTCTGTAATGGCTGTCCGGCCTAGGGTTTTGCATATCTTCCACACCTGTGGAAACGCGGATATGCACGCGCGAGTGGCGGAATTGGTAGACGCGCAGGATTTAGGTTCCTGTGTCTTTGACGTGTGGGTTCAAGTCCCATCTCGCGCACCGGCTTGAGCCTCTTGGAAGCATTGGATTGCCAACGCTTCCGGGAGGCTTTTCGTATATGCGCGCGGCAGCTGCAAGCCTTGCGGACACCTCTACATATGGCAATGCAAGGCGGCAAATATAATGGGCCACAGCATTGCGGGTCTGAGCCTGTGCGCCATGAGCCTGTGTGAGTCAAGGAGAGAAGTGTATGTCCGCCATTCTTACGCCGGTTGGTCTGTTGCTGATCATCCTCGCCGGCTATCTGTTCAAGCGGTTCGGCCTGTTCGGGCAGAAGGATTATCGCGTGCTGCAAACCGCGGAATTCAACATCGTGCTGCCCGGTGCCATCGTATACTCGTTCGCCACCAATCCGCATGACATCTCGCTGCTGCTTATTTCGGTATTCGCATTCCTGTTTGCTTTTATCCCGGTCGTGTTCATCTTTCTGGCCACCCGCAAGCGCAATGTGACCGACCGCGCCTTCCTGATGCTCAACGGTGCCGGCTTCAATCTCGGCTGTTTTTCTTTCCCGGTCGTCCAGTCATTCTGGGGTGCGGGCGCGGTGGTGCCGGCTGCGATGTTCGATATCGGCAACTGCGTGATGGTGGCCGCCGGCACCAATGTGCTCACCCAGCAACTGCTGCATATTCAGCCCGGCAAAACACTTGCCGAACAACACGCCGGTTCGGCTCCCACCCTACCGTACGAAAAGCCCAAGGATCGCGACGCCAAACGGCTTGCCCGCCGCGCATTGCTGCGCACCATCGGCAAGAGCTTCTTCGGCTCGGTGCCGTTCGACACGTATCTGCTCATGATCGTGTTGACCGTCGCCAACGTGAAGATTCCCGATTGGATCGCCTCTATAACCCAGCCATTGAGCGGCGCCAACGCGCTGGTGTCGATGCTGATGGTGGGCATGCTCATGGACCTGCCCCAATCCAAGCATGACGTGAAGGAAGTCATGGCCGTCATCGCTTGGCGTATACCGTTCAGCGTCGCCTTCGCGTTGATCGCGTGGCTCCTGCTGCCGTTCTCGCTTCGATTCGCGCCGTGATGGTGATCTGCGCGTTGGCTCCGATCGCCATTTTCTCCACGCTGTTCACCGACAAAGTACTCGGCAACGCCAAACTGGCCGGCTTCTCGCTGGCAATCACCGCGATGATTTCACTGGTGATGATGGCTGTGGCTCACGCGCTGATGGGCGTGTGAGCAAATGCGCAAGTAGCACACGGCGGGCGCACGGTCAGACGAGACGCAGCCCACATAGCTCGTCCCCCGACCGCCAGTTGCTACCGGCGCAGCAGCTTGTGCGCCAGATTGCTCACGCCGAAGCGGAACTTATCCACCGGCAACGTGAATTTTCCTACCATCTGCTCGACGTAGCCGTTAAAGCCCTGCTTGAATTCCAGCACGCCGCGGCCCTCGTCGTTCGGATCGTCGAACACGCCGGAAATGCCGTAGAAGTTGTAGCGGCTCACGCCCTGTTCCACACACAGATGCAGCATCGCTTCGTACTGAATCAGCGCCGAGGCGTAGAACGGCTTGTACTCCTCCAACGAACCGGAATACTGATAGACCACCTCATTGGGGTGACTGACGAACATTGAAGCCGCTGCCGGCAGCACATCGCCCTTCCTGGCATATCCCTCCACCTCAGCCAGACGCTTGTCGGCGGCCGCGAGATTGCGCGATTCCTCCCCAGCTGACGTTCGATACGCGTGGTCGGACGTTCATCGTATTTCGCCTGCAATCGAGCTACCTTGGCCTGCAACGCCTCGCGCTTGGCGGTCATATCCGCCACATATTCGGCGATGTGGATTTCCGCGAGCATGAAATGCGCATCCGCGCCATACGCCTGCTTGAACTGGCGGAAATAGTCCGCGCCACGCGTCGCGAACCCACGGCGTTCACCGGTCCGCCGTTCGATATCGGCGAACACGTCGAACTCGTCGGGGCCGATTTCGCGAACGTGCACACCCATCGACTGCGCCCGCTTGACACTCCACTGAGCACGTTTGCCGAATGACGCCAGCAGTTCCTTGCCGTTGGTGATGCCGGTGAGATCCTTGACGTACATCCATTGACAGACCACGTCATAACCGGTATGGAATCCGCCATGCGTCCAGCCGGCATCGGCGAATCCGGCCAGTAGTGCATCGTTCGGCTCGCCGTCGGGCTGCCCGTCCGAGGAATACAGACGGTAGGCGACGTTAGGCCAGCATGCCACGGAAACAGCATGGTGGCGACGGGCCGATTCGCAAATCGCCTCGGTTATGGCCCGCAGCAGAGCCGGATCATCGCTAATGCCGATGGGGCCGAAATATACGGAGCCATCTGCACCGAAACGACCATTGAGGTACAGAATCACGCAGCCGGTTACCAGATTGCCGGATGCGTCGCACACGCCAACGCATTCGGCTTCATGCCCACGAATCTTGGCAAGACGGACCTGCCCGGACCATTGCTGGAAGCTGCCCTGGCTTGTGGCTTCGGAAAGCCGGTCGAGCTCTTCGGGCGTAATCACGCCAAACGTATACGTCGTATCTGTTCGATTCGCAGTCGCGCTCATCTCGTCGTCACCTGTGCCTTATTTCTGTGTCCGTGCTCGCCACTGTTTGTCAGCGATGCAGCAGCTTGTGTGCTGCTTCGGATACACCGAAGCGCAGTCCGTCCACCGGCAGCGTGAACTTGCCCGGAAGCTCTTCCACGAATCCGCCGAAGCGAGTCTTGAACTGCCAGACGCCGTAGGAAGGATCGTTGGCGTCGAAAATACCGGAAATGCCGTAGAAGTTGAAGCGCTCCACGCCACGGGCGATGCAGTCAAGCATCGCCTCGAAGTGGATTAGGGAAGACGGGTAGTAATCCATGAAACGATCGTCCTCGCCGCTGGACAGGCAGACGACCTCGTTCGGATGCCAGAAGTAGACGCCGGCTTCCACCGGAATGACCGGGCCGTCCGAGGCGATGATGCCATTGACTTCGCCGATGGTCTTTTCCAGCGCCGCAATCTTCTTGTCTGCGGTGGCGATGCGCTTTTCCAGCGTTGCCGGGTCGGAAGCACCCTTCTTGGCCGTGCCTTCCGGCTGCTGTTGCGCGCGCTGGAGCAGGCGTTCGAGGTTGCGCTTGTCTTTGGAGGCCGCATTCAGCTTGGATTGCAGGGTGTCCAGATATTCGTCGAAATGGGTTTCGACCACCTTGAACTCGATCAGGTCGCCGAAGGTATCGAACAGACGCTCATAGTAGGCCAGATCGCGGCTCTTGAAGCCTTGACGTGCGGCGCTCATATCGCACAGCTTGACGAAAGTGCTCAGTTCGCCGCGTTCCAGTCGGCGCACGCGCAGACCGGAATCCTGGGCGATGCGGATGTTCTTACGGCGGTACTTGGAGAACGAGGCCAGCAGTTCCTTCTCGTTATGAATGCCGTCAAGCCCCTTGACGAAGTTCCAGCGGTTCACCACGGATTCGTAGCCCACGGTGAAACCGCCATGTTTCCAACCGAAGCGGGCCATGTTGTCCATCATCGTGGTGTCCGGGTCGCTGGTCGGCTTGCCGTCCAGATCATGCAGACGGTAGACTGCGGCCGGCCAGCAGGATACGCTGATGGCGTGATGGGCCTTGGCCGAACGACGCAGGGCTTCGGTCATCGCCTCAACCACCTGTGGATTGTCATAATCGCACAGCGGTCCGCACCAGACCGAGCCTTCCAAACCGAAACGGGACCGCGTGTACACCACGTAGCAGGCGGCAATCAGCTTGTCACCGCGCTTGACACCCACATAGTCCACCGGACCGTTGAACGCACCCATGGCGGCCATCTGCGAGGTCTGCTGGAAACTACCTTGCACTTGAGCTGCGGAGAACGCATCCAGCTCGGCAGGAGTGATCTTGGTAGGGGTGAGCGAGGCGACGCCTGCATCGGATTGCGTCATAATCGAACCTTCTTACTTGTCGTTACTCTGATCGTTACTCTGGGCTCTGGAATGGCCTGTGTGCTGCGTCCGTTTACCGCGACAGCAGCTTGTGCGCAAATTGCTTCATGGCATAGGCGACCGGTTTGACCGGCAGCACGAACTCGCCCGGAAGTTCCTCGACATATCCGTTGAAGCCCTGCTTGAACTCCAGTACACCACGCCCCTCGTCATCGGGATCATCAAAGACGCCGTCGATGCCGTAGAAGTTGTAGCGAGACAGCCCGTGTTCCACGCAGAAATGCAGCATCGCGTCATGCTGAATCAGCGCGGAGGCGTAGAAGGCTTGTACTGCTCGACGCTACCGGAGAACAGGTAGATGACCTCGCGCGGATGCTCCACGAATAGTGATGCCGCAGCCGGCAGTACATCCCCGTCTTTGGCGAACTCGGCCGCCTCGTTCAGGCGCTTTTCGGCTGCCGCCAGATTGCGGGTCTCCTCCCCAGCTGACGTTCGGTTTTGGTGGTGGGGTGTTCGGCGTTTTTGGCGGTCAATGTTCGCCACCTTGGCCGAAAGCGCTTCACGCTTGGACGTCATGTCCGCTACGTATTCGTCGATGTGGATCTCGGCAACCATAAAATGCGCTTTGCTGCCGAACGCTTCCTTGAAACGGTGGAAATATGCTTCGCCACGGTATTCGAAGCTACGGCGTTCAGCGGTTTGCTGCTCGATTCGTGCGAATACCCCCAGCTCGTCGTCCGACAGCTCACGCACGTGCACACCCATCGATTGGGCACGCTTCACGCTCACTGGGTGCGCTTGTCATAGGACTTCAGCAGACTTTTCTCATCGGTAATGCCGGTCAGATCCTTGAGGTAGCGCCAACGCGGAACCGCCGTATAGCCCACGGTGAAACCGCCATGAGTGAAGCCGATCGCCTCGAGCTGTTCTATCAGCTTATTGTCGGGAGCGCCATTCTGGTCATCCGGCAAAGAAGCTCCATTGGTGTCGCGAAGCCGATACGGGGATTCAGGGGTGATTTCCAGCTGTGAAGCACCCTTTGCCTTGGCATGGCGTTTCAGCGCATCCATGAAGAAGGTCAATGCTTCGGTGTCGTGATAGTCGCACATCGGGCCATCATGGATGACCGCAAATGTAGAGAATCGAGAGCGGTGAGTTTCGAACAGTGCCGCCGCGACGATCTTCTCGCCCTCCTTGAGGGCCAAATATTCGACGTCGATCCCCTGCGCGGCGCGAAGGCGTCCCATCGCCGAGGTTTGTTGGAAATTGCCTTGTGGATGCCTGGCGGAGAAATCATCGAACTCCTCGTCTGTCAACTTCACCAGCACAAAATCACGCATGCTTCCCTTTGCCTCCGAGTCAATCAGGCTCACCATGCTAGCATAGCGCGCACACGACGAATGGCGGCCGAGCAGATGAGGTGTGCACATCGTTCGCACTATTGCCGCCACGATGGTCCAAAGAACAATGGCCCAAAGATGATGAATGTCCGGCTTGCAGTGAATCAAACGCAGTGCTATATTCTCTACTTGGCTCTTGAAGCCACGCCACCTTAGCTCAGTGGTAGAGCATCCCCCTCGTTCGTGGGAAGGTCGGTAGTTCGATTCTATCGGGTGGCTCTTGTTCATCAAGAAGGCCGACGCACTAAGCGCCGGCCTTCTTTCGTATCGCCCTTGCTAGGTCATAGGCGCTTGCTAGACACTCGCCCGATTCGGGGGCTGAGTGCTGAGCCGCGACTCAACTGTGGCTTAGTCGCGGCTCAGTGCAGCTAGACAGCCTAGACGACTTAGTGCAGCAGGGCCTCGATGGCGGGGACCAAGGCTTTCAGCGCCTTGCCTCGGTGGGAAATCGCATTCTTCTCGGCCGGAGTCATTTCGGCGCTGGTCAGCGGCTCGCCTTCATGGTCAGGCTCAGTGCTGACGCGACCGGCAGGCTGATCGTCCGGGACGAACAGCGGATCGTAACCGAAACCGTGTTCGCCACGAGCCTCGCGGATGATGCGACCCGGCATGTCGCCGAGCTCCATGTCTCCGACTTGATGGCGTATCGAGCATGCACCGGGGCAGGCTCCCAGCGGCAGCGTGGTGTGAACGGTGATGCCGTCGGCAGCCACTCCACCGGTCACGTCGGCACCGGTCTCGGTGTCCGGGACCACCAGCGCGGCGGCGCAACGGAAGCGCGCGGTACGCTTGTCATCCGGAATATCTTCGATTTGGGCGAGCAGCAGCGCATTATTGGCCTTGTCGTGGCCGTGAGCACCCGCCCAGCGAGCAGACAGAATGCCCGGAGCGTTACCCATCACATCGACGATGAGACCTGAATCATCCGCGACAGCGGGCAGACCGGTACGGATGGCCACAGCGCGGGCCTTGAGTAGCGCGTTCTCCTGGAAGGTGACGCCAGTTTCCACCGGATCCGGCAGGTGAAGGCTGCCAGCGGACACCAGTTCGATGTTTTCGGCATCCGCGCCAAGATCCTCTTCGAGAATGCGGCGGATTTCCACAAGCTTGCCTTCGTTATGGGTTGCGACGACGATTTGCATGAGGTTCTCCTTTAAGAAGGCTCCCCTTGTCAGGGGAGCTGGCTTAGTCTAGGGACAGAGCGGCACGCTGGGCGGCTTGCAGTTCCTTGTTGCCCTTTTCGGCCAAGTCAAGCAGGTGCCGAGTTCGGCACGGTTGAACGGACGGTGTTCTGCGGTGCCTGAATCTCGATGAAGGTGCCGGAACCGGTCATGGCCACGTTCATGTCGGTCATGGCCTGACTGTCTTCAATGTATGGCAGGTCAAGCATCGGAGTGCCGTTGATCACGCCCACCGATACGGCGGACACATAGTCCTTAAGCACGCGGCTGGCGGACTTGATATGGCGGTGCTTCTCCGCCCAATTGACTGCGTCGACCAAAGCCACGTAGCACCGGTTACGGAAGCCGTGCGAGTACCACCATCGGCCTGAAGCACATCGCAGTCAAGCTGAATCTGATTCTCGCCGAGCGCCTTCATATCGACGACGCCACGCAGGCAGCGGCCAATCAGTCGGCTGATTTCGTGGGTACGGCCACCGATTTTGCCACGTACGGATTCACGGTCGGTGCGTTCGGCGGTGGCACGCGGCAGCATCGAGTATTCGGCGGTGACCCAGCCGAGGCCGGAGTCCTTGCGCCAACGCGGCACACCGGGAGTAAAAGTGGCGGTGCACATCACGCGCGTGTTACCGCATTCGATGAGCACGGAGCCTTCGGGGGCGTCGGTGAAGTGGCGGGTGATGCGCACAGGGCGCAGTTCGTCGACCTTGCGGCCGTCGGCACGAATTATTTGGTGATTGCCAAGCATGTCTTTGATTTCAACCATGCGCCCCAGCATACGCCATCCGCTCTATGCCTGGATAGCAACTCGTCAACCATCATCGAACTACATCGCGCCGCTCTGATACGTCATCGTTGCCCGCCGCGTTATCACCATTGAGAGTTTCACTCATCCAGAGGGAAGAGTAGCCAATGTAACCAGAGGGATGCGGCCAGTGCGATACGGTCAGAGGACTTTGGTCTCTGTGGTCGAACCGTTAAGCGGACAGCCCAGTGGGCTGTCCGTAGGTAAGGGGAGCAGCTATGCTGCGACGGATTCCTATGGAGACGAAAGTTCTCGTCAGAGAACCTGAGTCTCCGTAGGAATCACGGGCTCGCCCTTCATCAGGCTCTGCGCGGTGATGGGCAGTTCGGACAACGCTTGGCGCGGTAGTCGTGGGCGCCATGATGGCGTCATGGCCCTGCCACTGCGCATCGATATGGCCGTGGTCCACGAAATCGACCAGCAGGTTCTTCCACGTCGGTTCGGGCGTGAAACCGGCCAGTTTCTCTTCCGAGCCGGAAATCACGTGTTCGGCTTCGGCTAGCGCGTATTCGTAGGAGCGGAATGCAACTTGCGACCGGCACTGTGGCCTTGTCCTTGGACTTCTTCATGACCGGAACCATCGTGCCGTCAGCGCCTTCACGCTCGGTGAGCTTGTACACCATCGCACAAGTGGGAGCGCCGGAGCCGGTGACCAGCATGGTGCCCACGCCATAGGAGTCGACCGGCGCGGTCTGCAATGCGGCGAGCGCGTACTCATCCAAATCGTTGGTCACGGTAATGGTGGTGTTCGTGGCACCCAGGGCGTCCAGCTGGTTGCGCACACGCTGTGCCATGGCGGCTAGGTCGCCGGAGTCGATGCGCACGCCACCCAGTTCGGGACCGGCCACTTCGACGGCGGTTTTCACGGCTTCCTCGATGTTGTAGGTGTCCACCAGCAGCGTGGTGTTCTTGCCCAATGCCTCGATCTGCGATTCAAAGGCGTCACGCTCGGAATCATGCACCAACGTGAAGCAATGCGCGGCGGTGCCGATGCCTTCAGACCATACAGCTGGGCGGCCAGCAGATTGGCGGTACCCTTGAATCCGCCCACTACGGCAGCTCGAGCGGCGGCCACGGCGGCCCACTCGTTAGTGCGGCGTCCGCCCATATCCATGCAAGGACGATCCTTGCTGCCGACGCCATACGTGAGGCGGCGGAGGCCACTGCGGAATCGTAGTTCAGCACGGATAGAATCAACGTCTCCAGTAGCGTGCATTCGCCGAACGTGCCTTCGACCTGCAAAATCGGGGAGTTCGGGAAGAACATCTCACCTTGCGGTAACCGCGAATCGTACCGGAAAAGCGGAAGTTCTCCAGCCACTTAATGGTCTCGGGGCTTACCACGTGACGGTCGGCCAGGAACTTCAGATCCGCTTCATCCAAGTGGAAATGTTCCAGCGCATCCAGAATGCGGCCGGTGCCGGCCACCACGCCATAGCGACGGCCTTCGGGCAAGTGACGCGTGAACACCTCGAACACGCACTTGCGGTCGGCGGTACCGTCTTTCAGAGCGGCGTCGAGCATCGTGTATTCATACATGTCGGTCATCAGAGCCGGCGAATAATCGACCATTGCAAGGCCTTTCCTACATAAGTGGTGAAGTTGCACCTAAGTGTAGTCCGGGCAAAGCCGTGCGGGAAGGGCTCGTCTTATTCTCGTATCGCCAGATTCGATATTGCCGGGTTCAGTATCGTCATATCCATCGGCACTATGGCGGTCGGTCACACCGACCATAATCATCACGACCAGCCAATACGCCAGCCGCACCATACGGCCCACTGGCGAAGCGGTAGACTCGATGCATGAGATTCATCGTGGCGTTGTGGCGCTTTGCGATCGCCGGTTTCTGCTTCGTGGGCACATATGAGGCATGGTCCAAACCGCAGTTCTGGGTGTATTTCACGTTCCAGACCGGTTTCGTGCTGGGCATCGTGATGCTGTGGTCCGGCGCGGCCACACTGCTCAAAGGTATTCAGCCGCCTGCATGGCTTAAGGGGTGCCTGACTGTGTACGCCATAGTCACCGCACTGGTGGCGTTCTTCCTGATGCCTCCGGACGACCCGGCATACGTGCCACAGGTTATTGGCATCATGACCAATACGATGCTGCACAAAATCGCCCCGATTATGGCGGTTATCGATTTCGTGCTATTCGACCCGCACCGGCGTTTCCGCTGGCATTACATGTTCTCGTGGCTGGCGTACTTCCCTGCATACTTGGTCTTCGTGCTGGCCCGTGCGGCGATTTGGCCGGGGTCCGGACCGGCGGCCGGCGGCAGTCCGTATCCGTACGACTTCATCAACCTTGACGCACTCGGCTGGCAAGGGTTCGGCATTAGCTGCGGCAAGCTGGCCATAGCGTTCTTCGTGATATCGCTCGTTGTCTGGCTGCTCGACCGCGCACTGCCGAGCAAGGCCTTACTCGGATAGACGCGCCCATGATCGACGCACATCGGTCTTGGTGCCCAGCCGGTATCCAACACAGCACTCGATGGCCTCAACATTCGATGGCCTCAGCACTCGATGGACTCAACATTCAATGGAATAGGCGCGGTTTTTGTACTCGCGCCAATCCGGCCAGTCTTCACCGGCGTCGATGGCACGCTTGATGTCGCCATAGTAATGGAGCTTGCGCTGCACGTGCATGGCCGCCTCGTTGAGGGCTCGGCGCTGCTCGTCCAAGGATTCGCGGCGAGATTCCAGCAGATCAAGGATTTCGTCGATATGCTCGGGCTCATTGGACTCATACACGAAGAACTTCTTAAGATCGTCAATGGTCATGCCGGCGTTCTTGAAGCAGCAAATCGCGCGCAGACGGTCGATATGGCAGTCTTCGTATATACGCTGGCCGGTTTCGGTGCGCTCCACGTTGGTCAGCAATCCTGATCCTCGTAATAGCGCAGCGTAGAGGGCTGCATATGGAATTGCGTGGCCACCTGACGAATGGTGTAGGACATCATGACTCCTTACTGCGGCAACACGCCGAAGCGTCGCAGCCGTTTGCATTCAAGTTCACTTGAACTGGAACCATAGTATCCAAGAACACTTACGAATACCGCTCAATCAGCGTCGGTTTGCCCATCGCAGGTAAGCATTCGTAAGAACAAGAATGACATTGTAAGGAGACTCAATGTTCGAGCCAACCGCCATCTATGCCCCCAACCCGCACCGTTACGACACGATGACCTACAACCGTGCCGGCACCTCCGGCCTCAAGTTGCCGGCCGTCTCACTCGGCTTCTGGCACAACTTCGGCGACATCACGCCATTCGACCAGATGAAGTCCTTGGTCTTCACCGCCTTCGACAACGGCATCACCCACTTCGACCTGGCCAACAACTACGGCCCCGAACCCGGCCAGGCCGAGAAGAACTGCGGTCTGCTGCTCGCCAAGTACTTCAAGCATCACCGCGACGAACTCGTCATCTCCACCAAGGCCGGCTACGAAATGTGGACAGGCCCCTATGGCGACCTCGGCAGCCGCAAGTACCTGCTCGCCAGCCTCGACCAGTCGCTGGAACGCTTGGGCTTGGATTATGTGGACATCTTCTACCACCACCACCCGGATCCGGAAACCCCGCTTGAGGAGACGATGGGCGCGCTGGTTCAGCCGTGAACTCCGGCAAGGCCCTGTACGTGGGTCTGTCCAACTACGATGGTCCGACGATGGAAAAGGCCGCCGCAATTCTGGCAGAACTGCACGTGCCGTTCATCATCAACCAGAACAAGTACAACATCCTCGACCGCACCGTTGAAAAGAACGGCCTGAAAGAGACCGCCTTCAAGCTGGGCAAAGGCCTTATCACCTTCTGCCCGCTGGCTCAGGGCCTGCTGACCAACCGCTATCTCAACGGCATTCCGGCCGACAGCCGCATGGCTCACGATCCGCGATTCCTCAACGATTCCGCCCTGACCGAGAAACTGCACAAGCAGGTTGTGGACCTGAACAATCTGGCCGCCGAACGCGGCCAGACGCTGGCCGAGATGAGCCTGGCATGGCTGCTGCACGACGGCAAGGTGACCTCCGTGCTGACCGGAGCCTCCAAGCCGCAGCAGATTCTCGACAACATCGGCGCGCTGAAGAACACCCACTTCAGCGACGAGGAGCTCAAGCTCATCGACGAGATTTCCGCTCGGTGACCATTTTGGCTCCCCTCGCTGAGGGGAGCCAAGTACCACCTTTAGCGCGTCATTTCCTCATAAATCCGCTTGCAGTCGGGGCAAACCGGTACTTGGACGGGTCGTGCTTGGGGACCCAAACCTTACCGCACAGGGCCACCACCGGGCGGCCGGTCGCACGCGATTCAGCGATACGGTCCTTGGATACGTAGTGCGCAAAACGATCGGCGTCGCACCATCGTCACGAACCGGCGACTCCTTGGTCTCCGGACGCTCCAGCACCGACGTGCCGGCACCTTGGTCCGGGTTGCGCAGCGGTTCGGCATCATCAACGAACATCTCGGCAAAAGTCATGGTGCACTTCTTTCCTCGCATTCAACGATTCGACTGCACTCCATCATAGATTCCCGTCGTTACCCGCGAAACCCATTGGCGCGTAATCCGCACACCTCCACACACCCATGTCGCGCATCACGCCACCCCGCCACATACAATGCCACATACAATGCCGCACACGACGCCACACCGACGCCACATACGGCACCGCACGCACTGCCTCATACGCCGACGCGACAACAATGCACGCTCGGCAGCACGAAGCACACCACTAGCGGTAGGCTATAAAGCATGACTATCGCAGTATGCCCCGGCTCGTATGACCCCGTTACCGCCGGACACTTGGATGTAATCGAGCGCTCGGCGCGGTTTTTCGACGAGGTGCATGTGGTGGTGGCCGTCAACGCCGCGAAAACACCGATGTTTTCCGAAGCCACCAGAGTCGACGTGATCCGCCGCGCCCTTGACAAAGCCGGTTGCAAGAACGTCACCGTTTCTTCCACCGACGGCTGATCACCGACTACTGCAAGAAGGTCGGCGCCACCGTTATCATCAAGGGTCTGCGCCAGAACGGCGACTATGAAGCCGAGCTCGGCATGGCGCTGGTCAATCGCAAGCTCGCTGGCATCGAAACCCTGTTTTTGCCGGCCGATCCGATTCTTGAACACATCTCCAGTTCCATCGTCAAGGACGTGGCCCGCCATGGAGGCGACGTGACCGGCATGGTGCCCGATTGCGTCGTGCCGATGCTGGCCGATGCCCTGGCCGAGGAACGTCAGCGGAAGGACTGATGCACTAATGACTATGAGCGATGACCACCCCACTGGATACGTCGATCTGACCAAACCGAATGCGGACGCCGCATCGTCCACTCCGGAGCCGTCCGCCCCGGAACCGCCCGCGTCTACGCAAGCCGCGCCGGCACCCACCGAAGAGGCCGATGTTCTCGCCGGATCGCCGCCCGCCGCGCCTACCCCCACTCCGGCACAGATGCAGGCCAAAGCGCGGGCCCAAGCAGCTCAGCAGACCCGGCACAAGCTCAGACCGCTCAGGCCGCCGGCATTCGCCCCTCGTTCATGAACGAAATGCCCGACCTGCGAGAAACCACGGACGACGACCCGGCCACGGTCAAGAGCCACGAGGAATTCACCACGGTGTATGACATCATCGACCAGCTCGAGGCGGCACTGGGCGAAGCGAAGTCCAGCATATTCGCCCCCGGCATGGTGAAGGTTGACCGCGACGAATTCACCGACCAGCTTTCCGAGTTGAAGAAAATGCTGCCGGTGCAGTTGGAGCGCGCCTCCGCCCTCATGCGCGAGGCCGAGCGCCGTCTGGAATCGGCACAGACCCAGTCCAACGCCATCGTCGCCTCCGCACAAAGCCGCGCAGCCAACATGATCAAGGACGCCAACGAACAGGCACAGTTCCTGGCCGGCCAAGAGAACGTCACCGAGCTTGCACGGCAGAAAGCGCGCGCGATTCTTGACCAGGCACAGACCAAAGCCGACCATCTGACCCAAGGCGCGGACCAGTACTGCACTACGGTGATGGAAGGGCTGTCCCAGCAGCTCGGCAAACTCAGTCAGGATGTGCAGGCCGGTCTTAACGTGCTGGAAGAGCGCCAGCGCGCGGCCCGCGAACAGATGCCGCACCTGACGCTGAACGACTATCCCGAAGCCCAGTAACGCCAGCAACGCCGGCAACATCAGTAACGCGAATAACGCCAGTAACGAATAACTCCAGCCAACATACGAAAGGCACCAAGAACATACCATGGCACGAGTTGAAGATTCCCCGTGGGCCATTCCGGTAGCGCAGATTGCTTCGCGCGCCGGTCAATCCAAGCCGATTGACGCCGATTTCCCGGCACCTTCCGGCATTGGCGACAGCATTGTCGGCATCAAGGAAGGTGAGCCCGTACACGTGAGCGGGCAGTTCGATTCGATTGTGGACGGCCTGATCTTCACCGGCCGCCTGGTCGCGCCATTCGTCAGCGAGTGCACGCGCTGCCTGAAGCCGATTGACGAGGACTGGCCGGTTGATGTGACGGTGTTCTTCCCGTACGAGTCGGTCAGGACAAGGCCAACGGCAAGGGCGGCAAGAGCAAGAAGGACGACGAAATCGACATCATCGCCGGCGAGGACGAGTCGGAAGACACGTATCCGCTGCTGGAGAACGGCGCATTCGCGGACATCGAGGCGATGATCCGCGACACGCTGGTCGAATCGCTGCCGTTGCAGCCACTGTGCCGACCGGATTGCAAGGGCCTGTGCTCGCAGTGCGGTGCCGATCTGAACGAGGATCCGGACCATCATCACGATGTGACGGATATCCGTTTTGCAGGATTGGCGGGGCTCAAAGCCCAGCTCGAGGCTGAGCAGAACGGCGAGCAGGCTGAGTGACGCGCGCCTGAACGGAGTTTGTACGAGCCGTGCGTTAAGATAACGGACGCTTAAGTCAATTGTTCGAACGAAATAGAGGATACTCAAATGGCACTGCCTAAGTACAAGACCTCGCGCGCCAACACGCACTCGCGTCGCGCGAACTGGAAGGCCACCGCTGCTGCGACCGTGAACTGCCCGAACTGTGGCGCTCCGGCCCTGCCGCACATGGCTTGCCCGAGCTGCGGTAACTACCGCGGCCGCACCTACCGCTCCGCCATCCAGCCGGCTCACACCAAGTGAGTCCTGCGATAACGGCTTGAATGAAGGCCCTGCCATCGACGGGTGGCGGGGTCTTCGCATAAGTGCACCATTACGTACACCATCGCATCGCAACAACACACACAACACAACGCAACACAACACATCACCATCGCGTGAAGGACCATACAACAATCATGAGTAATGAAACCCCACAGCAGCCGACGCCGGCCAACGAGCTTCTTGAAGCGTTGGGCACCACTCTCAGCCCGGATCTGCTCGTGCAGGCACTCACCCACCGTTCCTTCTCGCATGAGCACCCCGCGTGGCCAATTACGAACGCCTCGAATTCCTGGGAGACGCGGTGCTCGAACTGGTCTCCACTGAAACGCTGTTCACCATTCACCCGGATATGACCGAGGGGCAACTGGCCAAGATGCGCGCCAAGGCCGTCTCCGAAGACGCGCTGAGCGCCATCGCCAAAACCAAGCTCAAGGTGGGCCCCTACATTCTGCTGGGTCACGGAGAAGCCGAGCAGGGCGGCGCGGAGAAGAACTCCATCCTATGCGACATCGTGGAATCGCTCATCGGCGCGACCTTCCTGGAACACGGCATCGACGAGGCACGCAAGGTGATTCACCGGCTTATTGACGACACGCTCGCCGAAGTGGCCACCGAGGCCCGGCACTTGACTGGAAGACCTCGCTGACCGTCAAGGCGCACGGCCTCGGCAAGGAGGAGCCTGTCTACCATATGGAGGTCTCCGGCCCGGAATACGCGCAGATCTTCACCGCGCGCGTCTCATTGGGCGAGAACGGCGACATCATCGGCATCGGTAGGGGCTCCAGCAAGCGTAAGGCGCAGCTGGCGGCCGCCGAAGCGGGCTGGAAGTCACTGGACTCGTTCAAGACGCGGACTAAGTAAGCCCGCTGTCGGATTTGCGAATAGACTAATACCAACATGAGCGACGAGTCGCGCCGGGGCCACAAGTCTCGGGGAAGCGACTGGAATCAGACACGCGGGCACCCGGCCCCATCCCAAGGTCGGGCAGGTTCGCGACAAAACCTATGAGGTGAGAGGAATCATGGCTTTACCCACGCCTTTGCAGGCATTCAGCGGTGTACCGAAAATCAACACGGCCCCCGATAAGCAGACCATCGTCGATGGCGAGAAGATGACTGGCGCCCAGGCGCTGATTCGTTCGCTGGAGGACCTCGCGTCGAGGACGTCTTCGGCATTCCTGCGGCGCGATTCTGCCGTCTACCACGAGATCAAAGACAACACGAAGTTCCGCTTCGTGCTTATGCGCCACGAGCAGGCCGCCGGCCACGCCGCCGAAGGCTACGCACTGGCCACTGGCAAGGTGGGCGTGTGCATCGTGACTTCCGGCCCGGGTGCCACAAACGTGGTCACGGCCATTGCGGACGCGAACATGGACTCCGTGCCCATGGTCGTGATTACCGGTCAGGTGGGCGTGCAAGCCATCGGCACTGATGCCTTCCAGGAGGCGGATATCGTGGGCATCACCTACGGTGTCCAAGCACTCCTTCCTCGTGACCCGCGCGCAGGACATTCCTCGCGTGCTTTCCGAGGCGTACTACATCGCCAACACCGGCCGCCCCGGCCCGGTGGTCGTGGATCTGACCAAGACCGCACAGACCGGCGACATGTACTACTCATGGCCGCAGCGCATGATTCTGCCGGCTACAACCCACCACCAAGCGCACGGCCGTGTGCTGTCCGACGCGGCGAAGCTGTTCTCTCAGTCGTACCGCCCGGTGCTGTATGTGGGTGGCGGCGCCGCCCGCTCCACGCCGGCGCACAGGTCAAGGCTCTGGCCGACCTGACCGGCGCTCCCGTGGTCACGACCCTGCCCGCACGCGGCATCATTCCCGACTCCGACCCGAAGAACCTCGGCATGCTAGGCATGCACGGTACGATTGCCGCAACCGGCGCCGTGCAGCGCGCTGACCTGCTTGTGGCCATCGGTGCACGTTTCGACGACCGCGTGACCGGCAAGCTCGACGCCTTCGCACCGACCGCCCGCGTGATTCACATTGACATCGACCCGGCTGAAATCGGCAAGAACCGTCAGCCCGACGTGCCGATCGTGGGCGATGTGGCTACCGTGCTCGACGACTTGATTCCCGAGATTCAGCGTACGCAGCCATTCAGGCAAGCCGAATCTGGCCCCCTGGTGGAAGGCGATCGACGGCTGGCGCGAGGAATACCCAATGACGTGGGATGAGCCGACCGACGGATCGCTGGCCCCGCAGTGGGTCATCAAGAAGCTCTCTGAGATGGCCGATCCGTCCACCATCTGGGTGACCGGTGTGGGCCAGCACCAGATGTGGGCTTCGCAGTTCATCGATTTTGAGAACCAGCACGCTTGGATCTCCTCCGGAGGCCTCGGCACGATGGGCTACGGTCTGCCGGCTGCCATCGGCGCATCCGTGGGCTCGGCCCGTGAATTCGAGGGCAAGAAGCCGGTGTGGCTGATCGATGGTGACGGTTCCTTCCAGATGACCTCTGAGGAGCTGGCCGCCGCGTTCCTGGACCACGCTCCGGTGAAGATCGCGATTCTGAACAACTCCGTATACGGCATGGTCCGTCAGTGGCAGACGCTGTTCTACGAGCACCACTACTCGCAGACCAACCTGCTCGATGGTGAAGCGCACGGTGCCGATGGTGCGGCGGCACTGGCCGACGGCGATGCGCCGCTCGAAGTGCCTGATTTCATCAAGTTGGCCGAGGCATACGGCTGCGTGGGTATCCGCGCGTTCACCGAGGAAGAGGCGATTGCCGCCATCGAAAAGGCGAACCAGATCAACGACCGCCCGGTGCTGATCGACTTCCGCGTGTGGAAGGATGCGATGGTGTGGCCGATGGTAGCCGCCGGCGCCCCCAACGACGAGGTGACGTACAAGCCCGGCATCAAGCCGCTGGCTGGCGGCACCCCGGTCCGGGAACCGTCCGGACGAGCATGCGACCGGCGTGTTCGAGCACGAGACCGCCGCTGCCACTGCGAGCGAGCACTGAGGAGAGGAGAACACTCATGGCTAACTATCCTGCATCCCAGCCTGGTTCCCAGCGTCATACGCTGTCCGTGCTGGTGGAGAACCGCCCAGGCGTGCTGGCGCGTATCGCCGGCCTGTTCGCCCGCCGTGCGTTCAACATCAACTCGCTGTCCGTCTCCCCCACCGAGCGTCCGGACATCTCTCGCGTCACGGTGACCGCCGACGTGGAGGCCGTGCCGCTGGAGCAGATCATCAAGCAGCTCAACAAGCTGCTGCATGTGCTCAAAATCGTGGAACTCGACCCGAACTCCACCGTGGAACGCGAACTGGTGCTCATCAAGGTGGCCGCCAACGAATCCAACCGTTCCGACGTGCTTGAGATCGTGCGTCTGTTCCGCGTGCGCGTGGTGGACGTGAATCCGGAATCGCTGACCATTGAGGCCACCGGTGCCGAAGGCAAGATCGACGCCTGCTGGGGCTTTTGGAGCATTACGGTGTGATTGAGCTGGTGCGCTCCGGTGCCGTAGCCGTGACCCGCGGCCCGCGCGCCCTGAGCGAAAAGGTCGTCGGTTCCGAGGTTACCGGGCGCTGATTCGGCGACTGCGGGAAGACCCAGTCCAAGCTCAAAAGGCGGATGCGCATGATGCATATCCGCCTTTTTTCATGCGTGCATACCTCATCACCCGTACTGCAAGCAAAACGACAGCACCTCATGCTAGCATTATGACAGCAACAAGGAGGTGCATCATGGCAACATTGACCATCCGAAAAATACCCGATGAGCAGATTCAGCAGCTCAAAGAAGTGGCTGAGAAAAACAACCGCTCCATGGAATCTCAGGTGCGATCCATTCTTGAAGAATGGCTGGCTGGCACGGTGGCGCATGAAATCACGCGAAAGACCAATTTCTATGACGAGATCCGCGAATTCATGAAGAACATGGATTTTGAGGGACTCGACAAGGGGGAACTCCCACTATCCGAGCGAAATTCCGCCGATTCCCGACCGCCAGTATCTTTTGAATAGGAATCGGCCATGATTATTCTGGACACCAACGTCATCAGCGAAATCATCAAGAAACAGCCAGACGAACACGTTGCCAATTGGCTGAGGAACCAAGATACAAGCAATTTGGCAACCACCGCCATCACCGTCGCCGAGTTGTTGGCCGGAATATGTCGCATGCCTGAAGGCAAACGACGAAGTACACAGATACGACCGTCAAGCTGGCGCTTATGACATTAGAGGACAGAACGTTCGCATTTGACACTCAGGCAGCTGCGGATTATGCCCATATCCTTGTCGAACGCGAACACAGGGGCACACCTACCAGTATTCAAGACGCCATGATTGCGGCAATTGCCTGTTCCTGGGATGCGGCCATAGCCACGCGCAATATCAAGGACTTCGAAGGTACCGACGTGGAATTGATTAATCCGTGGGAGTTTGCATAGCGGGAGGCCCCGGCAAACTGCCGAGGCCTTGTGAACGTTACGGTTTCTCCCGCTACTCCAATTGTTCGGAGAGTTCGAGCCATTCGGCTTCGAGATCATCGCTTTCAGTATTGACGGCGGTGAGTTGTTCATTGAGCTTGTTGAGACCCTCGTAGTCGCTCGGGTCATGGGCGGCCATCTGCGCCTCGAGATCGGCCTTCTGCTCTTCAAGCTTAGCGAGCTTACGTTCGATGGCATTCACGCGCTTGGATGCCTCGTGGAAGGCCTTGCCGGTGAGCTTCGAGGTGGAGTCCTCACCGTTATTGGCTCCCTCTGACGAGGGAGCTATCCGCGAAGCGGACTGAGGGAGAGATGCGGCAGCGTTGACGGCGGCCGCCTTACCCTTACCAGACTTCGCCGAGCTGCTACCGGTGCCCGCGAAGCCAGGCGTGTCAGCCGGCAATCCCTTGCCGTTCTTAATAGCCTCAACCATATCGAGGTAGTCCTGCACGCCGCCGGGCAAGTGACGTACTTTGCCGCCAATCAGCGCGAACTGCTGATCGGTGACGCGCTCCAGCAGGTACCGGTCGTGGGAGACCACAATCAACGTGCCCGGCCAAGTATCGAGCAGGTCTTCCATCACGGCGAGCATATCGGTGTCCAGATCGTTGCCGGGCTCGTCCATGATGAGCACGTTCGGCTCGTCAAGCAGAATCAGCAGCAGTTGCATGCGGCGCTTCTGACCACCGGAGAGATCGCGGATCGGCGTCATCAGCTGGGCGGATTCGAAGCCGAGACGCTCCATCAACTGTCCCGGCGTCACTTCCTTGCCATCCACAATGTAGCTCGGCTTATAGCGGGAAAGCACTTCCTTGATCTTGTACTTGCCGAGCTTCTCCAGCTCATCGAGGCGCTGCGAGAGCACCGCGAACTTCACCGTCTTGCCAATGTTCACATGGCCTGCGGTCGGGGTGAGTGTGCCATCAATCAACTTAAGCAGCGTGGACTTGCCGGCACCATTCGCACCGACGATGCCGAAGCGGTCGCCCGGGCCAATCAGCCAAGTCACATCGTCAAGAATCTCGCGGCCGGAAACCGTCACCTTGCGTGCAGCCGAGGTGACACCGGCTGCAGCAGTGTCATCATCCGAATCCGTTGCAGCAGTGCCACCGCCGATGGTTTCACCACCCGTGTTCATGCGACGAACCTCGCGATCGTCAGCAAGCTGCGGATTGCCGCTCTCAGCCTCGGCCTTCTTACGCGCTTCCTCAGCGCCTCGACGGCTTCCGGCACGCCGGCGTCCACCAGGCGCGGGTCAGTCATGTCGGTGACCGCCACCTCAACGGAACCGTGCAGCTGCGGCTCGGCGTACATGGCGTTGACCACATCCACGCGGGAAGCGGACGCGGAGAGCGCCGCCACATCCGGGTCGATATCGGCCATGCCCTGCGGTTTTTCGAAATCTGCGTCACGTCGACCAAATCGACCACCTGTTTGCCGAGACGGGAGGTGGCCATTTGCTTCAGTTCAAGTGTGTTACGCATCGGCGGCACATCGGCAATCAATTCGCGTGCGGCCTTGACGTGGAACTTCTGCTTGGTGGAGCGGGCACGAGCACCGCGGGAAAGCCATGCGAGCTCCTTGCGAGCAGATTGCGGCGCTTGGTTTCGCGCACATCGGCTTGGCGATCGCGTTCCACGCGCTGCAGCATATATGCGGAATAGCCGCCCTCGAACGGCTCGATCACGCCATCGTGGACTTCCCACATCGATTCGCAGACCTCGTCCAAGAACCAGCGATCGTGGGTCACGAGCAACAGAGCGCCCTGGCCTTTGGACCAGCGGTTCTTCAAATGTTCGGCAAGCCAGTGGATAGTGACCACGTCGAGATGGTTGGTGGGCTCGTCAAGTGCGAGAATATCCCAATCCTTGAGCAGCAGTCGGGCCAAATCGGCGCGGCGACGCTGGCCGCCGGACAAGGAGCCGACCTTGGCATCCAGGCTCATGCCGCCGAGCAATGCCTCGACGATTTCACGGGAAGTGTTATCGGACGCCCATTCGTAGTCGGCGCGCCCCTCAAGTGCGGCTTCGCGAATGGTGGCGTTGTCATCAAGGGGATCACGCTGGTCAAGCATGCCGAACGTGAGTCCGCCACGCTTTGTCACGCGGCCGGAATCCGGCTCCTGAGCACCGCGGAACAGGTGCAGCAACGTGGATTTGCCGTCGCCGTTCTTGCCGACGATGCCGATGCGGTCGCCTTCAAAAACACCCTGCGTTACATCAGTGAAGATGGTTTTGGTAGCGAAAGCGAGCGAAACGTGTTCCAGTCCAATGTCATAAGTCGGCATGACTCACCAATGTAGCGCCACGCTTGCCCAGCGGCGGCCCGCAAACGTTATTTGTTCAGCGTCTGAGCGTAGGAGTTGCAGCGGGCCGCAAAACCGGAGAACACTTGCTCGGCGAGCGGTTGCAGTAGCTGGTCGTATTGGGCGAACTGCTCGCGCAATTGGGACTTGGAACCACCCGCGGCCTTGAGATCCTTGACCATGCTCGGCTCATCCAGCCATTCGTCCAGCAGCGAGCCGCACACTTCCAGGTGGAACTGCATGCCCAGCGCGGATCCCAGTCGGAATGCCTGCACCTTGGTGGAAGACGAACGCGACAGCAGCTGGCCTTCCGCGGGCAGGCCCACCACGTCGTTATGCCAGTGCAGCACCGTCAGCTGCTTATCCCACATGGAGAAGAAGTCATGCTTGTCCACACGCTTGATCGGCGCGAACCCAATCTCCGGCGCATCGCCCTTGCGCAGCTGCGCACCAAGCGCAGTGGCGATAATCTGATGCCCCAGCATACACCGAGAATCGGCTTGCCTGAAGCCACGGCGGCACGCGCCAACTTGGCTTCCGCCTTCAGCCCCGGATACTTATCGTAATCAAGCGCGCCCATAGGCCCACCCATGATTACCACGCCAGCCAGTTCGCCGAAATCAGGCAAGTCCGGTTTCTTTTTGTCGACGATATTCATCGTCACCGTCTCAAGACCGATGTCCTCGAGGTTCGACAATATGCGTCCCGGGCGTTCCCATGGGACATGTTGCAAAATGAGCACTTGTGGTGTGGCCATGACTTCTATTGTGGCACGAGCGTTCCCCGTTTGCGTAACGAGCAGGGCAAATCCATGAATCTCGCAGTTTCCGCAGCGGTCAAAGACGTGTTCTCGCGAGACTGTTGTCCCGCTTCTCATCCGTCTGTCACCTCGTTCGGGCCCCACCTGTGAAGCGTTCATCAAACTCTTCGAGTAACGATTCAGCATGTCTGGTTCGGACCCTACGCTTGAGTGTTATGGGAAACAGCCAAGAACCGCAGGATTTCAACATTTCCGTCATGCCTTCAAGCCTGACGCCAGTGCATGTTGCCAAGGCCGCAGAAGGCCTGAATCTGTATGACACCGCCTCGCATCAGGTCAGCCATTTCGTGCCGCTCAAGCCGGGCGAAGTCGGCATTTATGTGTGTGGCGCGACTGTGCAGTCGTCACCGCATATTGGCCATATCCGTGCCGCCGTGGCGTTCGACATCGTGCGCCGCTGGTTTTTGAAGCTCGGCTACAAAGTCACTTTTGTGCGTAATGTGACCGATATCGACGACAAGATTCTCGTTAAGGCCGCGGCCGCAGGCCAGCGTTGGTGGGCCCGCGCCTATTACTACGAGCGCGAATTCACCGAGGCATACAACACGCTCGGCGTACTGCCGCCCACCGTGGAACCTCGCGCCACCGGCCACATGTCGGACATGATCGACCTGATTCAGCGCATTCTCGACAACGGACACGGCTATGTGGTCACGGATGCGGACGGCAAGCCCACCGGCAACGTGTACTTCGATGTGGCATCCTGGCCGCATTACGGCGAACTCACTCACCAGAAGCAGACCTCCGAAGTCGATGAGGCCGCCGCCGTGGCCGACCGCATGGGCCCGTCCGTGGACGCCACCGGTGCCGACAAGTACAATCCGGTCGACCCGGCCGATGCCTCCCCCGACAAGCATGATCCGCGTGATTTCGCCCTGTGGAAGGCTCCGAAGGACACCGATCCCGAGGACGCCCGTTGGTCGACGCCGTTTGGCGTGGGCCGCCCTGGCTGGCACATCGAATGCTCCGCCATGTCCCACCGTTACCTGGGCGATGGCTTCGACATTCACGGCGGCGGCTTGGATCTGCGCTTCCCCCACCACGAAAACGAAATGGCTCAGACCCGTGCGGCCGGCTACCCCTCCGCTGCGCGCTGGATGCATTCGGCATGGGTGACCGCCAAGGGCGAGAAGATGTCGAAGTCGCTGGGCACCGGCCTGTCCGTGCCGAGCGTGTTGGCTGAGCATTCCGCTTGGGTGGTGCGTTACGCCCTGGGCTCCGTGCAGTACCGGTCGATGCTCGAATGGTCCGATCAGGCGCTGGTCGAGGCGCAGGCCGCATACGACCGCGTCTCGAACTTCATCGAGCGTGCCGGTGTGGCGCTGGGTGGACAGCTTCTCGCGAGGAAGTCACTGCCGTCTCCGCCGACGATTTGCCCGCCGATTTCGTGGCCGCCATGAATGACGATGTCAATGTGTCTGGTGCAACCGCCGCGATCTTCACCGCCATCCGTTCCGGCAATACGTTGCTTTCACAGCTGGCTGACCGCGCCGATTCCGAAACCGCCAAGGCCGAGGTGCGTGAGGCGCTGCTCGCCGTGCGTGCCATGCTCGACACCTTGGGCCTGGACCCGCT
>ENA-OQEX01000364-OQEX01000364.1-human-gut-metagenome-genome-assembly--contig:-NODE-364-length-24697-cov-2.347538_pt1 | contig 24697 bp, 24 predicted proteins | sample MGYA00242802_ERZ504649 | MGnify/ENA primary metagenome ERZ504649 (study PRJEB26092, sample SAMD00036194) | human gut metagenome | host: Homo sapiens | study: EMG produced TPA metagenomics assembly of...
TAAATGCAGAGTTGGTGGCTGCCGCTACAGCTGCACGGCAAAAAGAAATTTGTGATTCTCTGGGAATCGCAGTGGAGGACGTTACTTTTGTTGGAATCACCAGAATGATATGCACATTAACGCCGGAACAAATCCATAAGGCGGCAGAAAGCGATTGGCTCTACAAAGGCATCACACTGCGGGAGGAATTCGTTTCCTCGGACGACCTTGGGCTTGTCACAACAGCACCGGCAGATGAAATCACAACAACAGAAACCTCTGCTGTGACTACTGCTTCCTCCACCGAAAAGCCAACTGTAACCACAACAGAAACTTTCCTCACAGAGGAATCGGTTACAACTACGGAAACAACTGTTACGATCACCACAACTACTACAGCAGAAACAACTGCAACAGAAACCACCACAACCACTACAGAGACAGCAGTTTCTTCTGGTAATATTGAATTTCATGTGGTCAGCGGACATGGCTGGGATACGGATTATCGCAATGAGTCTCCAGCAGTCGTATCGGGACGACTAGAAATTGCCGTCAGTCTTTATCAGCATGAGGACTACGCAAAATATGATACAGCATTTTTTGAGAATCACGCACTCATTTATCTGAAACTTGCGGAACCAAGCGGTTCCATTACAGAAACTGTGAAATCCGTGACAGTGGATGAAAGCGGCACATGGCACATTACAGTGGAAAGCCGCATTCCAGATAATCAGACAGCGGATATGATGGCATGGGCACATTATATTGCAGTTCCCAGCACGTTGCCGGATGATGCGAAAATTATTGTAGACCGTGTAAAAACAGATGCAGACGGCAATCAACTCCCTCAGACAGGATACTCCAATTTCTACAAAACAATAGTAGAATTGGCAGCACTGATGGTAGCCGGCGGCGTGACACTTGTTGTCAAATACAAAAAAGAAAGCAAATAATCAAAAATTGTAAGCGTGCCATTTGCAAAAACGGCACGCTTACTTGTCGTGAGGATTACTATGAGGAAAAAGATAGTCAGGATCACTGGTATCATTATGATCCTTTTGGGTGCAGCGGTATTGGCTTTGTTCGCATACAAAAAAATAAGCAGAGAGTTATATCTCAGAAAATTGTTGGATGAGAACATTGTGTTTGAAATACCACGTTTGAACATCCGGGTTCCGGTTCTGGAAGGTACGGATTCCAAGGCACTCCAAGTATCTGCTGGGCATTTTCCAGGCACCGGTGCTCTCGGTGAGGGCAACTATTGCATAGCAGGGCATAACAGTACTATATATGCGGAGATATTCAACGATCTCGATCAAATCCAGATCGGCGATGAAATGTATTTGATCGACAACGACGAAAACCGCACTCGGTATACTTACATCGTGACAGAATACCAGATCGTTGATCCTTCTTCTGTTGAGGTGCTGGAGGATTACGGAGATAATCGTCTGACAGTCATATCCTGTACAGATGACGGAGAAAATCGGCAGGTGGTTACTGGGATTTTGGAATGATATACCTACAAAATTAAATGAAAACAGCAGAGCGCTATATCTCAATAATAGAACTCTGCTGTTTTGATTGTTTTAACAGGAATAGAAAATTAATGTTGTAAGGATTGGATTTGTGACTAGCTGAAATCTCTTGAATGAAGGTCTTTTAGCAATTGTACAAGCTTTTCTATTTCTTTAATAGATGAACTTTTGAAAGCTAAGTCCACAATAAGTGACAATAACTTTGTAAAGAACACCAAAATTGTAAGTAGAAACGATATAACAAAAGCAATTAGAAATATTTCGCTCAATTTTGCATTGCTGGAAATGGCACCTGCAACAAAAGAGATAATTGGGAAAAGAAATGTTTTCCCTAAATCAAGCAATCTTGCATTGGTGCTTTTGTATTTTTCTACGATTAGCTCACCAGATTCAATCAAATATTGGATTTTCTCTGATGAATACCAGTTTTTGTGATTGTACTTTAATTCTATCAAGAGCTTTTTGATAATATCAAGGCGCTTGTTGTATTCTTTAAACTTTAATTGGTATTTTTTTATGCTTTGTTTCTCCCATAATACACCGTCAATGTATAATGCAATTAGGAAAAGAAAAGCGATAATTACAAGCGCCGTATTATTCTTTGAACAATATAAAAGAAGAAGAATTATTGATATGGATGTTGCAATGATCGCAATAATTAAGTATACCCAGTCAATTTTTCTTTTTATTTGTAACTTTGATTCGGCAATATACGCTTCCAATAAAATATTTATCATAAAATCTCACCTTTCTTTGAAAACAATCTTACGCAATACCATATCTTCGCATTATACCCCATTTTTCAAACAAATGCAATCTATTTTCTCAAAATAAGCGTAAATTTTCTTAACAGGTGAAATCAACAGCAGGGGGACACCTTTTTCAGATCGTGTAAAGTGCAAACACACATCACGTGTTTCCCAAACCCACCATCACTCAAAAAATGCACAAACCCCCAACAGAAACAGTGCAAAAAATTCGGCGTAATCTTTTACCTGTTCACGAAATAAAGCTTGACACATCCAAATCAGTCCACTATAATAAGTAAGGTATTCTATGTGATGTCAAACAGCCGCCCGACGGACGCAGGGGCGGCTGTTTTCATGGACGGTTTTCGAGAAAGGTTTTGGAACTGTCTGAAAAGAATAGGAGGAATGAAACACATGGGGAGTATCAACAAACAGCATATGACGATTCACTGGAAACACATTGTCAAGGACGTGACAGTGTGCCATCAACCGAGGCGACCTTAAAAGAAAAGGCGACGCTGGTGGGTCGTGTGGGACTGATGATGCTGTCTGTCGGAACAGGGGCATGGCGTGTCCGCAATTCGATGAATGAGGTTGCCCGGACACTGGGAATCTCGTGTACCGCAGATATCGGTCTGCTGTCCATTGAGTATACCTGCTATGAGGAGAACGGAACATATACTCATTCGATCTCGCTGCCCACCACAGGCGTAAATACGGATAAACTGACAGAACTGGAACAGTTCATGCGAGAGTTCCCGGAAAAGGCAGCGCATTTTTCCGTCAAGCAGATTCACCTGGTGCTGGATGAGATCCAGAAAAAACCGGCGAACTATAAGGCATGGAATCTGGGACTTGCAGCGGCAATTGCCTGCTGTGCATTTACATTTCTGCTGGGCGGCGGCCCCATGGAAATGATCTGTGCTTTCTTTGGCGCAGGCATGGGCAACTTTGTGCGTAAGCTGATGCTGCAAAAGAAAATTTCCCTGCTGGGAAATGTGGCAGTCAGCGTTGCCGCATCCTGTGTGACCTATGTGCTGACCATCCTGCTGGCGCAGGCGATCTTTGGGGTGTCTGAAGTACACCAGGCAGGTTATATCTGTGCAATGCTGTTTGTCATTCCTGGTTTCCCGTTGATTACCGGCGGTATCGACCTGGCAAAGCTGGACATTCGTTCCGGTCTGGAGCGTATCACCTATGCACTGCTGATTATTCTGACCGCAACGATGACCGGATGGGTCACAGCGCTTGTCTGTCGCTTTCAGCCGGCAGATTTCCCGGCACTGGAAATTGACACGGGCATGATGATCATTCTGCGTATCATCACCAGCTTCTTTGGCGTATACGGATTCTCGCTGATGTTCAACAGCCCCCGAAAGATGGCAATAACAGCCGGCTTGATCGGAATGTTCTCCAATACGCTCCGGCTGGAACTGATCGACCTGGCAAATTTCCCGGTAGCGTTGCCGCATTTATCGGTGCATTTTTCACCGGCTGTGTTGCCTCCGTTGTCAAGAAAAAGATCGGTTATCCGAGAATTTCTCTGACTGTTCCGGCAATCGTTATCATGGTTCCCGGACTGTTCATGTATCGTGGCATTTACTACATCGGTTTGAACAACATTGAAGATGGTGCGCTCTGGCTGACAAAGGCAATCCTGATTGTAATGGCACTTCCCATGGGACTGGTTGCCGCAAGACTCTGCACCGACAAGAATTTCCGTCACTGTACCTAATATATCAGCAAAAATAGAACGAAAAACGGACACAGCTCCTGGTTAAGCTGTGTCGTTTTTGTAGAGTTGGTGTTGTTTTAGAGCGTGTGCAGCAGAAATGCTGCGTGCTGCCGCAGCTGCTCCTGGGTGTGGATAAATTTGTTTCGTTCGTGCAGCCGCAGCTGGACTGCCACCGGCAGGGAAAGCAGGAACTGCCGGGAAGAGCTGCTTTGCCGCAGGAGCGACTGTAAATTGGGAAATGCCACAAGAATCACCTCATATACAGTATATGCAGAAGGGAATTCCGATATGCGCAGCTGCGGAACGCTTTAAGAGAAGAATACCGTCCGAACAACGGCGAATGCCAGGATAGCGAGTCCGGCAATTAAGCCGATAGTATTGATCTTTTTCGATTCGGCATCTTTTTCACCCTTTACCAGATAAAAGCCTGCGCCTCCGGCAATCAGTGCGCCGATGAGTATTCCAACTATGTTAAAATCATGATTTTTCCTCCATTTCAAAAGCAGTGCGGAATTCAGAATGACAAGAACAGAACCGGCGTTATGTACCAGAGCGCCGGAGACAGGACCGAGAACGCCTGTGATCGCAAGAATAATGGCGAGAAAGTTCAGTCCCATGGAAAAACTGAGGTTGCACTTGATGGTGCGCATCATCCGCTTTGACAGACGGAACAGGTGCGGCAGTTCCTTGACCTCATCGTCAACCAATGCAATATCTGCGGCATCGATGGCGATGTCACTTCCCACACCGCCCATTGCAATGCCGACGTGAGCCGTTTTCAGCGCCGGGGCATCGTTGATGCCGTCGCCGATCATGCAGACCGGCTGCTGCTGTTCCTGGGCAGTGCGGATGAATTGCAGCTTATCCTCCGGCAGACAGCCAGAACGCACCTGTGTGATGCCCAGCTGTCCGGCAATCGCCTGTGCAGCGTTGGCGTTGTCGCCGGTCAAAAGAACCGGCGTAGTGTTCTGTTCCGATAATGCGTGAATCATAGAACGGCTTTCCGGGCGGATGGTATCGGACAGCACCAGAAATCCCTGACAAGACTGGTCAGCCAGCCAGATCACCGTGCAGCCCTGTTCCAGATAGCTTTTTGCAGCATCTGCCGCAGTGTCCGGGACAGTGATCTTGTGGTCTGCCAACAGCTTTTCGTTTCCGGCAAGCACCGTTTTTCCGGCTTGTTCCACCAGAACGCCCTTGCCGATCTGCATGGCGAACTTGTCCGGCTTTGGAATTGCCGTCCCGTATTTTTTCTGATAGCTTGCAGTTACCGCTTTTCCCAGAGGGTGTTCCGAGAAAATTTTTGCGGTCGCTGCCATCTGGAACAGTTCCGGTTCACTCAACTCGCCGCAGCACTCCACATGAATGACCTTTGGCGTGCCGTAGGTCAGCGTTCCCGTTTTGTCGAATGCAATGGTATTCACCTTGGCGAGACGTTCCAGCGCATCGCCCTCACGCACCAAAAAGCCGTGCTTGGTGGCGTTGCCGATGGCAGCCATAATGCAGTCGGTGTGGCAAGTACCAGAGCGCAGGGACAGAATACAACCAGAATGGTAACTGCACGAATCAGATCCTTGGTGATGAATCCGATCAGAATGGATGCAGTCAACGCTGTAACGACGATCCACGTTGCCAGCGGTCCGCCAGCCCACGATCTTTGCCTTTCCGGCATCTGCGGACTGCACCAGACGAATCATTCGCTGGATGGAACTGTCTGCGCCGACTTTAGTGCTTTCATATCGAATGCGCCGAACTGATTGACAGTGCCGCTTGCCACATCGTCTCCCGGTTTTTTGTCCACCGGCAGGGATTCACCGGTCATGACTGCCTGGTTGACAGCGGTTTCACCGGAGAGAATCACGCCGTCTACCGGAATTGTTTCGCCGGGCAGCACCCGAAGAATGTCGCCGGTCTGCACTTCCTCTGCCGGGATGATCTCCTCACCGCCGTTCTGGATGCGTCTTGCTGTCTGCGGTGTCAGATGCACCAGCTTTTCAATGCCGGCACGGGCTTTTGCCAACGTCAGATCTTCCAGCAGTGCGCCCAGCTGCATGATAAACGCCACTTCGCCGCAGATGCCTTCTTTCTATACCATATGGGGTATATGTATAGTATACGCTATGGGGGTATGGGTTTGTCAAGCACAAAAGAAAAAGCAGTCTGATTTTCGTCAGACTGCTTTAGAATTGCTTTGAAATGTTGAAAAAAAGAATGCGATTAGCCCATGTTCGAGAAACGCTCTACCGCTTTGGTGAAGTTTTCAATGGTTTTGTCCGCATCACCGTGTTCGATACCGTCCCGGACACAGTGCTTGATGTGTCCCTCCAGAACAACCTTTCCGCAGCCGTGCAGGGCGGATTTTGCGGCATTGATCTGCGACAAAATATCTTCGCAGGGGACATCCTCGTCGATCATGCGGTCAATTGCCTGTACTTGTCCGATAATTTTTTTCAGTCTGCGGTGCAGATTGTCAGCGTCCATACATTGTTTCATGCCATATTACCTCCTGCTGCTGTGCTGTGATTTTGATTGCTTTTATTGTAATATAAAATCTGCTGTTTGTCAAGCCGGTGGCTGTGTATGTCACGCAATTCTTATTGCAAATTCTCAAAATGCGACTGAAACAGAAGAAACTTGTTGTTGATGTTGCGGTTAGTTGTCTATAAATTCAAAACAGTTAGTTCGCCTGAACTATCCAATGTTCATATATTATACACAGACGTCACAAAAAAGCAGTTGGTTTTTCTTACAAAATGTTTCCTGCAAACCCGTTGACAATTGTTAATTCTGGGTGTATACTAGGTTTATAGTCTGAAAAGCACAAAACTGCTGTTTCAGATGCGAAAAGCCGGCAAGCTCCAATGGCTTGCAGCGGCAAATATTAAAATGAAAAAGGAGTCTTTACTATGTTGAAATGCTTTAAGAATGAGAAACTGTGGTATGCTGTCGGCGGTGCTGCTGCGATGGTAATCGGCAAGAAGATCATAACTGCAAAGAAGACCCGCGAACTGGCTGTATCTGGTCTGGCAAAGGGCATGAAGCTGCAGAACGATGCAAAGGCTACATTCCAGAATATGAAGGACGAGGCACAGGATATCTGCTGCGATGCAAAGGAAAAGGCAGGCATCGACAACGAAGTTGACGAAGAAGTGGATGCGTAATGAAATTTCAGATCGTCTACGATAAGCCGGGGCGAATCCGCTTTCGCTGCGGCGCATATGCCTTCGATAAGGAACTGGAAACCGCTGTGCAGAAACAGATGCTGGAACATCCGGCAGTCAGGAAAGCAGAGGCTCATGCCGAAAACGGCGGTATTCTGGTCTATTATGAAGAAGGCGCAAGAAATAAGGTGATCCGTGCAGTTTCTGCACTGGATACCAGAATGCTCATTCCGCTTGGACCGGAGGAAAGTTCGGAGCGAATCGACTCGGACTTCAAAACCGATCTGGTCAAGCTGGTCGCAAAGCGCTACATCCAAAATGCAATCTTGCCTGCCCCCATTGCCAATGCGGTTATTCTCTGGAAGGGACTGCGCTATGCGTGGCGTGCCGTCAAGACACTGCTGAATGGACAGCTGAATGTGGATGTGCTGGACGGTGCATCTGTCAGCGCCTGCCTGCTGCAGCGGAACTTCAAGATTGCCGGAACCATCATGTTCATGCTGTCGATCTCTTCGCTGCTGGAGGATTACACCAGAGCAAAGACAAGAGCGGCACTGACAGACAGTCTGGCAATCAAGACCGATAAGGTATGGCTGGTACAGGATGACACCGATGTGCTGATTCCTATGCAGATCTCCAGGTCGGCGATGTGATTCGTGTCCGCACCGGCAGCGTAATTCCGGTAGACGGCACCGTTGTCTCCGGCGAGGCGAATATCAACGAGGCGTCTATGACAGGCGAACCGCTCAGTGTCCGTAAGGCAGAGGGTTCTACTGTTTTCGCCGGCACGGTTGTGGATGAGGGTACGATTGCAGTGCAGGTTCGTGCGCTCAGCGGAAACACCAAGATTCAAAAGATCATCCAGCTGATCGACAATTCGGAAAACCTCAAGGCAGGTGTCCAGAGCCGTGCAGAAAACCTGGCAGATCGTATTGTGCCGTTTAGTTTCCTGGGCTTTGGTCTGACACTGCTGCTGACCCGCAATATCACAAAGGCTATCTCTATTTTGATGGTGGATTATTCCTGTGCTATCAAGCTGTCTACGCCGATTTCCGTGATTTCTGCGATTCGTGAGGCGGCAGACCATGATATCACCGTCAAGGGCGGAAAATATCTGGAGGCATTTGCGAGGCAGACAGCATTGTCTTTGACAAGACCGGTACGCTCACCAATGCAGAACCGGTGCTGGAGCGTGTGATCTCGTTCAGTCACTATTCGGAGGATGAGATCTTGAAGATCGCTGCCTGCATTGAGGAGCATTTCCCGCACAGCGTGCTCGTGCCATTGTAAAGGGTGCGGCAGATCGAAACCTCAATCACCAGGAGGAACACGCAGAGGTGCAGTATATTGTGGCGCATGGCATTGCGACCACACTCCACGGAAAGCGTGCTGTGATCGGCAGCCATCACTTCGTTTCAGAAGATGAACACGTTGCCATCACACCGGAACAGCAGGCGGAAATTGAAGAAAAATCCGGCGGCTGCTCTGTGGTGTATCTGGCAATCGGCGGCGAACTTTCCGGCGTGCTGTGCATTTCAGACCCGCCGAGAAAAGAGGCAAAGCAGGCAATCCAGCTGCTGAAACGGCTGGGATTTCCAATATTGTCATGCTGACCGGCGACAGCCAGAAGGCGGCAGAGGTGACCGCAGAGAAACTGGGCATCACCCAGTGCTTTGCACAGGTTCTCCCGGAGGACAAGCACCGCTATGTCGAACAGCTGAAAGCAGACGGTCACCGTGTTATCATGGTGGGCGACGGCATCAACGATGCTCCTGCACTGGCGGCGGCAAATGTTTCCGTAGCATGAGCGATGCCTCGGATATTGCGAGAGAGGCAGCAGATATCACGCTCCGTGGCGCAGATCTGACAGAACTGGCAACGCTCCGTACACTGAGCGAAAAGCTGATGGCACGGATTCACCGGAACTATCGGTTTATCATCGCCTTTAACTCGTCCCTGCTGCTGCTGGGCTTGTTTGGCGTGATTGCTCCGACAACGTCAGCATTCCTGCACAATGCCTCTACTATGGCAATTTGTGCAAAAAGCATGACGCCTGTTCTGAAAAAGCCTTCGGACAACAAGGAAAATGAAACAGAAGAGGAAACGGCATAAACGTCGTATCCTTTGTGCAAAACGGTTTGTGAATGTGTATCACAAACGTTTTTTATGCCATTTTTTCGGGGTTAACGGAATGTTCGAAAGATTGTACACAGATTTTTTCTTGATTTTTTCTCCTGGTTATGCTAGACTAATTAGAGAAAACTAACTAGTCACAGGAGGTTGAAATTTCATGAAATTTCGGGGAAATCCCAAGAAATATCTTCCGGCGCTGGGCTTTTTGCCTACGGCAGTCCTGGCGGTATGTATTGCTGTTTCGCTGGGTGATTACACAGCACCGGTTCTGTCGCTGGATGCAGTAGGTGAGAGCGCAGAGAAATCAACGGAAACCAGTACAACGGAAAAGCGCAGGGAGCGGAAAACTGCCGCTGTTACCACAAAAGCGCCTGCGCCGGCGGTAGAGAAACTGTCGGAGTCCGGCACTTATAAAGACGGAACATATACCGGAACAGGAACAGGCTTTTCCGGTACTATCACAGTGCAGGTTGTGATCGAGGACGGCAAGATCAAGGACATTACAATCCTCAGTGCCACAGACGATTCGCCCTATCTGCAAAACGCCTCGGCGCTGCTGAAACAGATCGTTGCACTGCAAAGCACCAATGTCGATATCGTTTCCGGCGCAACCTACAGCTCCGTGGGACTGATCTCGCAGTACGGGATGCACTGCAAAAGGCCGGCGGCAGCAGCGCATCTGACAGTGCTTTGCCTACACTGGCGGCGGCAAAAAGCCAGAGCAATGAAGAGCCGCCGACTGTAGAGACCGTGGAAGAGCCTGCGGCATACCGGGACGGCGTTTACACCGGAACAGGAACCGGATTTGGCGGCGAGATGACTGTGCAGGTCACTGTATCGGGCGGCAGGATCACAGATATCCAGATTCTCTCTTCCAAGGATGACAGCCCTTATCTGCAAAATGCCTCAGCGCTGCTGCAAAACATCATTGCGGCGCAAAGCACCAATGTGGATGCAGTTTCCGGTGCAACCTTTAGTTCTGCCGGATTGATCGAGGCGGTGCGGAATGCGCTGGCAAATGCGGCAACAGGCAGCGCAGAGACTACGCCGGCTGCTGTAACCGAAAAGAAACCGGAACAGACCACTGCTCCGGCAAAACCGGGGAAAAAAGGCGCATTTCCGTATCCGGACGGGGTATACACCGGCAGCGGCGAGGGCTACGGCGGCATCACCAAAATCGAACTTACGCTGAAAGACGGCACGATCGAAAAGATTCATGTGGTATCCAACGAGGATGACGAATCCTTCTTCAAACGTGCGGAAACACTGATTTCCCTGGTGATCCAGCGGCAGTCCACCGATGTGGATGTAGTATCCGGTGCGACATTCAGCTCAGAGGGCATTCTGGAGGCAATCAACGAGGCGTTGGATGCTGCCAAAAATGCGGCACAGCCTGCGGTGACTACTACAACAACTGTCACTACCATTGCACCGCCGGAAAATACCACAGCTGCACCCGTCACCGGAACGACCAGCACGGAGACAACAACAGAGCCGATCGAGAAGATTTACGATGACGGCACTTATGTGGGAACAGCGGACTGTTACCCGGATGAGGACGAGGACTTTGTAGAATATGTGCTGTCCGTCAAGGTGAAGATCGAGAACGACCAGATCGTCAGCATTTCAGATGCCAGCGGTGCAGGGGATTCCTACGATAAGCTGAACGACCGCTATATTTCCCGTGCGGCAAAAGGTACCGGCAAAATCACAGGTACCATTGCACAGATTCTGGAAAAGCAGCATACAGACGGCATTGACGCTGTTTCCGGTGCAACCTGTTCGTCAGACGCAATTGTCCGTGCCGTGGATGATGCACTGGCACAGGCACGGAAAGGAGCGTGATCGGCGGTGCATACATTTGCAGTAAAGGCACTTAACGTGGTGCTGGTGATCTCGCTGGTATCTGCGTATCATGCCGTTGTCAGTGACCGCAAAGCAGACGAGGCGGCCGCCAAAAAGCAGCTTGCGGAACAGCAGGCGGCGATGCAGGAGAGCGAGACAGAAACGGAGTCGCCCTATGCAGACGGTGTTTACACCGGAGAGGCGAAAGGCTTCGGCGGTCCGGTAAAGATGGAAGTTACCATTGCAGACGGTCAGATCACGGACTGTACAGTGGTTTCCGCCGAAAAGGAAGATGCGGCATACTTTGAGGCTGCACAGGGTGTCATTGATGAGATCCTGGAAATGCAGTCTACCGATGTAGACGTAGTCAGCGGCGCAACCTTTAGTTCAAACGGCATTCTCGGCGCAGTCGAGGATGCTCTGGGAAAGGCGGCGCAGCATGAATAAAAAATACTTTACCCCGAAAAAAATCCATGCCTACCTGCGGGCAGCCATACAGCTGGTTTTCTTCCTGTTTCTGCCCTCAGCATTTACCACCGCTTTTTCCGGCATCAAGTCGGTTCTGACGCAGATCGGCGCAGGAAATCCCATTGCATGGAGTTCGTTTCTGACAGTGCTGCTGGCGCTGTGTGCCTATACGATTGTGTTTGGACGTTTTTTCTGCGGCTATGCCTGTGCGTTCGGAACGCTGGGGGATGCGGTGCATAGCTTGTATCTGTTCCTCTGTAAAAAGTGCAAAAAGAAACCGCTCCTGCTGAAAAAGAGCTGGAAAAAGCCGCTTTCCTATTTGAAATACGCAGTCCTGCTTGCAGTGGTTCTGCTGTGCTTTCTGGGCGTTTACGGAGATCTTACAGGCTGGAGTCCCTGGGATGTGTTCTCCATGCTGCGCTCCGGAAACTTCAAAGTGGGCGCATATTGGCTGGGCTGCATTCTGCTGGTGCTGATCCTGGTGGGAATGGTATTCTGTGAGCGTTTCTTTTGCCGTTTCCTGTGTCCTATGGGTGCTGTTTTCTCCCTGCTGCCCATTCTGCCGTTTTTCTCGGTGCGGCGCAAAAGGGAAAAATGCGCCAAAGGCTGTACTGCCTGTGAAAAGGTATGCCCGTCGGATCTGTCCCTGCCGGAGGACGGCAGCTGGAATGTAAGCGGCGACTGTTTCCAGTGTCAGAAGTGCCTGGAGATCTGTCCGAAGAAAAATGCGAAGAGCAGCATCCGGAACTTCCGTGGCAACGAGATCTGGTTCACCGTGCTGCGTGCAGTTGTCCTGGCTGCGGTATTGATCCTGGCAGGAATCTAAAAGAACGAAACATATTATAAGAAAATCCCCTGCACCGCTCCGTAAAAAGAGCAGTGCAGGGGATTTTTTGCCGGTGTCAAGGGATGCCTTTCAGAATTGCACACGATTCCTTGCACCCATAGTTTCAAACAGTGAAAAAGCATATCAACCACAGAAAACCCCGGACATTACTGCCCGGGGTTTTCTGCATTTATGGTTCAGAGGATTATCGAAATTTGCTTACTTGATGATATCTTCCCAGGTCACGTCATTGCCTGCGCCTCTGTTTGCGATGTAGTACATCTCATAGAACAGGTCGGTGGAGTCAACCTTGCCGTTTCCGTCTACGTCTGTTGCAGCGATCATTCTTTCGTTTTCAGCAGCATCTTGCTCAGTGCGAAGTCCTTGTTGCCGGCAGAAATGTTTGCGCAGTACAGCATGATGTAGAACATATCGGTGGAGTCAACCTTGCCGTTCAGGTCAATGTCGCCTCTGTTGTCTGCTACAGTAACGGTACCTCGAAGGTCAGCGGTGTGGTGTAACCGGTTGCCTCTACGGTCAGCTTATATGTGCCGGACTTTGCAAAGACAGCGCCGTCACGTGTTTCAGCAGCGGTGTTGATCTCACCGGTGGCGGGGTCAATGATCTTTACACCACGCTTGCCGGCTGCAGCATATTCCTGGTCGCCGATGGTTACCTTAGAAATGTTCTTCAGATAAGCTGCAAGCGCTTCTTCCGTAACATCCTTTGCAGCAACAACTGCGTTCTTGTCCTTGTCATAAGCTGCCGGCATTGCATCGGTGGTCAGAATTACACTGGCAGAAATCGGTGCATATACGCCTGTGCTGTCCGATACGGTAATGGTGTAGCTGCCCGGCTGTGCGCTTGCTGCATCGTAGCTCAGCTTGCCGTCTGCATAGGCTGCACCAGTCAGTGCATCAGCGGATACAACTGCCTTAAAGTCCTCCGGCAGATCGGTCAGTGTTACCGGAATTTCGCCGGCGGTCACTGCAACACTCTCTGCGGCAACCGTACCAGTGTGCTTTTTCGGTAGGTACAGACCATCTGCCAGATGTACGCTGTATTCGCCATTGCTGGTCAGATAGCTGATCTCTACAATGGTATCACCAGAGGTTGCAGTATACGGAGCAGACCGCAGGCTGTTTCCGTGTGCTTCTGTAGTCTTGAAGCCGGCGGACCATGCCAGCTCGGTGCCGCCCTTCCAGATGTTTTCCAGCTGGAGCATACCATAGTTGCCGGTCTTTGTCTTGACGATCACGCCGTAAACCAGATTGCCTTCTCCCAGATCCAGACCGTCCATGTTCAGTTGGTAGTCACCGTACTTGCTGTCGGTTTTGAGTGTCGGTGTTACGTTGGTCAGGTCAACTTCCGGTTCTGCAGTAATGGTTGCGGACAGGGTGCCGTCTGCAAACAGCTGCTTGTATGCTGCCGGAATTGTTTCCTGGTCTTCGTTCGGGGTAAAGGTGCTGAACAGGCTGCCCAGAACGCCGGATGTGCTGCCGTCCTTTGCGTCAGCAGTCAGCTGATCGTACAGACTCTGCTCAATGGCAACTTCTACGCCGGAAACACCCAGGATCTTACCGCCGCCGTTTTCGTCCGGCTCAGAAACATATGTGGTGTCTGCAAACATGCTGTTCCATTTTTTTCTGTTGCAGAAGTGACTGCGTCATAGTTTCCCTCTGCGCGCATACCAGCATCTCCGGCAAGGTCAGCGTCATAGGAAATTTCGCCGTCGGTGGTATCTGTGCTGTTGCCCAGTTCACCGTAATAGTAGTCCGCATACGGGATGTTCATGGTACCGTATACATATTTTTCCGGCTCATTGTCTACTGTGAATGTGAAGTCCTGATATCCGGTAGCTAGATGGTAACATCCCATCTGCCGTAGCCGTCTGTGCCTTCCGGCAGCTGGCAGCGGTCGTTCTTGGTCAGACCCAGCTGGATGCCCATTGCCTTGTGCATCCAGTTGTCTGCGGCAAACTTGGTGCCGTAGGTAGCCAGAACAGTATCACCGTCACCATAGTAATCCCAGCGAACGGCATACATATGCGCACCCAGGTCGCCGTAATCACCGTTGATGTCTACACGGATGAAATCACCGTAGCCGGAATCGTGCTGTACTTCGCCGATCTCAACCGCACTGGTGTCTACCACCTTGCCGTCAGCAGTTGCAGCTGTTTCACGCTTGGAGAACTGGAATGTGCCGTCCTCCTGCTTTTCTGCGGTCTTGATGCCGGATGTGTTGGCGTCAACCTTCACAGTCTCATCAATGTTGACAAGATTGCCCTCAGAGTAGCCGCCGGTGAGTTCTGTGCCGTTTTCGTAAACGGTATAAGCTTTCTTGAAGTCCTCGTAATCCGCTGCCGGAACAGCAACCGGAACATACTTCGGACCACTGATAACAGAATGGTCGTATGTACCAACAACTGTTCCATCAACCGTAATGTCTGCTGTGCCGGTCTCCTTATTCTTGACAACATCAACGGATTCACCCTGACCCTTGCCGGTGTAGTCGTAGCTGTTGCCGTCGGTATCGAATACCTTAAACAGCGCACTGATAGCTGCCTCTGTGCAGACCGTGGTTGCTGGTTGCACGTGTAACCGCATCAAACGCACCCATATCTGTTTCGTTGTGTGCGTCGCTCTCTGCGGAGGATGCCTCCCAGTTGCCGTTTGCGGCACTGTCCAGATAAACGCCCTCATTCTTCCAGTATTCCGCCCATGTCATGGTTGCATAGCAGTAGACATAATCGCCTGTGCTTGCCTCTTCCGCAAATGCCGAAATGGTCGGAGCGACTTGTGTAGCTGCAAGCACAGCGGCAGATGCTGCGCCGATCAGCTTTTTCCAGTGAATCTCTCGCATAATGACCTCCTAAAAATTTTTGATTTTGCTGCATTGCGAGGTGCAGCAGCTTTTGGGAGTGTGTTTCCATAAAAAATGTAATGCACATTTTCATCAAAAACTTTTTACGGGAACACGCTCGAATATAGTCAATCCCATTGCTTTTCCGGGATATACTACCAAATTTGATTTGTCAATTAGTTAAAACTAATTAGTTTAGACTAACTTAATATCTAAGAAATAACTGGAACATCATTCCAGTTAAATTTGCACGGTTTATTTGGACTGCTCGTTTTTCTTTTCGGGCAGATTTTCTTTCGGAAAAATCGACCGGGGCAGAAAGTGAACCACACGATCTGCAGCGATGCCGGTGAAAATACCCGTGATACAGCCGGAAACCAGCAGAAACGGGAAATAGACAATGACCTGCACCGACTGCATCACTACAATTGCCGCAGCAATCTGTCCCACATTGTGCAGCACAGCGCCGATCATGCTGATGAACCAGAGATGTTTCCGGTGCAGCAGCCTGCACAGCAGTGCCATTCCCAGAAAGCAGAGGATACCGCCGCTGAGGGAATAGATCATGGAAACCAGTGTTCCGGTGAACAGCGACCCCAGCAGAATGCGCATGACCAGTACGGCGAACGCATCCCTCGGGCGGTAGACCACCAGAACGATCAGCGTGATGACATTGGCAAGTCCCAGCTTAACGCCGTAAATGGGGACGGGAATGGGAATCTGTGCCTCAACCACGAAGATCGTCAGCGCCATGGTAGTAAACATGGCAAGCATGACCAGATGCTTAACGGACTTGGACATCGAAAGAACCCTCCTCGTCAGATGCAATGGAAATGCGGATGTGATTCGGCAGGCAGACGATGGGCAGGATGCCGTCAGAGATCGTCCCTTGCTTGACGCACAGATGATCGGGGCAGCTTGCGGACTGCATGGAAATCTGTCCCGGTTCTACCAGGACTACGTTTTCCGCACCGTTTTCGCCGTCGATCGTAATGGTGTATGCCTTCTGCACCGTAGAAAGGTCGATCTCATATAAAAGCTTGTCCTGCTGATAGATGCGGGCGATTCTTTCGGACTGCTTGTGTGTCAGCACATACCAGCTGCCGAAAATGCCGCCGCCTAAAAGCAGTACAGCGATGCAAACAAAAATCAGTGTTTTTTTCATGAACCAATTACCTGTAGATTATAGGAATCTATGTGGTCGGAGGAGACCATTGTCCCATCTGACTGGATAAAGACAGCCTCCACGCCGTCCAGAGAATTGATAAGCGCCATGCCGTCCTCTGCGCCCAGGAGAAATGTTGCCGTTGAAAGGGCGTCGCAGTCCGTACCGCTGTCGGCAATGATGGTCGTGCTGACTACATCCGATTCCGACGGAGCGCCGGTATACGGGTCGAGAATGTGATGATAGCGCTTTCCGTTTTCTTCGAAGTATTTCTCATAGTTGCCGGAGGTGATGACCGCTTTGTCTGTAACAGTGACAGATGCCGTAATGCTTTCCGGCGAAAACGGATCCGTGATCGCCACCGTCCACTGGCTGCCGTCCGGCTTTGCGCCGATGGTCATTACGTTTCCGCCCAGGCTCATCAGCGCAGAAGTGACGCCCTCTTCTTCCAGCGTCTTTTTCATCTCATCGGAAATATACCCCTTTGCCACAGCGCCGAAGTTCAGCGTAACTGCGTCGTTGGCAAAGGAAAGGGACTGGTTGTCCGCATGATAGCTGACATCCTTCCAGCCGTCCTGCCGCAGCAGTGCCTGGATCTTGTCCTCCGCCGGAATGGCAGCATGGTCGGTGCCGATGCCCCACAGGTCGATCAGGTCGCCTATGGTGCAGTCCAGCATACCGCCGCTTTTTTCGCCGTACTCCAGCGCAGCACGCAATACGTTTGCCATATCCGCAGAGATGAGAATATCCGTGCCGACTGCCGCCTTTGCCGCAGTGTTCACCTGGTTGACCTCGGAATCTGCAATGGTGTTGGAAAACACCTGTTCCAGTTCCTTGGCACGGGCAAACGCCGCCTCCACGCCGTCCTGGGCGTGTTCTCCGTAGGCACGAACCATGATGTAAGTCCCCATGAATTCCTGGTATCCTCATAGACGGCATCCGATGCGCTGTTTTCTGCCGCTGCACTTTCCGGCGCAGCAGCACTCGAAGATTGTTCTGTAGAGACACTGCTCGTACATCCGGTCAGACAAAACAGCCCGGCGAGTCCGGCAGCTAAAAGATACCCTTTTTTCATCAGCAATAGAACCTTTCCGAAGAGAGCGCCGCATCGGAGCGCCTTTTTCTGGTAGTTAGTATTATCTAACAAACAATAAAAATAGTATAGCACGCTTTTGAAATGCTGTCAAGTACGGTTTGAAAAGATTTCCGCAAGACAATTTGAATCAATTGTGAATCCAAAAAAGATGCTGCCATGCTTTCTGTCGTATTGCCCAAAAACTTTTCTTGCAAATTGAAAAAAGACGTGGTACAATAGAAAAGCAGTAAAATTTCACAGACAAGAGGAGATAGGAGTTATGATCTATACAGTGACATTTAACCCGGCGATCGACTATGTCGTTCATACCGATGCCATGCAGGTGGGAATGGTGAACCGTTCTCACGGAGAAAAGATCTATTACGGCGGAAAGGGCATCAATGTTTCCGTGATTCTGAAAGAACTGGGAATTCCGTCCCGTGCGCTTGGCTTTGTGGCAGGCTTTACCGGGGCAGCCATCGAAAAAGGCGTACAGGAGATGGGAATTGCCACAGATTTTGTGCATCTGGAAAGCGGATTTTCCCGAATCAATGTGAAGATCAAATCCGGGGAAGAAACAGAACTGAACGGACAGGGACCGGTGATTGACGATGCGGCGGTAAAGGCACTGTTCTGGAAACTGGACGATTTGCAGGACGGGGATACGATTATTCTGGCAGGCAGTATTCCCAATACCATGCCGTCCGATATCTATGAAAAGATTCTGGCGTATCTGGACGGCAGACAGATTCGGACGGTAGTGGACGCTACCAATGATCTGCTGAAGAATGTGCTGAAATACAAGCCGTTTCTGATTAAACCCAACAACTTTGAACTGGGAGAATTGTTCGGCGTTACACTGCACAGCCGGGAGGAGATTGCAGCGTATGCCGGAAAATTGCAGGAGATGGGCGCACGGAATGTGCTGGTCTCTATGGCAGAGGACGGCGCACTGCTGCTGGAGGAAAACGGAACCTGCCACAACTGCGGCGTGTGCAGCGGCACAGTGAAAAACTCCGTGGGCGCAGGGGATCCATGCTTGCCGGATTCCTTGCCGGACTGGAGCAGGGCGATGCGGCATATGCGCTGAAACTGGGGACGGCTGCCGGCGGAGCGACAACGTTCTCGGAGGGACTGGCGAAACGGGAAGAGATCGACCGACTTTTGCAGCAACTAGGGGTTGTTTGAAAAATGTACGGATTTTTCAAACAAGCCTAATGTAAATGATTTGTAAACGAAGTCTAGTTCTGCTGAATCTGAAAAACTGGTGTGGTATAATACGCTACAGCAAAAACGGAAAGGGGTCAAAAACATGAAAATACTGCATCTCAGCGACCTGCATCTGGGACGGCGGCTCTATCACCATTCGTTTCTTCCGCAGCAGGAGAAAATGCTGGAACAAGTTGTAAAAATCGCAGTGGAACAGTCTGTGCAGGCGGTTCTGATCGCCGGGGATGTCTATGACAAAAACGTCCCTGCGGCAGAGGCAGTGACCGTGCTGGACAGCTTTCTGACGGCGCTGTCTGAGAAAAAGATCGCAGTATTTCTCATCAGCGGCAACCACGATTCCGCAGAGCGGCTGCAATTCGCCAGCCAGCTGCTGGAACACCAGGGCGTGTATATCGCCGGGACGTTTTCCGGTGAGATGCAGAGTTACGATCTGGAAGATGAATACGGAAAAGTGCATCTCTGCCTGCTGCCCTTTGTGAAACAGGCGGCGCTGTCGTCGCTGTATCCGAAAGAGAATTTCCGCAGCCTGTCCGACGGCATTGCCCATGTGATCGGGCAGACGGCGCTTTCGGAAAAGGACCGGAATCTGCTGATGTACCACGGCTTTGTGCTGCATGACGGCACACCGCCGGAGGAATCCGACTCCGAATTGCAGCTGGGCGGCACACAGCTGGTGGACGCATCTGTATTTGATGCGTTTGATTACGTGGCACTGGGGCATATCCATAAGCCCCAGTGGGTGCGTTCGGGGAAAATGCGCTACAGTGGTTCGCTGATGAAGTATTCCTTTTCCGAAACACTGCAAAAGAAGTCGCTGACCCTGCTGGACTGGAAGGAAAAGGATAACCTGACAGTAACCGCCATTCCGCTCTGTCCGGAAACGGATATGCGTATCATTCGTGGCAAGCTGGAAGATCTTCTGACATATGCACAGCCCAGCGCCGACTGGATTCGGGCAGAACTGACGGATGAAACTCTGGTGCCCTATGCCATGGAGCGGCTGCGTGCTGTGTATCCCAACGTGCTGGAACTGGAATTTCTTTCGCAGTCGGAGCGCATCGCTGCCGGCATCACAGAGGCAGAGGCAGTGCCGGAGAAGTCCCTGCTGGAACTGGTGGATAGTTTTTGCAGCAGTGTCTATCAGTATGAGCTTTCAGAGCATGAGACAGCGCAGGCGCTGATGCAGTCAATCTGTAAGGAGGCGGAACAGACAGAATGAAACCTTTAGAACTGACCATGCAGGCGTTCGGCACATTTGCCGGAATGTGCAGGATTGATTTCGAACCTTTTGAAAAGTCGGGGATTTTCCTTATCACAGGAGAAACTGGCGCCGGAAAGACAACCATTTTCGATGCGATATGTTTTGCCCTCTACGGAACTGCCAGCGGTGAAAAGCGAAAGCCGGGAATGTTCCGCAGCGAATATGCCAAACCCACTCAGCAGACTGCGGTACAGCTGCGGTTTTCCTGCGGCGAAAAGACATATCTGGTGCAGCGTACGCCGAGACAGCAGGGTTACAAAAGCAACGGCGAAATGAAAAAGAACCTGGACAATGAGAGCGCCTTTCTGTGGCTGTGTCCCGGCGAGGAACAGGACAACGTGCTGGTCTGCGAGGGTGCAGAACGGGTCAACCGGGAGATCATCTCACTGACCGGGATTGACGGCGACCAGTTCCGCCAGATCGTCATGATCGCACAGGGCGAGTTTCAGAAGTTCCTGCTGGAGGATTCCAAGAAAAAAGGGAGATTCTGCGCCAGCTGTTCCATACACAGAACTGCGAAAAAATCCAGAAGATCCTGAAACTCCGGCTTGCGGCGCAGAAACAGCGTGTGACAGAGCAGGAGACACGGATTCTCACGCTGCTGCACCAGGCAAAGCCGGCGGATGCGTTTCAGCAGTCGCTGTATGCAGAGCGTCTGGAACGCTCCGGCGCAGGCGCTGCGGAAAATCTCTGCGAAATGCTGGAAACGGCTGCGGCAGAACTTCGGGAGCGTGCGGATGCCAGAGAGAAACAGCTCCAGGTGCAGCAAAAGGCATTGGAACAGCTGCTTTTGGAACTGGAACAGGGAAAACAGCACAATGCCGTTTTGCAGCATTTGCAGCAGGCAGTGCAGCTTTTGGCGCAGGAGCAGGCACGCTTAAAAATGTGCGACACAGCGGCTCGTACGGCGGCGCAAAACGCAGAAAAGCTGCCGGAATTGCAGGAAAAAGCGACACTGCTCCAGCATAGTCTCCCAGCATATGAAAAGGCGGCACAGCTTTCCGCACAGGAATCTGCCCTGCAAAAAAAGACAGCCCTGCAAAAGCAGCTCTGCGCAAAAGCAAAGCTGGAATGGGAACAGACCGACACCAGCTGCAAGCACCTTTCTCTGGAACTGGAAACCTATGCCGACACAGCGGTAGACCATACCAGACTGACCCATCAGATCGAAAATGATACCAATCGGCAGAACGCAGTGCTGACCTTACAGCAGATGTTTGCGGAGTATGCGGCGGCACAGGCGGTTCGGGACAAGCAGAAACAGCAGGCACAGCAGGCGGAAGAACGCTATTTCACCCGGGAAAAGCCGGCGTACGACCAGATAGAACGGCAGTTCTTTCAGAGCATGGCAGGCAATCTGGCACGCCGTCTGGAACCACAAAAGCCCTGTCCGGTGTGCGGCGCATTGGAGCATCCCCATCCGGCAGCCTGCACAGAAGATACCGTCACGGAAGAGCAGTTCCAAAAGGCGAGGGAATCCCAGCAGCATGCGCTGCAAAACCTGGAAACTCAGAAACACGAAACGGCACGCCGGGAGGAACACTGCCGGATGCTGGAATCCCAGCGGCAAAAGCAGCTGGAACAGTGCGGCATGGCAGCGACGGCGGATGCAGAAGAAGTCCGTCAGCTGCTGGAACAGCTGCAAATGTCGATTCGGGAAAATCAGCAGAAACTGGCTGCGCTGGAAAATCGGCTGAACGAGGAAAAGCGGAAAAGGGCTGTGCTGAAACAGCAGCAGGAACGTCTGCCCGGATTGCAGACGGCATACGAAAACAGCCGTGCTGCACTGGAACAGCTGGAACAGGAATACGCCGGTTGTGCAGCGGAGCGGAAACAGTGCCAGAGCGGTTTGCTGTATGCGTCGCTGTCTGAGGCGGAAAAGCAGTGGAAGTTGCTGCAAAACAACATTGCCCGTCTGGAAACGGCATATCAGACCGCAGCGGATGCCCTGCAAAAGCAGAAAGAAACCGTGGCGTCCCAGCAAAAGATCGTGCAGCATTTGCAGGAAACGGCGCAGGATGTTCCCGGCTATGACGTTGCCGCAGCAGAACAGCGGCTGGCAGCCATGCGCAGTGAAAAGGCGCAGACGGAAAAGGCGTTTCAGCTGGAACAACAGCAGCAACAGCAGTGCAGCCAGACGGCAAAGGCAGTGCGGAAAGCGCATAGCACGCTGCAAAAAGACTCAGAACAGTGTCTGATGATGGAACAGCTGGACAAAATGCTGGGCGGTCAGCAGGGGAAACGGGAAAAGATCTCCTTTGAGCGCTATGTGCAGGCGTATTATTTCAGTCGGGTGCTGCAAAACGCCAATCTGAAATTGTACCAGCTTTCCGGCGGCAGATACCAGTTCCGGCGGCGGCAGGAGGAAACAGACGGCAGAATCGCATCTGGTCTGAATCTGGACGTGCTGGATCAGTACACCGGAAAGACTCGTTTTGTAGAAACGCTTTCCGGCGGCGAAACATTCCTGGCATCGCTTGCGCTGGCACTTGGACTTTCAGACACCGTGCAGCAGCAGAGCGGTAGCATCCGGATGGATGCTATGTTCATTGATGAGGGCTTCGGCTCGCTGGACAGCACTGCCCTGGACAATGCGGTACAGGTATTGCAGCAGCTTTCCGACCACCAGCGTCTGATCGGCATTATCTCTCACGTTTCAGAGCTGACAGAGCGGTTCGATGCACAGCTGCAAGTCCAGAAGGGCGAAAACGGCAGTCACATCACCTGTCAGTACGCTTAATCATTTATCACAGAATGCTCTCCCGTGGAATCTGGCACGGGAGAGCATTTGCATTTTTGCACAACTTTTCGTGCGGAATGTTTCCGAAAATTGTTTGCAATTTTTCTGTATTTCCAATCATCTTCCTTGACAACTTGTCCCAGTTATGGTATACTAACTAGGGTTAGGACTTTCTAACTTTTTTCACGTTAGATTTACATAATGAGGACGGTGTGATATGTTTTTAGAGATTCAACAAATCAAAAAACACTTCGGCGAGGGAGAAAGCCGTGTGGAGGTGCTGAAGGGAATCGACATCGGGATCGAGAAAGGCGAGATCTGCGTTCTGCTTGGTCCGTCCGGTTCCGGTAAATCCACGCTGCTGAACATCATCGGCGGCATTGAAACGCCCGACAGCGGCAGCATTACCATTCACGGCGAGACCATCGGGGACATGAATGAGAAGAGTCTGACGCTGTATCGGCGGAAACATCTGGGCTATATTTTCCAGATGTACAATCTGATCCCGAACCTGAATATTAAGGAAAACATCGAGGTCGGCGCATACCTCAGCGATACACCGCTGGATGTGGACGATCTTCTGAAAACCCTGGGGCTGTACGAACACCGGCATAAGCTGCCGAACCAGCTTTCCGGCGGTCAGCAGCAGAGAACTGCTATCGGCAGAGCCATCGTCAAGAACCCGGACATCCTGCTTTGCGACGAGCCGACCGGTGCGCTGGACTATAACACGTCCAAGGATATTCTGAAACTGATCGAGGATGTCAGCCGCAAGTATGGAAATACCGTTGTGATGGTAACCCATAATGACGCTTTGCAGAATATGGCAGACCGTGTGGTAAAGCTGCGTGACGGAAAGATCCGAAAGAATTTTGTCAACGAGACAAAGATTCCGGCAGCAGAATTGGAGTGGTAAGCATGGCGAAGAGAACAAAGAATCCACTGAACAAGCGTCTGCCCCGGGAACTGAAAGGCGAGCTGGGAAAATATCTGGTTATCTTTTTGTTTTTTGTCATGTCCATCTCCCTTGTCTCCGGATTTCTGGTGGCAGACAACAGTCTGATCGCTTCCTATCATGAAAGCTTTGATAAGTACAACATCGAGGACGGCAACTTTGAATTTGCGGAGTCTGCCACAGATGAGGCACTTGCCAACATCGAGAAAGACGGCAGCGTCAAGGTGTACCCGAACTTTTATAAAGAAGAAAAGACGGATGATTTCGAAAGTACATTCCGGGTATCGCAGAGCGAAAGGATATCGATAAGGTCTGCCTGCTGGACGGCGATATGCCCGAGGCAGAGCAGGACGTAGCAATCGATCGTCTGTATGCGAAAAACCATGAGCTGGAGATCGGCGATGATTTCCGTGTGGCAGATACAACGCTGCATATCACCGGTATCGTAGCCCTCTCGGATTATTCTGCGCTGTTTCAGAACACATCGGGTATGATGTTTGACAACGATAAATTCGGTGTCGGCGTTATGACCGATGACGGCTTTGATGCGCTGCGGGACAATCACATCCACTACAGCTACAGTTGGTTCTATGATGATTCGCCGGAAGATGATGCTGAGGCAAAGGATATGGCAGAAGATCTGATGCCGATTCTGGGACAAAACGGTGTGCTGACTAACTTCCTGCCGGAATATCTGAACCAGGCGATCATCTTTACTGGTGACGACATGGGCGGCGATAAGTCCATGATTATGGCATTCCTCTATATTGTTGTTGTGATTCTGGCGTTTGTCTTTTCCATCACGATTTCCAACAACATCACCAAAGAGGCGAATGTCATCGGTACGCTGCGTGCTCCGGTTACTCCCGTGGAGAATGGTGCGGCACTACATTATTATGCCAATGCTGGTTCTGCTTGTGGCGGCGATCGTCGGCAATATTCTGGGATACACCCTGTTGGAACAGGTATTTGCTG
>ENA-OQEX01000365-OQEX01000365.1-human-gut-metagenome-genome-assembly--contig:-NODE-365-length-24680-cov-2.356983_pt1 | contig 24680 bp, 26 predicted proteins | sample MGYA00242802_ERZ504649 | MGnify/ENA primary metagenome ERZ504649 (study PRJEB26092, sample SAMD00036194) | human gut metagenome | host: Homo sapiens | study: EMG produced TPA metagenomics assembly of...
GCGAAATCCAGCGCTTACGAAGACTTATGCGTGAGGGCTCTCCCGACGCATTAGTCGCAGTTAGCGATTAGTTCGCTGGAGCGTTGCGCCGGCGAGTGAGTAATACACATTGTCCAAATGCGTCCCTCCAGAAGAACTTTTCAACCAATTAAATAACAATTATATTGTCTGGCTTGGCGCGGTGCCAAATTGTTTTTTATAGGCCCGGGAGAAGGTGGTATAGTCGGAGAAGCCGCTTAACTGGGCGGCCTTTAGGATGGGGGTGCCTTCGGAAATTTTTGTGCGGGCGAGAAGAAGACGCTTGCTAATGATGTAGTTGTGGATGGTGTAACCGGTTTCCTCCTTGAATTTCCGCATCATGTGATACTTGCTCAGGTAGTATTTCCGCGCAAGGGTTTCAATGGAAAGATCTTCAGTAAGGTTGTGGTTAATATAACGGAGAAGCTCTTCTATCTGGGAATCACTGCTGTAGGAGCGAGCGTCGTAAATGTACTGCTTTTCCAGAAAAATGCGGTTTACATAAACCATGAACTGGGTAAAAAGAGCTGAGCCAAGAAGCTCGCTTCCAAATTTTTTGTCTTTCAGGGCAGCTTCCAGTTCGTAGAGAAGCTGCTTTAATTTTTCCTGAGTGTCAGAGTCCAGACGGATTAGATTGTAACTCCGGTCAATCGCCTTCTGAAAACAGCGGAGTAGTTCTGTGGATTTGATGTCGTCGCGGATCCATAGTACAAAACGTTCGTATGGAACCGAAAAATCAATTTCCGGTTTGTGGATGGCGTGACGGTTCACGAGGAGAATGTCCCAGGGCTTCAGGTAGTAGGACTTTCCCTCAATGTGGTAGGCAGCCTTTCCGGAAAGAAAGATGATCTCCTTGTGAAAATCATGATAATGGTAGGAAAATTCCCGTTTGGTCTGGTCCTTGATGTGAAAAAGCCGGAAATCCTGCTCCAGATAGCCGGTTTTTTCAGTAGGTTCATTGAAAGAATTCATATGTTATGGCCCCTGTTTTAACTATAGTGTGTATGGAACCGCAAACTTTGCTTGCAGCTACGTTTGCGTAGCGTCATAATTCAATTCTGCGCTTGAAATATGACTTTATTATAAATGAAATACCGCATTTTTTGCAATATATTTCGCAAGTTATTCTATGTACATGGGAAAAATAAACGCTATACTGGATATAAGATGTGATTTGAGAAAAAAGATCACGGGCGCTTCGTCAGAAGGAATTGAAAACAATGAGAGACAGCATTATCATGACAAAATATCAGGGCTTTGGAAATGATTATCTGGTACTGGATGCGAAGAAAAACCAGCTTCAGCTGCAGGGCAAAAAAGTTGCGCTTCTTTGCCAGCGGGGATTCGGACTTGGAGCGGATGGTGTGCTTTACGGACCAGTTGACATTAACGGAAAAATGGGAATGCATATTTTTAATTCCGATGGAAGTGAAGCTGCAATCAGTGGAAACGGTGTCTGTATTTTGCAAAATATCTTATGGACAATGAGTATGTTACAGAGAAAAAATTTGCCATTGAGACTTTATCAGGAACAATCGAAGTAGAGTGTCTGAATGCCAGAGCGACAGAGTTCCGCGTAAACATGGGCAAAGCCTCTTTCCTTTCCAGAGAGATTCCGGTAACTGGCGAGGTGCGTGAGGTGATCGATGAGCCATTTACATTTAACAAGAAAGAATACAAGGCAACTTGTCTCACAGTAGGAAATCCACACTGCATTATTTTCATGGATCAGGTATCCCCGGAAAAAGTAAGGGAGCTGGGGCCATATGTGGAAAATGCAGATGAGTTCCCGGAAAGAGTGAACCTGCAGATCTGCCGCCAGATTGATAAAGGAAATCTGGATATCGAGATCTGGGAGCGTGGCTCCGGTTACACAAAAGCTTCCGGTACAGGAAGCTGTGCAGCAGCCATTGCAGCCTACCGAAAAGGTCGGATGGAAAACAGAATCAATGTAAACCAGCCAGGTGGTATGATCCAGATCGACATTAAAGAAGACGGAACTATTTTTATGACAGGAACTGTTGGATATATTGCGGAGATGAGCGTGGCTGAAAGCTTTTTCTCATAGAAAGAAAATATGGTGTATGGCGCATCCAAACGGCCGTGTCTGTGTAGCAAAACGGCTGTTCTAAAACGTATTTGTGACCGCCAGAGGGCGCAAATGCAGATATGGCAGAAAAGATAAATAAAAATGAAATTTAAAGGCTGCCAAAGGGAAATGATACACAGTATAATTTTTGTGCATCGCGTAGGAAGGCGGTGCAGCAGATGAAAAATCAGACAAGTCAATATGGCAGTTACTTAATTTTCGATGTACGAGAATCCAGGTATAGAAGTAAGAAGACTTCCGTGCCTGGATTTTTTGCTGCAAATGAGTGTGCTGTCTGTAAGCGATGTCATTATATCTGAAGAGAGGAAAGTAATTAAAATATGGAGACAGAATCAGCTTGTCGGTATACGGAAGCCCACTCTTGTTGATAAAAAAAGTGCAATGTCTAAACTAAAAAAAGATAGACATTTCTAACGAGATTCTGTAAAATAAACAAAGGTTAGAAAATACTAATAATAGTTAAATGAGGAGGAAGAGGATGGCTGACAAAAAGTTATTAAGAAAAATTGCTCCGATCATTATGAGTGCAGCTGTAGCGATGACCAGTTCACCAGTTGGAGTAATGGCAGAAGATTTTACTTCTGGTGAAGTGTCTGTTGAGGTTTCTGATGAGACTATATATGATTCTGATGAGATTTCAGACGACTATGACGAATCATCAGAGGCTGACGATTCAGCAGATTTTGGTACAGACACAGAGGATGGTTTTGAATCTGGAGAAGCCGCAGAAGAGGAGTCTGGATTTGAGGACGGCGAAACCGGAGACACAGAAGATGCTTTTTTAGCAAACACTGAGGGCGAAACCAACAATGAAGCGGGAGCTGTGAAAACAGTGGAGGATGGTCAGATCGTACTGATGAACATTCCCTATGAAGCTTTTTACAGATCTGAGTTGAAAAACAATGATGTAAAAGTAGATGCATTTACATCCGCGACGAAAGCAAAAACAAAGATGAGCGGCGTGATGAATGGAAATGCTGCTTATCATACAAGCGCGGAAGGAAATGAACTTGCAGGTGTTACTTTTCCGGTAAAAGTGAATAAAGCTTCTGATTTGGAAAATTTTAAACAGATTACAGACAGCACTACTATAGAGATTACTACGAACATGAAAGGCCAGGTAAGTACTAATACATATACTGGTGCAGCGGCTCTTATTGAACAGCCAAGCTATACTTATTATGTTCCGGCAGAAACTCCTGCATATTACAAGGAAATGAGCGTAGATGAGAACGAAAATATTTCTTTTGGCGCTGTTCAGGGAATGTCCGAACAGAATGTTAGTGTGAATGCTGAATTAAAGCTTAATTCCAAATATGGAGATTATCAGCTTGAGCTGGATGAGACAGCAGTAAAGGCAGTAGTAAATGCATCTAATGGTGATAAGATTTATGGTGTAATCATCAATACAACAGACGGAACCACTTATGCACTCCGTCATCTTGAGAATATCTGGAAAGGAAAAGAACTTGCATGGAGCACCGGCTTTACAACAGAATCTCACGGTTGCCCAATAAGCTCTGACCACTACAAATCCATGATGGGAAAAACTATTTCCAGCGTAACGTACTATACGGATAAGGGGGAAATTAATTTTGATATTCCAGATACTTATGTTCCGGTAAAAACAGGTGTCAGTGCAACCGTTGACAACATCAAGGTAACAGATGCAGAGGTTAAAGTTGAATTATCTGAAGCACTTCCATCTGATTATTCAAAGAAATATGCAGTTGATGATGTGGAAGCAGCGACAACAGAGAAAGGAGTAAAGGTTACAAATCTTACACCTGGAACACATACTCTGACAATTTCCGATGCAAATGGAAAATATGCTCCTGTCAGCGCTACTTTTACAGCAACAACAGATACTGTAATGGCTTCCTATGATGAGTATGAAGGAAAACTGGTTGCTGCGGCAGATATTACCGCTGAGCAGTTTGTTGCATTTACCAAAACAGTTTCAAAAGTAAAAATTGGTGACCAAGAGTATGCTGCAAGCGGAAAAGGTGCTGTGAAGATTGTTCAGGAGGATGGAACTCTTGATTATTCTAAAACAGCTGTAAACGATGGAGATACAGTAGTTGTAAGTGCTGCCGGATACCCAGATGTAACATTTGTTTACAACGAAAACGTATATGTATACGCAGGTCTTACATGGGCTGAATACTGGTCTTCCGAGGATGTATACAATGCAGGCTCCACAGCTTCTTCTGAAGAAAAAGACAGAAGAGGTGAGTCAGACCTTGGAGCATTTGATGCTGTAACAAGAGCAACTGCAAACCATGGCCTTCACAGAGGAAGCTTCCAGGCAATCGCAGTTCTTAATGGAAAAACAGTTTCTCACTGGAGCGCAGACGGAAAAACAGTTTATTATGCCGATGGAACATCAGAAGTATTTAACCGGAACAATGTAACCGGATATACCGTAACTGGCCTGAAATATGTACCGGTTGAGATTAAGAGAGCTGACCTTGCTGCTTTTGCAGAAAGCCATGCAATTGTAAAAAATGGCGGACAGCTGATCGGCGGTTATGGCGAGAAAGAACTGAAATCCTATGAAGCCGTTGCAAATGTAACTGCAAATACAAATGGTTTGAAAAAAGTTACAAAAGCTGAAGATGGAAGCTTTGTAATCGGAGCAAGACAGAACGGAACTGAGTCTGGTATCAAAGATGCAGAGCTGAAAGTGGCAGACGGAATTACAGCAGCTGTAAAGCCTGGAAATGGTTCCTATGGTGAGTTCCTGAGAGTTGACCTGACTGGAAACTATGGCGATCTTGGTGCACATATGCAGTCTGTTGAGTGGACATATTATGGAAATGATTCCACTTATACAAACAGACTTGCAAACTATGGAACAAAATTTGCAGCTGATAACTGGATGCATAAAATGATGGGTATCCAGCTTGGCCTTACAGAATCAGGAAGATGCAAGCTTCCGGAAGGAACAGACGGAACTGGTTACTGGATCCTTACTGTTCATGCCCTTGGATACCAGGATTACGTTGTAAAATTCCAGGCAACAGCTGAGAATATTGCAAAACCTGCAGGTGATGCAGATTCCACACCACTGGAAAACATTATCGCAGAAGCAAAAGCCCTGAACGAGGCTGATTATACTCCGGAGAGCTGGGCTGCTGCAAAAGACAGCATTGCAAATGAGCTTGAAGAGTGCGAGGAAATGCTTGCAAATATTAAGAATCAGACAACTTATGGCGTAGAAGAGCAGATCGGACATTTAAGAGAAGCTCTTAACATGCTTGTAAAAGCTCCAGCTCCAACCGCTACTCCGGTGCCGGCAGAGCCGACCGCAACACCGGCACCTGTACAGCCGACCGCAACACCGGCTCCAACAGCAACACCGGCTCCAACAGCAACACCAGCACCGACTGCAACTCCTGGAATTACAGCAACTGCAAAAGCTTCCACGATTTACACCAAAGGAAAAACATCCACAACAGTCACTGTTGAAAAAACAGGTGTAACAGGAAAAGCTAAATTCACATCCAGCAATAAGAAAGTTGCTACTGTAACTTCCAAGGGTGTTGTAAAAGCGAAAAAAGCAGGAAAGACAACCATTACGGTAAAAGTTGGAAACTACACTAAGAAGGTAGTAATCCAGGTTAAGAAACCTTCTCTGAAGCTTGCAAAATCTTCTGCAACAATCAAGAAAGGCAAAACAGTAAAATAAAAGCAACCGCAACACCATCCGGAAAAGTAACATACAAGTCCAGCAACAAGAAAGTAGCGACTGTTACTGCAAAAGGTGTTGTAAAAGGTAAGAAGAAAGGTACTGCAACCATCACTGTTACAAGTAATGGAGTATCTAAGAAATTCAAAGTAAAAGTAAAATAATGATTACAAAGCTTTTACGATAACAAATAATACTTGTGCAAAAACAAGGCAAAGGAACGGGGGCCGTTTTTAACAGCCCCTGCTTTTGCTTGTAAAAAGAAACTTATTTTGCTACATATTTTAACAGGAGACAGCATGAAAAAACGAGACAGTGATAAGAATCCTTTTGAAAAAAAGAATCTGGTGAAACTTGCTCCAGCAGCAGTGGTTATTGCGGCTGTGGCTGCAGCAGGTGCTCAGGCTGGCAGCAGTGGAAAAGAAGTGACTGCTGAAACCAGAGAGGTTGTAAAATCCCAGGATCTGGAATCGCTTCTGAAAACAGCCTATTCCTATGAGGCAGCAGATGACGAGGCAGAAGAGGAGAGTCTGCTGAAAGCAGGCAAGAACACATCATCAGCTTCTTCAAAGAAAAAAACCTCCAAAATTTCAAAGAAAAAAAAGTGGTATAAAAAAAGGAAGCTCAAAGACCCTTCCAGTAAAAACGGCTGCATCTTCAGGGGTAGGTCAGGGCTCCACCACTACACCAACTACAGAAGTTCCGGAAGGCGGCTATAAAGATGGAACTTATCAGGCAGCGGTACTGGCTTTGGAGGAACGATTACCGTACAGGTAACTGTATCAGGTGGGAAATCACAGCTGTTGATATATTGAGTGCCTCTGGAGAAACAGGCTCTTATTTTGCCTCTGCACAGGGCGTTGTAAGTAAGGTTTTATCAAGCCAGTCCCCGAATGTGGATGCAGTCAGCGGTGCAACTTATTCCTCAAACGGGATTATCCAGGCAGTACAGAATGCCCTTTCACAGGCAGGAAACAGTGATTCTGCCACACCGGCTGCCACACCAACTCCAACGCCAACGCCAAAACCTGCAAAGAAACCGAAGAAAGATACTTCTGTCAGCTATAAAGATGGCGTATATGAGGGACAGGCAGAAGGCTTTGATGGAATCGTAACGGTAAAGGTTACAATAAAAAATGGAAAAATCAAAAAAATAAGCAACACAAATACAGACACACCTGAATTTTTTAATAAAGCATGGAAAACAATCAAGTCCAATGTGATTTCCAGACAGAGTACTTCTGAAATTGATACTGTAAGTGGTGCAACATTTTCTTCCAATGGAATTCTCGGAGCTTTATCCCAGGCTCTTTCAAAGGCTAATCAATCAGGAACTACAGACTCAAAGGAAGAAGATATAACTCCAACCCCGACTACTGTACCTGATGAAACTGTAACACCAATTCCAACGGAGATTCCACATCCTACCAAGACTCCGGATAATCCGTCAGATGAACAGCCGGTTGTAAAGCTTTTGAAAGATGGTACCTATACAGGGTCTGCAATGGGATATTCTGGAAAGGTTAACATAACACTGACAATTAAAGACGGAAAAATTACGGAAGTAACCAATACAAACTCAGATACCAGAAGCTTTTTCAATAAGGCATGGAGATCCATACAGCCTAAAATACTGGAAAAGCAGAGTACAGAAGAAATTGACACTGTAAGTGGTGCAACATTTTCTTCTATGGGAATTCTGGATGCGTCCAAAATAGCATTGGAGCAGGCAAAAAATACAGAGGTACAGCCTTCAGTAACGCCAGAGCCCACTGAGGCGCCGGATTCCACCGAGAAGCCAGAACCCACAAATACGCCAAAGCCGACTTCTGTTCCGGAACCAACGACTGCACCGGAGCCTACAGCTGTACCAGAGCCTACTGAAACGCCAGCGCCAACTTCTGCACCGGAACCGACGGATACACCGGAGAATTCTGTGACGCCGGAACCGACAGCTACGCCGGAACCGACAGCTACGCCGGAACCGACAGCTACGCCAGAACCCACGCCTGTGCCTGCTGGTGCATATACAGATGGAACCTACACTGGCATTGGAGAAGGCAATGACGGACCAGACAGTGTACAGGTTACCGTAACAATATCCGGAGGACAGATTGTGGGAGCAACTTATTTTTCCTATGATGATGAAGAATATGCAGATACAGCCTGGGAGGGAATTCTTGGACAGGTTATGGGAAAGCAGTCCGCAGACAGTGTAGATACAGTATCTGGATGCACATATTCCTCCCAGGGATTTATTCAGGCATTTAGAAATGCATTAAATCAGGCAAAAGGAGCATAACCCATGAAATACCAGAGTTTTATTATGAGAGTTTTATGTCTGCTTCTGATCGTTGGTGTCGTTCTTGGCTACAACTCCATGCAGAAAAAAGATAGTGATACCGAAAAAGACCAGCAGATCGCCAGTCTGACAACCAGAGTGGAGGCCTTGGAAAAACAGCAGGATGAGATATTAAGTGCCCTTGAAGAGGCTGCAAAAGCGCAGGAAGAGGCGAAGAAAAGGCAGAAGAGGAAGCGAAGAATCAGAAAGCCCAGACGGAAGAAGCGGCTTCCGGGGATGCTTCCGAGGACGCGAAAAAAGATGACAAGAATACAGATGAGACAGAGGCTGAGGACGCTTCTTCTGAGGAAGAAAGTGAAGATCTTGTCTACAAAAACGGAACCTACACAGGAGACGGCCAGGGCTTTGGCGGCAATATCCAGGTTCAGGTTACACTTGAAAATGACACGATTACAGACATTCAGGTGGTAAGTGCACCAGGCGAAGACTCTGCATACCTTTCCCAGGGACAGGGCGTGATCAGTACCATTTTGGCTGCCCAGAGTACAGATGTTGACACCATTTCCGGAGCAACCTTCAGTTCCACTGGAATTATCAACGCTGTAAATGATGCACTTGGAAAGGCGGAAAATCAATGAAAAAGAGACAGAGAAAAATCCGGCTGATCCGTGCCGGCATCCAGCTTCTGTTTTTCATTTTTGCTCCGGCACTTTTTTCCACAGCATTCGCAGGCGTGAAGTCCGTTTTTCAGGCAATCGCAGCACATCAAGCAATCAGCTGGAATTCCTTTCTGGATGTGACTGCCGTGCTGCTGGTGGTAACCTGCCTGTTCGGACGGCATTTCTGCGGATATGCCTGCGCATTTGGTTCCCTTGGGGATGCATTGTACGAGCTGACTGTGTTTATCCGCCAGAAGGTTTTTCATAAAAAAGGCCGTCACGGATACTCAGAAAAAGCCATCCGCATTTTGCAGAAGGTGAAATATATCTGGCTTCTGGTGCTTCTTGTATCTATCCTTACCGGCTGGTACAGCAAGCTTCAGGGCATGAGCCCATGGGATGTGTTTTCCATGCTCACCGCTGGCAGACTTCCCGGTGCTGCCTACAAGGTGGGGATTGTGCTGCTGATTCTGCTCATGATCGGAATGTGCACTCAGGAAAGATTTTTCTGCCAGTTCCTCTGCCCAATGGGCGCAATTTTTGCTATAATGCCTATAGCGCCCTCTGCGCTGTTCAACCGTGACAGAGGCACCTGTCCAGCGAAATGCGGAGCCTGCAAAAAGCGCTGTCCTGCTCATCTGGACATTGACGGTGATACCCCTCTCTCAGGAGAATGTATCTGCTGCCACGCCTGCCAGGGAATCTGCCCGAAGAGGAACATCCGGATCGGGATTCCGAAGGCGAAAGATGAGAGCCTTTTTTAAACACGAGCTGGGAAAAGATGGGCGAACGCTATTGGAAAATAAGAGAAAATAAAATCAGAAAGAACAGGATATGAGTAAAAAAAGAAGTAAAGTAAGATTTCAGAATGAAGTCGATTTAATTAAGGTACATTATAAAAAGCAGTCCAGAGGTCAATCACTTACCTGCTTGGATATGTTTAATGGGAGAAGGCATTTGAGAAAGAGAAGTGCGGCAGGAATCCTCTGCGGCAGCCTGCTTCTCACTGTCATTTCCGCTACAGTACTGGGAAAAACAACTACAGTTGTTTATGCATCTGACATAGAAAAATACACCAACGCAGATTTCGCAATGGACACGGTAGTTTCCGAAACCCTTTATACCTCAGGCGAGGACATCAACACTCAGATTGGCGAAAAGCTCCGCGAAATGGAAACCACCCTCCTTTCCTGGACAGAGGAAAACTCCCAGATTTCCCAGCTGAACAATGCTGAGGCAAGACCATGGAAGTCTCTGATGATCTTGCCGCCGACCTTGAGAAAATCCGCCAACTGTCCCAGGATTCCGACGGTGCTTTTGACCCCACCCTTGGAAAGATCATCCGCCTGTGGAACATTGACGGCGAGAATCCTCATGTCCCGGACCAGTCCGAAATTGACACTCTTCTTCCCGAAGTGGGCTACGAGAAAATTCAGGTGGACGGAAACAATGTAACCCTTCTTGATGGCTGTACCCTGGATCTTGGTGCCGTTGGAAAAGGCATGGGCTGTGACAGATCATGGATTACCTGCAAACCCAGCCAGACGTTTTCGGTATGATTCTGAACCTTGGTGGCAGCAGTGTCATGACCTACGGCGAAAAGCCCGACGGCTCCTCCTGGAAAGTAGCCCTCACCGATCCCCGTGACACCGAAGGTGACTACCTTGGCGCCATCACCCTGGACGCCAACCAGTTCCTTTCCACCTCCGGCGACTACGAAAAATACTTCATAGAAGATGGAATCCGCTACCACCACATCCTGAATCCAAAGACCGGTTACCCCGTCCAGAACGGTCTCATCTCCGTCACCATCGTCTGCGACCAGGGCTACCTGGCCGACGGCCTCTCCACCGCCTGTTTCGTCCTGGGTCTGGACGCCGCGAAACCTCTTTTAGAGAAATATGATGCAGAAGCCGTATTCGTAGATGAAGACAAAAATGTGTATGTGACAAGTGGATTGATGGATAAATTCGAATTAATGAAAGACGGATACACAGTAAACGAAGCGTAAGTTGTCCATGATAGATTCATAGAAAATGATAGCTTACGGAATAACGAAAAGAGCTCCAGAGGATAGTCAAAAACTATCGTCAGGAGCTCTTTTTCAATCAACAGCATTTGGGCTGAATATATTCCTAAGCGGGGCATTCAAGCGCGCCTTTAATGGAGCGGAGATCCACTGCTTACGAAGACTTAACATCGAAGGCTCTCCTGAGATGTTTAGTCGCAGTTAGCAGTTAGCTCCGCGGAATGTTGCGCCTCCCCGCGTGGAATATATTCAGCCAGATGCGTACGGTGGTAACATATTACGGAATCCTCTTAAGCACTTCCTTCGTCAGCACTCCAATCAGCAGTCCTGTAATCACTCCCGACACCATCAGCGCCGGAGCATAATAATACAACAGTCCCACCGTATGCGTTGCCGGAATCGCCACCAGCAGCTGACCGATGTTATGGGAAACGCCACCAGCCACACTTACACCCAGCTGCCCGAATCCAATCTTATTTTTCACAAAAACCATCACAATCAAACTAAGGGTCGCCCCCGCCAGGCTATACATAATACTGGAGCCGCTTCCAAACATAAAACCGATAATAAAAATTCTCACAATGGAAACTAGCGCCGCTTCTTTCCACGTATACCTCTCCAGCACAAAAAGCACCGCCAGATTTGCAAGCCCTAGTTTCATTCCCGGAATTCCCGCAAAAAACGGAATCAACGATTCCACATACCCGAAAATAATGGCAATGGCTGCAAACAGCCCAAGATACGCTGTCTTTTTCTGATTCATCACTTACACCACTGCGTCAAATCCACTTTCGGAATCCTGTGAATCTGAATCGCCCTCTCCCTGAATGACTACTCTGTTTGGCAGGCACACAATATATCCGCCTGCACTGCCCACTGCCGGCTGCTTCATGCAAAGATGATCCGGGCAGTCCGCCTCTGTCATCTTTACCTCGCCGTCCTTAATTTCACACACATTGGTATCCCCAATCTGGATCACCTGATCCTCCGCCAGTGAATAAGTCCCATAAAGTTCCCCATCCACCGTAATCTGGATCGACCCATGAGTTCCATGTGGAACCGCATAAACAAAAATACAAAGCACCACTGAAATAACCAATAGTGCACCAATAAATACCGCTTCTTTCTTCTTCAAAAATGATACCTCTTCATTAATAGCTTTAACCAAAATCATCATATCATAGAACCATGTTCCACAAACGAACCATTAGTTTATGATATAAGAAATACAGAGATTTTTCAACCTATTCTAAAATCCATTTTTGAGAAAAAATCGCAACAGAGAGAATGACTGTTATTCACAGAGGAAACGGTAACGGGTGGCTGTTCCTTTCCACACCGCTTTTTATTGTAATTTCCCACGGAATATGCTATTGTATAGTTTGAAAGTCTGTGTGCCGTGCGGATCGCGGGAATGATTTTTCAAATACGTTCCAGACCTGCGGCATTGTTGGAGAAAAGTAACGATTCAGAAAACACTGGACAGTTACACAGAAATATTAGAAAGAAGGTGAAGCTATGGTTGAATTAGACCAGTTCAAGAGCATTCTTGCAACATACACAGAACCATTAGTGGAAGTGAGGGATTCACTTTGACCTGGCTAACAAAGAAAAGCGGGTTGAAGAATTAGAGCGCGAAATGGAAGCGCCTGATTTCTGGGACAATGCAGAAGTATCCCAGAAGAAAATGAAAGAATTAAAGAGCATGAAGGACGACATGGAAACCTATCAGAATCTGGTAACCCAGAAAGAAGATATGGAGACCCTGATCGAGATGAGCTATGAGGAAAATGATCCGTCCATGATCGAAGAAATCCAGGAAATGCTGGATGAGTTCCAGGCACAGTTTGACAGTATCCGTGTGAAGACACTTCTTTCAGGAGAGTATGACGGCGAGAATGCCATTATCAAACTGAATGCAGGAGCTGGTGGAACAGAAGCCTGCGACTGGTGCAGTATGCTGTATCGTATGTATACACGCTGGGCTGAGCGCAAGGGCTTTTCAATTGAAGTTCTGGACTATCTGGACGGCGATGAAGCTGGTATCAAATCTGTTACCTTCCAGGTAAACGGAGAGAACGCATACGGACTTCTGAAGTCTGAGAAAGGTGTTCACCGTCTGGTACGTATTTCCCCGTTCAATGCGGCTGGAAAGCGCCAGACCTCTTTCGTATCCTGCGATGTAATGCCTGATATTGAGAAAGATCTGACGTAGAGGTCAATGATGAGGATATCCGTATTGATACCTACCGAAGCAGTGGTGCCGGCGGACAGCATATCAACAAGACCTCATCCGCTATCCGTATCACTCATTTTCCAACAGGAATCGTGGTACAGTGTCAGAATGAGCGTTCCCAGCATATGAATAAAGATAAGGCTATGCAGATGCTGAAGGCGAAGTTATATCTTCTGAAACAGCAGGAAGCAGAAGCCAAGCTTTCCGGAATCCGAGGTGAAGTAACGGATATCGGCTGGGGCAACCAGATCCGTTCCTACGTTATGCAGCCATATACCATGGTCAAAGATCACCGTACTAATGAAGAAACCGGAAATGTAGATGCAGTTATGGATGGTGCCATTGATATCTTTATTAATGCATATTTGAAATGGATCGCACTTGCGAAGAGACCTGCAGAACAGCAATAAAAGCATGCTGCTGTTCACGAAGGGAACGGTACCAGCTTCCGGATTATGTCTGGATACAGCGGCTGTAATGGCAGAGATTTGCAGGGCGCAGTGAAAGTGGAAGGAAATGCAGGATGCCAAAGACAACAGATAAGAATAAATATTTTGTAGTAAAAGAGCGGGCTGTGCCAGAGGTGCTTCTGAATGTAGTTGCAGCGAAGAAGCTTCTGGAATCAAAGCGGGCAGCTACGGTTCAGGAGCTGCAGACGCTGTGGGAATCAGCCGAAGCTCTTTCTATAAATATAAAGATGATATTTTTCCCTTCCACGAGGAAGCCAAGGGAAAGACCATCACATTTATTATACAGATGGATGATGAGCCGGGAATTTTATCCAATGTTCTTCGGGCTATTGCAGAAAACCATGGCAATATTCTGACCATACATCAGAGTATTCCCATCAGTGGTATTGCCACTCTTACCTTAAGTGTGCAGATCCTTCAGGGAGAAGGGGATGCTGAGGCAATGGTGGATGACATTGAACAGATGGAAGGAATCCATTATTTAAAAATTTTAGGCAGGGAGTAACGGACAGATGATAAATATTGCAGTGTTAGGATATGGCACAGTTGGAAGCGGTGTAGTAGAAGTCATCCGCACCAATCATGAATTGATTAACAAAAGAGCCGGGGAAGAGATTAAGATCAAATATGTACTGGATCTTCGTGAGTTCCCTGGAGATCCGGTAGAAGAGATTCTTGTTCATGACTTTGAGCAGATCGTAAACGATCCGGAAGTTAAAATTGTAGTAGAAGTAATGGGAGGAACCGGTGCTGCCTATACTTTTACAAAAAGAGCACTTGAAGCCGGCAAGAGTGTGTGTACCTCAAATAAAGCTCTGGTTGCCCAATACGGTCCTGAGCTTATGGAAATTGCAAAAGAGAAAAAGATCAACTTCCTTTTCGAGGCAAGCTGTGGCGGTGGAATCCCGATCATTCGTGCCATCAACGGTTCTCTTACCGCAGATGAGATCGATGAGGTCAGCGGAATTCTGAACGGAACTACTAACTATATGCTGGATAAGATGATCACAGAAGGCGCTGATTTCAATACTGTTCTGAAAGAGGCTCAGGAAAAAGGCTACGCAGAGGCTGATCCTACCGCTGACGTGGAAGGACAGGACGCATGCCGTAAGATTGCCATTCTTTCCTCTCTGGCATATGGAAAATTCCTGAATTTTGAAAATGTTTATACAGAAGGAATTACAAAGATCACACCAGAGGATATGGAATACGCAAGAGAAATGGGCAGAAGTATCAAGCTTCTTGGCACAAGCAAGAAATTGGGAAAAGATTCCTTCTACGCACTTGTAGCACCTTTCCTGGTAGGACAGGAGAACCCTCTTTACAGCGTAAACGGTGTATTTAACAGTATTTTTGTACATGGAAACATGCTGGGTGACGCGATGTTTTACGGAAGTGGAGCTGGCAAGCTCCCCACTGCAAGTGCAGTTGTAGCGGACGTTGTGGAGGCTGCTAAGCACCTTCATGATACCATTCCGAATAACTGGAGCAATGAACAGATGACTCTTATGGAGCCAGATTCTGTAGAAGGCCGTTTCTTTGTCCGCGTGAAGGACACTTCCCTGGACGAGGTGGATAAGGCCTTTGGCAAGGTGGAGGCTGTGATCGAGCCGGATTCCCTTCCGGAAGAATTTGGTTTTGTTACCGGACTTATGACACAGGGCGAGTACAAAGAGCGTGTGAAAGCTCTTGGAGAGAACGTTCTGGGCATGATCCGTGTGAAAGACTGATAACATGAATCCGCAGTTATTCAGGTAATGGGCAGCTGCGCGAAACTGTCTGTATGCGCAGATAAAAATAAAACTGACAGCGTGAAAGGAAAAACTATGCTGATAGTTAAGAAATTCGGCGGTACTTCCGTTGGGGACAAACAGAGAATGTATAATGTTGCCAACCGTTGTATCGAAGAATATAAAAAAGGAAATGACGTGGTGGTGGTTTTGTCCGCCATGGGAAAATATACAGATGAGCTGATCCGTATGGCTCATGATATGGACGACAAGCCTCCGAAGCGTGAGATGGATATGCTCCTTACCATCGGTGAGCAGATGTCCGTATCCCTGATGGCAATGGTAATGCACAAGCTGGGCGTTCCGGCGGTTTCCCTGAATGCCTTTCAGGTGACCATGCATACCACAAGCAGCCATCAGAATGCAAGATTAAAAAGAATCGATACGGAGCGTATTCGCCGGGAGCTGGATGCCCACAGGATCGTAATTGTTACCGGATTCCAGGGCGTAGATAAATACGATGATTACACCACTCTGGGACGAGGCGGCTCTGATACCACTGCAGTGGCACTGGCAGCAGCACTTCATGCAGATGCCTGTGAGATCTATACAGATGTGGACGGCGTTTACACAGCGACCCACGTAAGGTTCCAAATGCAAGAAAGCTGAAAGAAATCACATACGATGAGATGCTGGATCTGGCAACATCAGGAGCAGGTGTACTTCACAACCGTTCTGTGGAAATGGCGAAGAAATACGGAGTGCCCCTTGTGGTCCGCTCTAGCTGAATAACAGTGAAGGAACGGTAGTTAAGGAGGTAGTTAGCGTGGAAAGAATGCTGATCAGCGGTGTTGCGCTGGATACAGACGCTGTGAGAATCGCAGTACTGGGGCTTCGCGATGTGCCTGGTGTTGCATTTAAGGTATTTGATACCCTTGCAAAGAAAAATATTAACGTAGATGTTATCCTGCAGTCTATCGGACGTGCAGGAACAAAGGACATTTCTTTTACAGTAAATAAGGATGATCTGGATGATGCAGTTGCCACTCTGGAGGAGAGCCAGGAGCGCCTTGGCTTCAAGGAGCTTCACTCTGAGCGCAATATCGCCAAGCTTTCCATTGTTGGCTCCGGTATGCTCAGCAATCCTGGCGTGGCTGCCAAGATGTTTGAGAGCCTTTACAATGAAGGGGTAAACATTAATATGATCTCCACATCTGAAATCCGTATTACCGTCCTCATCAATGAAAAAGACGGAATCCGGGCTATGAATGCAGTACACGATGCTTTCGGCCTTGCCGACTGATCGAATATACATTTTAAGGAGGAATTTCTGTATGAAAAGAAAAGTATTGGGAGTGCTTTTTACAGCAATGTGCCTGTGTGCGGTTCCGTCCGCGGCTTATGCAGAGGCACAGGAAGCCGAAACTACAGAGGCAGCAGGAGAGGCTGCTGATGAGCCTGAGGCTGGTGCAGAAACGGTTACAGAGCTGTCCGACAGCCTGTACGATTTTCAGGTGAAGATCGGGGATAAGGTTTACCAGTTCCCTATGTATTACCAGGATTTTGCAGCAGACTGGACACTTGGCAAGAACGAGGACCCGGAGATGGGCGTTGGAACCAATTCCTATGGTTCCATCAGTTTTTACAAAGGGGACGACCGCGTTTCCGTAGATGTGATCAATCTTGGAATCAACCAGTTGCCATTAAACCAGTGTCTGGTGGCGGGAATTGATATTGATGCAAGCTATGATTTTGATGTGGCGGCTACTCCTGTAGAACTGCCTGGCGGAATCGTAATGGGAAAATCCAATTTTGATGATATCAAAGCTGCTTATGGTGATCCAAGCGATACTTACGAGGGAGACCTGTATACCAAGTATTCCTACTCGAAAGATTATTACGAGGAAGTTCATTTCTATGTATATAAGGATGACAATACTCTGAAGCAGGTAGATATGCGTAACTTCGTAGAGCCAGAAGGATATGACAAGGGAAGTGTAAGCGAGGAAGTTCCGGAAATCGTATCTTCCTATACCGCTCCTACTGAGCTGGGAGATGATCTGCTGGCTCCACAGTTGGAATTCTGCGGAGATCTTTATTCCCTTCCGGCTCCGGTGTCTGCATTCCTTGAGAATGGCTGGGAGCTTCAGAATGTGGAAGATGGCGCTTATGTGGCTGGCCGGGATCTGGAATTTGTAGACATGATGAAGAATAACCAGAGTGTGCATTTCAGTGTTTACAATTTTACCCAGGATGCAACTGCCATCGAGAACTGTTTTGTACGGGAGCTTGAGGTAGGCAATTACGACAGTGATGCTCTTACCCTTACTCTTTCCGGTGGATTTACCCTGGGTGCGAAGAAGGCGGACCTGATCGCAGCTGCAGAGGAAAAAGGCTATTCGTGTGATGAGGACGGAGATTACCTGAATATTTATAAGACTGCAGATACCAAGATTGACAACCGGGCACAGTTCTGGTTTAACAAGGATGAGGATCCGGATACAGTGGCAAGTGTTGCGTACAGAAATGAAATTCTTCCAGAATAAGGGAGAACCCGATCTGGAGGTTTTACAAAATTAGTAACAGGAGGGAAATATGAGCAACTATGTGATCAGCTGTTGTTCCACAGCGGACCTTACGAAAGAACATTTTGAGAAAAGAAATATTTCCTATATCTGCTTTCATTATGAATTAAATGGAAAAGAATATGCAGATGATCTGGGACAGTCCATGCCTTTTGATGTGTTTTATAAAGCCATGCAGGATGGGGCATCTACCAAGACTTCCCAGGTAAACGCAGATGAGTTTGAAGAGTATTTTGAAGGATTTCTGAAACAGGGCAAGGATGTGCTTCACGTCTGCCTTTCTTCCGGGATTTCCGGTGTTATAAATTCAGCCAACGTTGCAAAAGCGGAGCTGGAGGAAAAATACCCGGATCGTAAGATTCTGGTTGTGGATTCTCTGGGCGCGTCTTCAGGATATGGTCTTTTTATGGATAAACTTGCTGACCTCCGGGATGAGGGTAAATCCATCGGGGAAGTTCATGCCTGGGCAGAAGAACACAAGCTGAACCTGCATCACTGGTTCTTTTCCACAGACCTTACGTTCTATATCAGAGGAGGCCGTATTTCCAAGGCCAGCGGCTTTTTCGGCACTATGCTGAATATTTGTCCGCTTCTGAATATGGATGATCAGGGAAAACTGATCCCAAGATTTAAGATCCGTACCAAGAAAAAGGTGATCCGGGCTATTGTAGACAAAATGGAAGAGTACGCCGAGGGCGGACTTGACTATAGTGGGAAATGTTATATTTCCCAGTCCGCATGTATAGAGGATGCCAGGGAAGTGGCAAGGCTGGTGGAAGAGCGTTTCCCGAAATTAAATGGGAAGGTTGAGATCAACAACATCGGAACCACCATCGGAAGCCATACAGGTCCTGGTACGGTAGCGGTGTTTTTCTGGGGAAGTAAGAGGACGGCGTAGTTATAAAAAAATTACAGATGTCAGATGGGAAAATGCTATATTAGGAACAGCTGGCATGGTTTAATGGAGCAAAAGTGAAAACAGCGAAATGGTGCTGCAATATATCTGGCCGGGATGTATCAGAATCCCGGCCTGCTGTTTCACTGCAAAGGAGAATGATGATTATGAAAAAAAGAAGTACGAAGGAAATCAAACTGCAGGCCAAAAAGTCATTGCAGGGACATGTTGGAACTGTGATCCTTGGGCTTCTGGCAGTGTATGGTCTGAATACCTTAGGAACAATCCTTTCTACCAATTTGTTTTCTGGCACATCCGCGCTGGATCTGGTTCTCAGCGAAATATTTATGCTGGTGGTGTCACTGATCGTGGGAATCATTTCTGCTGGTCTGGGTATATGCTTTTGAATATTTCCCGGGGAAAGGAGTTTTCTCTGGGAGATCTTGGCTACTTTTTCAAAAACAAGCCAGACAGGGTGATCGTTGCAGGCTTTGTGCTGGCGATGATCCAGCTGATCACAGCGATCCCTTACTATTATGTGAGCTTTACCACAGATCCGGGACTGACTGTGGATTCCCAGATTCAGTGGCTTTCCATGACTCTGGGACTGCTGGCTGTAAGCACTTTGCTGAATTTTCTTATTTCCCTTCCATTTGCCATGACTTACTTTCTCATGGCGGATGACACAGAGCTTGGAGGAATCCAGGCACTGAAAGAGAGCGCAAGGCTGATGAAGGGAAATATCTGGAGATATGTGAAGCTGAATCTCAGCTTTATCCCGCTTTTGTTATTATCTGTGTTCACGTTCTATATTGCACTTTTCTGGATCATGCCTTATATGGAAATGTCCATGGTGGCATTTTACCGGGATCTGGATGGGGAACTGGACTACAGACTGCCAGGAGATGGAACTGCTGACGGCGGCTTTTATAACTGGACCAATGATTCTGGAAACGGATATGATACAGAAAATAATGACGGTTACAGAAATTAGAAATACAAGCAACAAGAGGAGATTGAAAAAATGGATATTTTACAGGCAATCACCCAGGAACTGGGGGTGCAGAAATGGCAGGTAGAAGCTGCTGTTAAATTGATCGACGAGGGAAACACTATCCCTTTTATTTCACGATATAGAAAAGAAGCTACCGGAACCTTAAATGACGAGCAGCTTCGTAACCTGAACGAGAGACTGACTTATCTCCGAAATCTGGAAGACAAGAAGAATCAGGTCCTTTCCAGCATTGAGGACCAGGGCAAGCTGACAGAAGAACTGAAGGCACAGATCCTGGCAGCACAGACGCTGGTAGTCGTAGAGGACCTTTACCGCCCGTACCGTCCGAAGAGACGTACCAGGCAACCATTGCCAAGGAAAAGGCCTGGAGCCCCTGGCAAATATCATTATGCTCCAGATGACAAACAAGTCTATTGAGGAAGAGGCAGAAGCCTTTGTGTCAGAGGAAAAAGAGGTTGCTTCTGTGGCAGACGCCATTGCTGGTGCGAAGGATATTATTGCAGAGCACATTTCCGACGAGGCAGATTACCGAATCCACATCCGTGACCTTACTGCAAAGAAAGGAACCATCAGTCTGTGGCAAAGGATCCGGAGACACAGTCTGTTTACGAAATGTATTACGAATTTGAAGAGCCGGTGAAGAAGCTGGCTGGACATCGTGTGCTGGCGTTGAACCGCGGTGAGAAAGAGAAATTCCTTACTATTAAGATAGCAGCACCGGAGGAAGATATTCTCCGCTACCTGGAGAAGCAGGTGATCACCCGTGAAAACCCGTTTACCACACCAATCCTGAAAGAGGTAACAGAGGACAGCTACAAGCGTCTTATTGCGCCGGCAATCGAGCGTGAGATCAGAAGTGACCTGACAGAGAAGGCAGAAGACGGTGCTATCAAAGTCTTTGGCAAGAACCTGGAGCAGCTTCTTATGCAGCCTCCAATCGCAGGGCAGACTGTCCTTGGCTGGGATCCGGCTTTCCGTACCGGCTGTAAGCTGGCTGTTGTAGATCCTACTGGAAAAGTTCTGGATACTACAGTTGTTTACCCGACTGCGCCGACCAATGAGAAGAAGATCCGCGCTGCAAAGGATACCGTAGAAGCCATGATCAGGAAATATCATATTTCCCTGATCTCTGTTGGAAATGGTACTGCTTCCAGAGAGTCTGAGCAGGTGATCGTAGATATGCTGAAGGAGATCCCAGAGGCAAAGGTTCAGTATGTGATCACAAATGAGGCTGGTGCTTCTGTTTATTCTGCAAGTAAGCTTGCAACAGAAGAATTCCCGAATTTTGACGTAGGACAGAGAAGTGCCACTTCCATTGCAAGACGTGTGCAGGATCCTCTGGCTGAACTGGTTAAGATCGATCCGAAATCCATTGGTGTTGGACAGTATCAGCATGACATGAACCAGAAGAAGCTGGGTGAAGCCTGACTGGTGTGGTTGAGGATTCTGTTAATAAGGTTGGCGTAGATTTGAATACAGCATCTGCTTCCCTTCTGGAGTATATTTCCGGTGTTTCCAAAGCAATCGCTAAGAACATTGTAGCTTACCGTGAAGAGAATGGCCGTTTCACAAGCCGAAAAGAACTTCTGAAGGTAGCCAAGCTTGGACCGAAGGCATTTGAACAGTGCGCTGGCTTCATGCGTATTACAGGTGGCTCCAATCCTCTGGACGCTACAAGTGTTCATCCGGAGAGCTACGAGGCTGCTTCTAAGCTCCTTGAGAAGCTGGGATATTCCGCAGAGGATATTGCAGGCAGCAGGCTAGCTGGACTTTCCAGACAGATCGGGGATTATAAGAAGACGGCAGCAGAGCTGAAAATTGGTGAGATCACACTTCGTGATATTGTAAAAGAGCTGGAAAAACCAGCCCGCGACCCACGAGATGAGATGCCGAAGCCGATTCTCCGCACAGACGTACTGGATATTAAGGATTTGAAAGAGGGTATGATCCTGAAAGGAACTGTCCGCAACGTAATCGATTTCGGAGCTTTCGTTGATATCGGAGTTCATCAGGACGGACTTGTTCATATTTCCCAGATGAGTGAAAAATTTATCAAACATCCGTTGGAAGCTGTAAGCGTCGGAGATGTTGTGGAGGTTCGTGTTCTCGGTGTGGATGAGAAGAAGAACCGGATCAGCCTTTCTATGAAAGGGTTGAATAAATAAAGCCTGCAAATAAAAAGTCAAGGCTAAATTGATGAACATTGAAAAATTTATACAGGTTGAAAAAATGGGGATCACAATAAGACCACCACACCTGTGCTGGTCTGAAAAAGTGTTGTGGAATTATTCGGATTCTGGAAGCGATGAAAGATATTCTTTCACCCGACCATAGTAGATTCGTAAAAATTTATTAGCTCCGGCAGTCATATAGACATAATACGGCTTGCCTTCGGACCGTTTTTTATCCATGAACCGATATACGGCATCATCCGGTTTGGTTTTGATCAATATATCCATGATCTGAAACAAAGTTTTTCTCAGCACTGGCGAACCGTGTTTGGAAGCATGTACGCTTTTCTGGGAATAATCTCCGGAGTCATTCACGCCTGGATCTACTCCGGCAAATGCCGTGATGGCTCCTTTGTGAGTGAAACGTGTCACATCTCCAATCTCAGCCATGAGCTGCGGGCCGAGGGACGGGCCTACGCCTTTCATCGCCATGATAACAGGATATTCCGGCAGTCTGGAAGCTGTTTCATTCATAAGTGAACGAAGCTGCTCAATGGTCTGCGACGCGGTGTTTAATTGTTCTATCGCCTGTTTGATGATGCGTTTGGTAAAGCTGTCCTTTGGAAGCACGGGAATAAGCTCCTTTGCTTTTCCGTAGATTTCTTCGGCTTTTGACTTGCTGAAGTTGTACTTCCTGCGGCTGCACCACTTCTGATAGTGGTCTGTAAAAGCGCTCAAAGACATCTTGCGGACACAATCCACATGCCAGTAAGTGTCAATAAAATCCACCCATTTCTGGCTGCCGTCCTCGCGGGCAGGGCTGTCGAAATAGGTGTTGGCACCGGGATAGGTCTGGTCAATGAGACCAATCAAGTTATTCTTCATGGCAGTTTTATGTTTCATGTAGAAATCAAACTGGCGGTTCATGGTTTTGAGTTGGGAACGTAATTCATCCATAAGACTATATTGTTTCAGATTAGCCCAACTGTCAAGAGTGTAACGTGCGATCTTTACGGAATCCGCCTTATCGGTCTTGACTTTACGGAGGGGATTGTCCAGCCCCTGAAAGTTACGGATGATCTGAGGGTTCACAGCGCTTACAAAAAAGCCGGCCTGGGATAGTTCCCGTGCTACCAGTTCATAGTAGTGTCCAGTGCACTCCATGACAATGCGAGTCTCGCCATCCAATTCTCTGATGAGCTTTTCAAGAGACTGGAAATTAGTAGACAAGTGGGGAACATCGAAGGGTTTTACAACAACCTTTCCACCAGGACGGAGGATTGCCACAGTGCTTTTCCGCTTGGAGACATCGATACCTACTGCGTTCATATTCATAGAAATGTCACTCCTTATTTGAGATTGCAATTGGTCAGTACCAGTTTTACTCATTGCCTATTCAATCTACTGTGGTGTGACACGAACGCACCCTAAAGGTGGTTCAACCTGCATAAAACGAACGCTGCGAATGAAGATCTGGTTAGCAGACTAATCTACGGACGCAAAGTCCAAGGAGGGATCCGCTATACCGATTGCTCTTATCATTCTAACAGCTTAAGCAACAAGATGGGTAATTCCTTACTGGCTGTAAGGGGTATTAACCATAAATATATTGTAGTAGAGGAGGGAACTAATGATAAGAGCGCTATTAGGATTCAGTGAAAAATGTATGGACAAAAAATGAAATAATTTCAGGAGATTGACTGGATAAGTGACGAAGTTTTGGTTATAGAAAGTGCATGAGTGGTATTTCTAATAAATAACTTAAGCGTGTAAATATAATAATTCCGGGTAAAATTAAGAAAGCTTTAATCCCTCAGAACTTTCAATACAAGATTTTACTTCGTTTTCTTACGTTATGTTCAATCTTCCTGTACAGAATAAGCACGAAAAATGACAGATTAAGTCAAATATATTGAAGAAAATGGGTAATAAACTAATATAATAATTAATTATTTTACATATTAAAAGAAATGAGGATGCTAATATGGACTTGAAAAAAATTTTATTAACAAAAGTTGCAAAGGTAAGTGAGTATACAGCAGAGCAAGGGGATGGATGGCCTACCTACTGGGGATTTCACGAGATTATTCCAGATTCTGATATTAAGACTATTTTAGCAAAAAAGAAAAATGAAAAAAAGAATGATAAATAAACGAATAGTCTGGATATAATAGGCAATCGTAGAAAATCGTATGCGCTTTCAATTATGTAAACATAATAAGGATTACATTGAGCGCATTTTTTTGTTTATGGAAAGATAAACAGCATTGTCAAAATTCGTCTTGATCAGAACATCCGTGATTTGAAATAGTGTATTCCCCCAAGTTGGCGTTACCAATGAGGGACTGACTATTAGTTTATTAGATGGATGCAAAGTATAAGAAAGAAACTGATATACCAACTATTCTATTATATTAATTCTATAATTAATTTTAATGATAAGGTTGAAATGGAATTAAAATGTTAATTGATATGAGAACTCGTAATGAATTGCTAAAAGTAATGTAAGGAGTTTTCATTACTTATATTTATTAGTTTGATATATAAGTGAAAGGGAGAAAAACTATGGAGCAAATAATAATTGGAGTGTCAGGTGGATCTGGAAGTGGAAAATCTTTTTTTGCAAACAATTTGTAAAACTATATAAAAAAAACGAGGTTATATTGATTTGTGCTGACCGTTATTTTAAAAACAAACTTCCTAAAATGATTTCGCCATTGACACAAAGGGAGTACGATGATTGGAACAGCTTAGAATCAGTTGACTACG
>ENA-OQEX01000366-OQEX01000366.1-human-gut-metagenome-genome-assembly--contig:-NODE-366-length-24672-cov-3.530373_pt1 | contig 24672 bp, 35 predicted proteins | sample MGYA00242802_ERZ504649 | MGnify/ENA primary metagenome ERZ504649 (study PRJEB26092, sample SAMD00036194) | human gut metagenome | host: Homo sapiens | study: EMG produced TPA metagenomics assembly of...
TAATCAGTATGCTACACTCCCCATCGGGTTTCCCCTTTGGATAAACTGATTGACGATAGGATTATATCGAACCCAATCCTAACTTCTTGCTAAAGAAGTATTTATTAAGCGACCATTCTGGGCGCACTCGCATAGATTTGAGTCGTGACAATGTTCGTGTGTCCCAGAACACGGCTCACGCTTTCAATGGGCATCCCCTTGCTAAGAGCCAGTGTTCCAAACGTATGGCGGGCGCAATGGTAGGAGATTTGCTTCTCTATTCCGCATTCTGCCATTACCTTTTTCAGCTGTTTGCACATCGTCCAATAGTTGATTTTCCCGAAAACCAGCTTGTCTTCCGACAGATACTTGTACCGTTCGATTATCTGCAAGGGAATATCCAGCAACTTCACTTGGAACGGGACATTTGTCTTGTGCCGTTTCGACAATATCCATTTCTCACCGTTCACCTCCACTATTTCATCCGTTGTGAGTTCTTTCATATCCACGAAAGACAAGGCGGTGAAGCAGGCGAAAATGAACAGGTCTCGCACCAATGCGAGGGTGGGGTTGTCAAACTCGTGCGCCATGATTCTTTTGATTTCGTCCTCTGTCAGATACTCCCGTTCCTTAACATTCGGGCTGATATGGAACTGCGCAAACGGATTTCTCGGTATCAGTCCGTTATAGTGCGCACGCATGACCACGCCTTTCAGCCACATGCAGTTCAGCCAGATGGTGGCGTTTTTCAGTCCCCGTTCAGCCGTAAGATAAGCCGCAAACTCCTTGATGAAGTCGGGTGTAAGTTCCAGCATGGACATGTCTGTCCGTTTGTAGAATGACTTGATAAAGCTGCGACATAGTTCCTTGCCCTTACCATGACCTTGTACGTGCCGATGCTGCGGTCTTTACCGACACGTTTCAGAAAGTTGGCGCAATCCTTGTCAAAAGCCTTTATCAGTGTCTCATACTCGCTTCCTACCCCTTGGTAGGCATTGCGCACCATTTCAGCCGTTACGTATGCCTCTCGGTCGGATATGCGCTGATAGTGCTTGATGATTTGCGCCTTGATGTTGTCCAATGCAAGATTGATGTTCCGTGCTTCGGCACTCTTGCCTTTGGCTCGGTTGCCTTTCGCATCCCAAAGGTTTTCGGGATGGTCTGCTTGCAACTGAACTGCGCCACAGTACCGTTGATTGTCACTCGTCCCATGATGGGGACAATACCGTCTTTCTCCTTGCTGCCGTTCACGTAGAACAGCACTTTGAATGTACTTCTTGCCATACTCGTTTTTTGTTTGCAAAGTTAAATATCAACGAGTTAGACCTTGATACGCAAATCGGTGACAAACGGTGCAATAGCATCTCTCATATGTTAAATCTTACTCTTTCACGGGTAATGATTTGCAAACCATTCTTCTTCTTAAATCCGCTTTTCTTTGCGTTTTCCGATTTTTCGGCTTGTCATCATTTGACACCGTAACAACTCTGATATTAAGTCGTTTAGCGTCATTTCTCCCGTTTTTCGAGGTTATTCCAGAGATTTTTCGTAATTTTGTACCCTAAACGAAAAATACGCAAAAAGGAATGGGTGGTTTTTTTGGAACAGTCTCAAAGGCTGAATGCGTCACCGACTTATTTTACGGGACGGACTATAATTCACATTTAGGAACAAAAAGAGGTGGTTTGGCTACGTATGCCCAAGGAGAGGGATTTATGCGTTCTATCCACAATTTGGAGAGTTCTTATTTCCGCACGAAGTTTGAATCTGAACTTCCAAAGTTCAAAGGGAGTTCGGGTATCGGCATTATCAGTGATACGGACCCGCAGCCTATCGTGATAAACTCGCATCTAGGCAAGTTCGCCATCGTCACAGTAGCTAAAATCAATAACATTACGGAATTGGAATGCGACTTGTTGGCGGCTAATATGCACTTTTCTGAAATGAGTCTTGGCAAGAGAACCAGACAGAACTGATCGCATTGCTTATTGTGCAAGGAAAAAATTTTGTAGATGGTATCGAGAATGTTTTTAATAAAATCAAAGGATCATGCTCCATGCTGATATTGACGGAAGATGGTATTATAGCAGCACGTGACAAATGGGGGCGTACTCCGATTGTAATAGGTAAAAAAGAGGGTGCGTATGCTGCGACAAGTGAATCAAGCAGTTTGCCGAATCTGGATTATGAAATAGAGAAATATGTAGGACCGGGCGAAATTATTCGCTTGCGTGCCGATGGAATGGAACAAATGCGCAAGCCGAACGAAGGAATGCAGATTTTGTTCTTTTTTGTGGGTATATTATGGATTTCCGGTTTCATGTTATGAAGGAAAAATGTAGAGGAAGTACGTTTTATGAGTGGTTATAAAATGGGGCAGAAGGACGATTCGGAAGTTGATTGTGCCTGCGGTATTCCTGATTCGGGGTAGGTATGGCATTGGGGTATGCTGAAGGTAAAGGAATTCCTTATCATCGTGCTATTGCCAAGTACACACCTACCTGGCCTCGTAGTTTCACTCCTGCCAATCAGGAAATGCGTTCACTGGTAGCAAAAATGAAGCTGATACCTAATCGCGCAATGCTGGAAGGTAAGCGCGTGTTGTTTTGTGACGATTCTATAGTGCGTGGGACCCAGCTTCGTGATAATGTGAAAATTTTATTTGATTATGGTGCTAAAGAGGTTCATATGCGCATTGCTTGTCCGCCATTGATTTATGGATGTCCTTTCATTGGTTTCACTTCTTCAAAAAGTGATTTGGAACTGATTACCCGCCGGATGATTAAGGAGATTGAAGGCGATGAAAATAAGAATCTGGAAAAATATGCAACAACAGATTCGCCGGAATATAAGAAGATGGTACAAATGATTGCCGACCGCTTTGGTCTGAGTTCGTTGAAGTTCAATACTTTGGAAACTTTGGTAGAAGCGATAGGATTACCAAAATGTAAGGTATGTACCCATTGTTTTGATGGCTCCAGTTGCTTCTAATAACAAAATAATAAAATATTAATAAAAAAGAGCTGTGATTTGTTTGGCAATTCACGGCTCTTTTTCTATTTTTACAGGCAAGTATGAATATTAAAACAAAAAGAAAAATGACGGTAATAGAACGATTTTTAAAATATGTAAGCTTCGACACTCAGTCTGATGAGAATAGCGGAGTTACCCCTAGTACGCCGAAGCAGATGGTGTTTGCGCAATATTTAAAATCAGAATTGGAACAATTGGGTTTTCAGGAAATTTCTTTGGATGAGAATGGTTATCTGTTTGCTACATGGCCGGCCAATACGGATAAACCGGTTCCTGCCATCGGATTTATTGCACACATGGATACCAGTCCCGATATGACGGGTGCAGGAGTCACCCCACGCATTGTCTATGGTTATGATGGGACAGATATTGTATTGTGTGAAGAAGACAACGTTATACTTTCTCCCAAGCAATTTCCCGAATTGTTGGATCATAAAGGGGAGGATCTTATTGTAACTAACGGCAAGACATTGTTGGGAGCTGATGATAAGGCGGGCATTGCTGAAATTATCTCAGCTATGGTATATCTGAAAGAACATCCTGAAATCAAGCATGGAAAAATTCGTGTGGGATTTAATCCTGATGAAGAAATAGGCTTGGGTGCACATAAATTTGATGTGGAGAGATTCGGATGCGAGTGGGCATATACGATGGATGGTGGTGAAGTAGGGGAGTTGGAGTTTGAAACTTTAATGCCGCTTCTGCAAAAGTGATTATTAAAGGACGTAACGTACATCCGGGATACGCTAAGGATAAAATGATCAACTCTTTGCGTGTAGCTAATGAGTTTGTGGCTTTACTGCTACGGACGAAGTGCCTGAGTGTACTGATGGTTATCAGGGATTCTATCATTTGATTGGCATGACGGGTGAAGTAGAGCAGACTACTATCTCTTATATAATCCGTGATCATGACCGTGCCAAGTTTGAGGCATGCAAGGAAAATATGAAAAAATGGGCGGAAATCATCAATAAGAAATATGGAGAAGGTACCGTTACCTTGGAACTGAAAGATCAGTATTACAATATGCGTGAGAAAATTGAGCCGGTGATGCATATCATTGATGTCGCTTTCAAGGCTATGGAAGAGGCGGGCGTGACACCTAAGGTGAAGGCTATCCGCGGCGGAACGGATGGCGCACAACTTTCATTCAAAGGATTGCCTTGTCCCAATATTTTTGCCGGTGGTTGAATTTTCATGGCAGATATGAGTTCGTGCCAATCCAGTCTATTGAGAAAGCTATGAAAGTAGTGGTGAAAATTGCTGAGTTGGTGGCAAGATAAGTAATTTATTAACCTTAAAATAGTAAAGTAATAACATGAAAACAACTCCGTTTACCGAAACACACATTGCCTTGGGGGCGAAAATGCACGAATTTGCAGGTTATAATATGCCTATTGAATATTCGGGAATTATTGATGAACACCTTACAGTATGTAATGCCGTAGGTGTTTTTGACGTATCCCATATGGGTGAATTTTGGGTAAAAGGTCCTAATGCGTTGGAGTTTTTGCAGCAAGTGACTTCAAACAATGTAGCAACTTTGCTTGTCGGTAAAGCGCAATATACTTGTTTCCCTAATGAGGAGGGAGGTATTGTTGATGACCTGTTGGTATATCACTATGAATCCGAAAAATACTTGTTGGTGGTAAATGCAGCCAATATTGAGAAAGACTGGAACTGGTGTGTCAGTCATAACACAGTGAGTGCGGAATTGGAAAATGCATCCGACCATATGGCACAGCTTGCTATTCAGGGACCGAAGGCTATGGAAGTTTTGCAAAAACTGACTCCGGTCGACTTGTCCGAAATTCCTTATTATGCTTTTACCACAGGTGAGTTCGCCGGTCAGAAAGATGTGATTATTTCGAATACCGGTTATACCGGTGCAGGTGGTTTCGAGCTTTATTTTTATCCCGAAGCCGGTCAGGCTATCTGGAAAGCAATTTTTGAAGCAGGTGCTCCTGAAGGGATTAAACCTATCGGACTAGGGGCTCGTGATACATTACGTTTGGAAATGGGCTTTTGCTGTATGGTAATGATTTGAGTGATACCACTTCTCCGTTGGAAGCAGGATTGGGCTGGATTACTAAGTTTGTTGAAGGAAAGAATTTCATTTCACGCGCTTTACTTGAAAAGCAGAAAGCCGAAGGATTGAAACGCAAGCTGATTGCTTTTGAATGGTAGACCGTGGTATTCCCCGTCATGGTTATGAACTGGTAAATGCTGATGGAGAGAAAATAGGTGAAGTAACTAGTGGTACCATGTCTCCAATGCGTAAGATTGGTATTGGTATGGGATATGTTCAGACCGCTTACACAGCATTAGGTACTGAAATATTTATTGATGTGCGCGGACGCAAACTGAAAGCTGTAATAGTAAAGGCCCCGTTCAGAAAATAAATCGAAAGCCGGAAAAGAGAACGCTGATAACAAATATAACGCGAATATTCAGATTTTTTGAATATTCGCGTTTTTCTTTATATGGCTGATATACATTTGTTGTTAGTTCCTTTCCATAAAAACAGCTTTTGATGCAAAATTAATAATAGGATGAAGAATATGATAAATAGATAATTCTTAATTTTGCAATCAAAATTTATTAGCTATGTCTGAATTGGCTCCATTGATAAGTGATTTGGCTTTGATTCTGATCTGCGCCGGTGTCATGACGCTCGTCTTTAAACGGTTAAGCAACCTCTTGTTCTCGGCTATATCGTAGCCGGCTTTTTGGCAAGTCCCCATGTTCCTCTTACTCCGTCGGTCATTGATGTGGCCAATATCCATACATGGTCGGAGATTGGTGTGATATTTTTGTTGTTCGCTCTGGGATTGGAATTTAGTTTCAAGAAATTGGTGAAAGTAGGAGGACAGCGGTCATTGCGGCGTGTACCATTATATTTTGTATGATATTGGTTGGAATTTTTGTGGGGTGGTCTTTCGGGTGGCAACGCATGGACTGTCTGTATTTGGGAGGTATGTTGGCCATGTCCTCTACGACTATTATTTACAAAGCTTTTGATGATTTGGGGTTGAGGCAGCAACGGTTTGCCGGTTTGGTTCTTAGTATTTTGATATTGGAAGATATATTGGCTATTGTTTTGATGGTTATGTTGAGTACAATGGCAGTGAGTCAGAATTTCGAGGGTAGTGAAATGGTCTATAGCATTGCTAAATTATTATTCTTCCTTATATTATGGTTTGTGGTAGGTATTTATATCATTCCTACATTTTTGAAGCGTTCCCGCAAGTGATGGCAAATGAAACATTGCTGATTGTTTCGCTGGCATTGTGCTTCGGTATGGTAGTTGTAGCGGCCAAGGTTGGATTTTCGGCTGCGTTTGGAGCTTTTATAATGGGGTCTATTTTGGCAGAAACGGTGGAGGCCGAAAATATAGAGAAGCTTGTGGCCCCTGTAAAAGATTTGTTTGGAGCCATTTTCTTTGTATCTGTGGGAATGATGGTAGACCCTGCCATGATTGTAGAATATATATGGCCCATTGTGATTATTACATTGGCCATTCTGCTTGGGCAGGTTATTTTTGGTACAGGTGGCGTGATTTTGTCGGGACAGCCGTTGAAAGTTGCCATGCAATGTGGTTTCAGTCTGACCCAGATTGGTGAATTTGCATTCATTATCGCTTCATTGGGGGTAAGTCTGAAAGTAACCAGTGATTTCTTGTATCCTATTGTGGTGGCTGTTTCGGTCATTACCACATTTCTGACCCCGTATATGATACGTTTGGCGATACCTGCTTATCATATAGTAGAGAAACGTCTGCCCGGCAAATGGAGAAAAATGCTTGAGCGTTATTCGTCGGGATCGCAAACGGTGAATCATGAAAACAATTGGAAGAAATTGTTGGTTGCCATAGCTAGGATTGTAGCTGTTTATTCCGTATTGTGTATAGCTATGATTACACTTTCATTCCATTTTATTATTCCATTGTTCCGGGCTAGTCTGCCTGTCTTTTGGGCAAATCTGGCAGGAGCTGTTTTTACTATCGTTTGCATCGCACCTTTCTTGCGTGCCATTATTATGAAGAAAAACCACTCTGTAGAGTTTCAGGCGTTATGGCAGGATAATCGTTTCAACCGGGCACCCTTGATTTCTACCATTTTACTCCGTATAATGATAGCTGTCATGTTTGTGATGTTTGTGATAGAGAAACTTTTTCAGGCTTCCACGACTTTGCTGATCGGTATAGCTGTTGTTTTGGTAGGTATGATGATGTTCTCGCGATGGCTAAAGAAACAATCTATATTCATGGAGCGTACTTTTATTCAGAATTTGCGTTTCAGAGATGTGCATGCTGAATTTACAGGCCAGAAACGTCCTGAGTATGAAGGACATTTGTTGTCCCGCGACTTACATCTTTCGGATTTTGAGATACCTGCGGATTCCTTATGGGCGGGACATACATTAAGAGAATTGAATTTAGGGCATAAATACGGAGTGCATGTGGCATCTATCATTCGTGGAATGCATCGTATTAATATTCCTGGGGCAAATGTACGTCTGTTTCCCGGTGACACCATACAGGTAATCGGTACGGATGAGCAGTTGGGCGAGTTTGCCCGTCAAGCAGAAAGAGTATCAGCCGCCGCCGAAGAGGAAGATTTGGAAAGGCGTGAAATGAGTCTGAAACAGTTCATTATAGATCGTAACTCATTTTTCTTGGGTAAGAATATCAAAGAAAGTGGTATCCGGGATGAGTACAAATGTCTGGTAGTAGGCGTCGAAAAAGAAGATAGTACGCTGATGACCCCTGATATCAATGTACCTTTTACGGAAGGAGATGTGGTATGGGTGGTAGGCGAACGGATGATGTGTACCGTTTGTTGGGTAAGAAAGAAAAAGAGGAAGAATAATTAATTTTAATAAATAAGAAAACCATGAAAAGTGATCCTAAAGATTGTCTGTATTGTCAGAACAATGAGACATTGCACAATTTAATGATTGAAATAGCGCCACTGAGTGTTTCACGTGTATTCCTTTTTAAGGAACAAACCTATCGCGGACGTTGCCTTGTTGCTTATAAAGATCATGTAAACGACTTGTTTGAACTGAGTGATGAAGAACGTAACGCATTTATGGCAGATGTTACCCGTGTAACCCGTGCCATGGACAAGGCTTTCCATCCTGAAAAAATAAATTACGGAGCGTATAGTGACAAACTTTCTCACTTGCATTTTCATTTGGTCCCCAAGTATGTGGATGGACCTGATTATGGAGGTGTATTTCAGATGAATCCGGGAAAAGTTTATCTGGCTGATGCGGAATATCAAGAAATGATTGAAGCTATAAAGAAAAATCTGTAGTAGCGATTAGTGGTTAGTGATTAGTGCCTGCGGTGTATGCATCCGCTATTAACCACTAATCACTAACTATTAACTAATCACTCTTTTTCTTCGAAATCAAATTCAAAGTCGAAGTCATCGTCACCGAAATATTCAGGAGTAATGAACTCTTCCATACTGCGACGGTCCTTTTTAGTGGGACGTCCTGTTCCGCGGGCGCGATCAACAAAACCGCTGATTTTGCTCATTTCCAGCAATTCATATTGTTCCGGAGTCGTTACATTCTCCAGTATTTCAGGAACCAATTTGGCACCTATACGTTTTTCTATTGCCTGTAAAACTTTAAATGAGTACGTGACAGGTGGTTTCTTTACCTGTATCACTTCTCCCGGTTTTATCATTCTCGATGGCTTCACCTGAGTGCCGTTGATAGAAACCCGTCCTTTCTTGCATGCTTCGGCAGCGATAGTGCGGGTCTTGAATATACGTGAGGCCCATAGCCATTTATCAATTCTTGCTTCAGCCATTACTTTTTATTGTATTGGTTCATTGTTATACTGATGCCTGCCAGGCAAAAACTCTTAATTATGTCGCAAGCCGTTGCTACACGTTCGTCCATGGTCTTCAAATCTTTATCAGTGAAGTGACCTAATACAAAATCTATTTGCCCGCCACGGGGAAAATCGTTGCCGATACCAAAGCGCAGACGGGCATAATCTTGTGTGCCCAGCGTAGCAGCTATATGTTTCAAACCATTGTGTCCGGCATCGCTGCCTTTTCCTTTCAGACGTAATGTACCGAAAGGAAGGGCGAGGTCGTCCACCACTACCAACACATTTTCCAACGGAATGTTTTCTTTTTGCATCCAGTAGCGCACTGCATTTCCACTCAAGTTCATGTAAGTAGACGGTTTCAGCAGGATAAGCTGGCGTCCTTTGAGCGAGAGGGTGGCAGTGGCTCCGTAACGTCCGTCAGTAAAAACAAGATTGGACGCCTTTGCAAGGGCGTCCAATACTGTGAATCCTATGTTGTGACGGGTATTTCGGTATTCTTCACCTATATTACCCAGTCCTGTAATCAAATATTTCATTGATAAGGATTAAAGGGTTACTGATTATTTACCGGCAGTTGCAGCAGCACCACGAGCGGCACGAGTTAATTTAACTGCGCAAACAACGGCTTCTTTAGCGTTAATCAATTCCAAACCTTCATAGCTTAATTCGCCCACTTTGATAGTCTTGCCCAGACCCAAAGAAGTTACATCAACAACCAGGCGTTCAGGAATTACATTGTATAAAGCTTTCACTTTCAGTTTACGCAACTGTAATGCCAATTTACCACCGGCACGTACACCTTCTGCCAAACCTTCCAACTGAACAGGAACTTCCATAACAATAGGTTTGCTTCATCAATCTGATAGAAGTCAACGTGCAGGATAGTATCTTTTACCGGGTGGAATTGAATATCCTTCATGATAGCGTTTATTTTCTTGCCATCGATTACGAGGTCAACTACGTAGATGTGCGGAGTATAAACTAAGTTGCGCAGACCATCAGCGGGTACAGTGAAGTGAATGTTTTCACCTGCTCCGTAGAGTACGCAGGGTACACCGTTGTCTTTACGAATAGCTTTCAAAGCTCTTGCTTGTTCCGAAGAACGTTCTGCAATAGTTCTTGCAGTACCTTTTACTTCAATTGATTTCATTTCTTTAATTTTTTGTGTTACTCTAAATTAAGTTGATCTTATTGCTTAATTCGCCATCACACGATGTGGTATATCACACGATGAGCTTGAAAAAGCGGTGCAAAATTACTGCTTATTTCCGACTTGACAAAAAGAAAGCACAATTTTTTTTATCATTGTGCTTTCTTTATCAGTTGGAATCAGAAATCGATATCTATTTTAATTTCATTCGGACTAAGCGGTTTGTGCGCATCTTCGGTTGTTTCCTGTTCTTCATTTTCAGTGTGATGAGGTTCAATAGGACCTTGCTCTTCGGCAATAAACTGTATAGCCTGTTGTAAACCGTTCATGAACTTCTCAAAATCTTCTTTATATAGAAAAATCTTATGTTTTTTCGAAGCTTACTTGCGAGTCATCACCTTCTCCCGAAACAATTTTCTTGCTTTCAGTAATAGCCAAAAACATTTCATCTTTTCGATTTTTCTTCACATCTAAATAATAAATACGTTTGCCGGCTTTAATTGCTTTTGAAAAAACAATTTCTTTGTCACCATCCACTACACTTTTCTTTTTATAATCTTCCATAACTTAAGTATCTTTATAAATCGGCTTCAAAATTGGACATTTTTTTTAAATGGGCAAAAAAATTGCGGATAAACTTCGATGAAAAAAGCGATTTAGATAGCTCTATGTAAATTTTACATTAAAAAATGTAATTATGTTATGTAAAATCAATGAAAATACCTACTTTTGCAACTCCTTAATAATTTTATGTGAATTATGATAAATAGAGTTCTTATTCGTCTTAAGATAGTTCAGATAGTCTATGCTTATTATCAGAACGGAGGCAAAAACTTGGATACAGCGGAAAAAGAGTTATTTTTCAGCCTTTCTAAAGCGTATGACTTATACAACTATCTGCTGCTTTTAATGGTAGAGGTAACTAAACAGGCTAACAAACGACTGAATGCTGCGAAAAACAAACTGGTTCCTACTAAGGAAGAATTGTTTCCCAACACTAAATTTGTAGAAAACCGCTTTATTGCACAGTTGGAGGTAAACAAACAACTGCTGGAGTTTTCGAACAATCAGAAGAAAACTTGGGAGAATGAAGCTGATTTCGTAAAGACTTTATGTGATAAAATCTTAGAAAGCGATATATATAAGGAATATATGGCCAGTGAGACTTCTTCGTATGAGGAAGACCGTGAATTGTGGCGCAAGCTATATAAAAATATTATTTTTAATAATATCGAACTAGATCAGGTTTTGGAGGACCAAAGTTTGTATTGGAATGATGATAAGGAAATAGTGGATACCTTTGTGTTGAAGACCATCAAGCGTTTCGATGAGAAGAATGGTGCAAAACAGGAATTGTTGCCGGAATTTAAAGATGAGGAGGATCAAGATTCGCACGCCGTTTGTTCCGTCGTACTATCTTGAATGCCGATTATTATCGTCATCTGATTAGCGAAAATACAAAGAACTGGGATTTAGACCGTGTGGCTTTCATGGATGTGGTTATTATGCAGATCGCTTTGGCTGAAATTCTGAGTTTTCCCAATATTCCGGTCAGCGTATCACTGAATGAGTACGTAGAAATAGCCAAACTGTACAGCACCCCGAAAAGCGGTGGCTTTATTAACGGAACTTTGGACGGAATCGTTAATTCATTGAAAAAAGAGAATAAGCTAACAAAAAATTAATATCTTTGTTTGTTATTGAAGAATAACAGCATTATAAACTAAAAAACATAGAAAGTATGAACTTATTATTTGTATTTCTGCAGGCAGGGGGTGGAGGAGATTACTCTTTCCTGATTATGATGGTAGCCATTTTCGCTATTATGTATTTCTTCATGATTCGTCCTCAGAATAAAAAACAGAAAGAGATTGCTAATTTCCGCAAGAATCTGGAAGTGGGTCAAGAAGTGATTACTGCAGGTGGTATATACGGAAAGATAAAAGAAATAGAAGATAATACAGTTGTTTTGGAAATTGCATCAGGCGTTAAGATTAAAATTGATAGAAATTCTATCTTCGCTAATGCTGCATCCAACCAACAACAGGCAAAGTAAATGACATGATAACATGTTCGACAAAAGGAACATACGTATTTACTATTTAAAGACTTTAGAGAGAATCAGAAGCTTCCTGCTTAGCCGTAATAGCAGGGAGTTCCTGATTTTCTTGTTTTTTGTATTTGTATCTTTCTGCTTTTGGTTGCTTCAGGTGTTAAATGATGACTATGAAACGGAATTTTCCATTCCGTTACGGTTGAAGAATGTACCTAGTGATGTGGTGTTGACCTCCGAACTTCCTGATGAACTGCGTATTGGCGTGAAAGACAGGGGGACTGTATTGGCTAACTATATGCTGGGGCAGACATTTTATCCCATTGTTGTGGACTTCAAGGACTATGAGGATAAAGGGAGCCGTGTCCGGATTCCGGTTTCAGCTTTAATGAAAAAGATTTCGGTCCAGTTGAATCAGACAACCAAATTGCTGACCATACGGCCGGATACTGTGGAGTTTATTTATACGAAAGGGAAGGCAAAGAAGGTGCCCGTGAAGTTACAAGGCAAGGTGGCTTTAGACCGCCAGTATTATATCTCGGATATCATTTACTCGCCGGATTCAGTGATGGTTTATGCTCCTCAGGAGATTTTGGATACCATCACGGCTGCTTATACACAGGCATTGAATTTTGAAGATGTGGCAGATACCATTCGTCGTAGGGTGAATCTGGCCGATGTACGCGGAGCGAAATTTATTCCCTCTTTTGATGATGTGACTTTATTGGTAGATATCTACGCTGAGAAAAGTGTGGAGGTGCCTATACGTGGCATCAATTTTCCGCCCGACAAGGTACTTCGTACTTTTCCTTCCAAGGTTCAGGTGACTTTTCAGGTAGGTCTGAGTCATTTCAAGTCCATCACTTCCGAGGATTTCTTTATCGGGGTGACTTATGAGTCTTTGTTGAACAATAAGGGGGAGAAGTGTCCGGTCAATCTCAAATCCATCCCCCGATATGTGAACCATGTTCGTTTGAATCCCAAAGAGGTGGATTATTTGATAGAACAACGAATTAAATTCAATGATTAAGATAGCGGTTACCGGTGGCATCGGCAGTGGAAAATCATACATTTCCCATTTGTTGGAGAATATGCATATCCCTGTGTATAATGCGGATAATGAAGCGAAACGTCTCACTGCTTCTGATGCCGGAATTCGTGGGGAACTGATCGCTTTGTTAGGTGAGGATGTTTATAAGGATGGTCTGTTAAACAAGCCGTTGTTGGCTTCCTATCTGTTTTCCGATCCGGCGCATGTGCTCCAAATCAATTCCATTATCCATCCCCGGGTACGGAAAGATTTTACCGTATGGTGGAACGTCAGGAAAAGTGTGAGATAGTGGGTATGGAATCGGCTATTTTGTATGAGGCTGGTTTTCAGGATACGTAGATGCGGTAATAATGGTCTATGCACCTGTAGAACTGCGTATACAGCGTGCCATGTATCGTGACGGAGCCAGCGAGGAACAAGTCCGGGCACGTATTGCTGCCCAGATGGATGATGAAGAAAAGCGTCGGCGGGCCGATTTCACGGTGGTGAATGACGGGGTGCAATTGCTCATACCCCAGTTGAACAGAATAGTAGAACAATTAAAAACCGAAAAATTCATACTATAAATTTGGGAGTTTCATTGGTGAATTGTACTTTTGCTTCCTCAAACCATAAATATAAAATAGAATAGTATGTTAAAGACCATTTTATCAATCGCGGGCAAACCGGGATTATATAAATTGATTTCTCAAGGAAAGAACATGTTGATTGTAGAAACAGTTGACGCAGCTAAGAAAAGAGTTCCTGCTTATGCTCATGACAAAGTTATCTCATTGGCGGATATTGCTATGTACACAGATGCGGAAGAAGTGCCTTTGAGCGAAGTGCTGGAAGCGGTAAAGAAGAAAGAGAATGGAGCGGTTGCTTCTATCAATTATAAAAAAGCATCAGCCGATGAGTTGCATGCTTATTTTGCAGAAATTTTGCCAAATTATGATCGTGACCGTGTTCATAACGGGGATATCAAGAAACTGATTTCATGGTACAATATTTTGGTAAACAATGGTATTACTGAATTTGTAGAAGCTCCGGCAGAATCTGCCGACAAAGTGGAAGAAGCTGCTGCTGAATAATTGAAATAAAGCGAAGGGGAAAAGCCCGTCAAGCAGTTTACAATCTGCTTGACGGGCTTTTTGTTCATCGGCATTATTGGTAAAAGAAGTAGGATATCTTACTTCTTTCAGTGGAATATGATCATAGATCGTGCTCTATAAAGGATACCCTGAAAAATCCTTCAAATCCTTCAGACTTCCCGCAAACGCCTTGTTCGTGGGCATTTCGCTGAAGGATTGGGTTCGGGAATGCTTCAGTCGGGGATTGGAATCCTTCAGCCGAATCGGTGTTTCTCTGATTTTCAGGGAATCGTTTTTCCTGAAGGATATTTTTCGGCTGAAACATTTCGCGATGTATATCTTTCAGCCGGAATGTCGGCGGGCAGGGTGTTTGCGGAGTAGCTGAAAGATCTGAAGGAAAAATAAGGAGTTTCGGCATGTAGATGCCATTATGGAAAAAACAACAGGTCAAATTTTAAAAAGCTCTTGTTCTTTCAATGAAAACGTCTTGTTCTTTTTTTTAAAGACCTTGTTCTTTTCAGAAAAGAACAGGACGTTTGAGAGGTTAGTAATGTGCATGCCGGAAAGTTAGTAACGTGTGGGGTGACACGTTACTAATGCGTGGGCTGTAAGATTAGTAATGTTGCAGGTGGAAGATTGTATATCTTACAAGTGATGAGCCCCCCCTTTACTCAGGAAAGATAAGATCTTATCTTTCCTGGCTGTTTGTAACATTCTAGTTGCGGAATTTTAATCCGTCACCAGCTGTTTCTACGATAATCGGTTTGCTTCGGTCTACTTCCTGTGACAATAGTTTTTTGGACAAATCATTCAGCAAATAGCGCTGGATGGCACGTTTCACAGGACGGGCGCCGAATTCGGGATCATAGCCTGTGCTGGCAATGAAACGGACGGCCTCATCGGTCATTTCCAAAGTAATGCCGTTGCCGGCCAGCATATTCTTGATACCGTTGATTTGTAACATCACAATCTGTTCTATCTCTTCTCTGTTCAAAGGCAAGAACATAATTGTTTCATCTATACGGTTCAGAAACTCCGGTCGTATCGTTTTTTCAACATGGACATTACCTCTTTCTTCGTCTCTTCAATCACCACTTCGCGATTCTCGTCATTAATCTTTTCGAACTGGCTTTGAATGTATGCGCTGCCCAGGTTGGAAGTCATGATGATAATCGTATTCTTGAAGTTTACCGTACGTCCCTTGTTGTCAGTCAGACGTCCGTCGTCCAAAACTTGCAGCAGAATATTGAACACATCGGGATGTGCTTTTTCTATTTCATCAAATAATACCACAGAGTATGGTTTGCGTCGGACGGCTTCTGTCAACTGACCGCCTTCATCGTAACCTACGTATCCGGGAGGCGCTCCGATCAGGCGAGATACAGAGTGTTTCTCCTGGTATTCGCTCATGTCGATACGCGTCATCAGACTCTCGTCATCAAACAGGTAGTCGGCCAATGCTTTGGCAAGTTCTGTCTTACCTACACCGGTAGTACCCAGGAAGATGAATGAACCTATCGGACGTTTCGGATCCTGTAATCCGGCACGGCTACGGCGTACGGCATCGGATACGGCTGCTATGGCTTCATCCTGACCTACCACACGCAAATGTAATTCTTGCTCCAGATGAAGCAATTTGTCACGTTCGCTTTGCAGCATCTTGTTAACAGGTATCCCTGTCCACCGTGAAACAACATCGGCAATGTCCTCAGCGGTAACTTCTTCCTTTATCATGGCACTGTCACCCTGCTTGTGTTTCAGGTCTTCTTGGATATCCTTAATCTCGTTCTCTAAAGCCTGTAATTTTCCATAACGGATTTCGGCCACTTTACCGTAATCTCCCTCACGTTCCGCTTTCTCGGCTTCAAATTTCAATTGTTCTATTTCCTGCTTGTTTTGCTGAATCTTGTTGACCAGTTCCTTTTCACTCTTGCCATTTGGTTTGTAAGAGGTTTCCTGTTCTTTCAGTTCGGCAATCTCTTTATTCAGCTGTTGTAATTTGGACTCGTCTTTTTCACGTTTGATGGCCTCACGTTCAATTTCCAGTTGTTTCAGGTGACGTGAGATTTCATCTAGTTCTTCAGGCACAGAGTCACGTTCCATACGCAATTTGGCAGCAGCTTCATCCATCAGATCAATAGCCTTGTCCGGAAGGAAACGTTCGGTAATGTAACGGTTACTCAATTCTACAGCGGCAATGATGGCTTCATCTTTGATACGTACCTTGTGATGGTTTTCGTAACGTTCTTTCAATCCACGAAGAATAGAGATGGTGCTCAGCGTGTCCGGTTCGGCTACCATAACAGTTTGGAACCGGCGTTCCAATGCCTTGTCCTTTTCGAAGTATTTCTGATATTCGTCCAAAGTAGTGGCTCCGATGCTGCGGAGCTCACCACGGGCCAAGGCGGGTTTCAATATATTGGCGGCATCCATGGCACCTTCACCTTTACCGGCTCCGACCAAGGTATGGATTTCATCGATAAACAGGATGATGCTGCCTTCGGCTTTGACCACTTCATTGACAACAGATTTCAGACGTTCCTCAAATTCACCTTTGTATTTGGCTCCAGCAACCAGTGCGCCCATATCCAATGAGAAGATTTGTTTGTTCTTCAAATTGTCGGGTACATCACCTCGGATGATACGGTGTGCCAAACCTTCAACAATGGCGGTCTTACCAGTACCCGGCTCACCAATTAAAATCGGATTATTCTTGGTACGGCGGCTTAATATTTGTAATACTCTACGTATTTCTTCATCACGCCCGATAACCGGATCAAGTTTTCCGCTGCGGGCAGCCTCATTCAAATTAATGGCATATTTGCTTAAGGATTGATAAGTGTCTTCACTGGATTGTGAAGTTACTTTTTCGCCTTTACGTAGTTCTGCTATAGCGGAGCGCAGCTCTTTGTCTGTCATTCCCGCGTCTTTCAATATGGTAGCGACAGTACTCTTTACATTCAATAAGGCCAGGATAATAGCTTCCAGTGAAACGAATTCGTCACCCATCTCTTTGGAATACTGTACGGCTCTTTGTAATATCTCGTTGCTTTCACGGCTAAGGTAAGGTTCTCCTCCCGAAACCTTAGGCAGCGAGTCAATTTGCTTGTCGATGACCAATGCGATCTGCTGGGCGTTCATTCCCAATTTCTGGAAAATGAAGTTGGTGACGTTTTCACCTACTTTCAGTACTCCGGCCAACAGATGCACAGGCTCGATAGCTTGCTGTCCGCGGGCTTGAGTTACGTTCACCGCTTGTTGCACTGCCTCCTGTGATTTAATTGTGAAGTTGTTAAAATTCATATTGTATCTCCTTTCTAAATATTATTCAAATACCTATTGAAAACGTAACTGTCACTGCTTTGTTCAGTGGCTTTTGCGATTTCATTTGATAATCTCAAATAGTTTGCCAAAAGAAAAAGAAAGCTAATGAAGTAAAATAAGAAGACAAAATGACAGGCTTTCCGGCTTTTAAATGAAAAAAAGTCCGAATTGCACACAAAAAGGCAGATAACTCTTTTTGCAGGCAGATGATAATTGCTATCTTAGCATCGAAATCATAAAATGAAAACGAGATGACAAATGAAATAAAGTTTGCAGATACTGTAATTCTGGTGGATGTAGCCTATGTAGATAGGGTGGCGGGTGATTTATCCAAACATTTTGGTGACGTGGTGGGGCGTAAGTTGCCGAAAGCGGATTTGCCGGTGTTGTTGGAATGTCTGTCACTGGATAGTGGAATACCTTGGGGGAGAATGCAGTTCAGGTATTATTTATTTATGACGAGGAAAGTAAGAAAATGGATGCTTTTCAGCCGTCGGATTTGGAAAAGGAATTAAATAACGTGGCTTTCAAAAGCCAGTTGGGAGAGTTTGCACTTTATTCTTTCGAACCGTCGGATATGGCTAGTCGCGAAGAGTTGTTTCTAGAGTCTTTGAGAGTGGTGGTTGATGCAAAAGAGGTGAAACGGGTAATTATTGTCCCTGCCGAAGAAGAATATGGGGATAAAGTTCCTGCTATATTAAATAAGGTGGACGGAAAAGAAAAAATGACAGTATTCGGCATGAATCCTCCAGCCTGTGAAGTGGCTTATCAGTGGGAGATGTTTGGATTCGCAGTTTTACAGTCGTTAGGAATTAAAGCAGACGAACTATAATCATTAAAAAACATGTCTGATTTCAGGTTAAGAGTATTCAGTAGTGTTGCGAAAAATCTCAGCTTTACAAAGGCTTCGCAGGAGTTGTTTATCAGCCAGCCGGCTATAACCAAGCATATTCAGGAATTGGAAACGATGTACCAGACGCGCCTTTTTGAGCGAATGGGTAACAAGATCTTGCTGACTGATGCAGGCAGGTTGTTGTTGGAACATTGTGAGAAAATTTTGGAAGATTACGGACGCTTGGAGTACGAGATGAACTTATTACGTAATGAGCATACCGGTGAGTTACGCTTGGGAGCCAGTACTACAATTGCCCAATATGTGCTTCCTCCCTTGCTGGCTCGTTTCATCGAGAAGTTTCCGCAAGTGTCTTTATCACTTTTCAGCGGGAACTCCTCTGAGGTGGAAAAGGCATTGCAAGAACATCGCATAGATTTGGCATTGGTAGAGGGCAATACCCGGCAACCTAATTTGAAATATACTCCTTTTCTGCAAGATGAGCTGGTGGCTATCGTCCATACTCGTAGTAAGTGGATGGATTATGATGAGATAACTTTGGATGAATTGAAAGAAGTTCCTCTTGTGCTTCGTGAAAGAGGTTCGGGAACATTGGATGTATTGATTACCGCTTTGCATAAACACAACATAAAGTTATCGGACCTTACTATCCGTATGCACCTGGGGAGTACAGAAAGCATTAAATTATTTTTGGAAAATAGTGAGTGCATGGGGATTTTGTCTATCCGGTCTATTAATAAAGAACTGTATTCAGGAAAGTTTAAAGTATTGGATATAAAAGACCTGGTGATGTTTCGTGAATTTGATTTTGTCCAATTGCAAGGGCAGGATACAGGCTTCCGGCTCTGTTCATGCAGTTTGCCAATCATTATAAGGAAAAGTTATAACCTATAAATTAAAAACGATTAGATTGTTATTGAAACATATACTACCTTTGCACCTCGAAATAGAGAAATAATGTTAAAAAGTAAAATATATGATTTCAGTAACAGCTTTACAGCAAAACAACAAAATTATTTATGTAGGCTTGCTTTCCACGTTAACGGTCTTTTTATTGATGGACTATATTCCGGTATTGGCTCCATTTTCCCGGTGGGTCACTCCACCCGTATCTTTATTTCTGGGGTTGATATTTGCATTAGTTTGCGGACAGGCCCATCCTAAATTCAATAAAAAGGTTTCTAAATATTTGTTGCAATATTCTGTAGTGGGATTGGGGTTCGGTATGAATCTTCAGGCTTCTTTGGCTTCCGGCAAGGAAGGAATGGAATTTACGATCATTTCTGTAATCGGTACAATGATTATAGGTATGTTTATAGGGCGTAAACTTTTGAAGGTAGACCGTGATACGGCTTACCTTATCAGTCAGGTACTGCAATTTGTGGGGGGAGCGCTATTGCTGCTGTGGGGCCTGTATTGAAAGCTAAAGATAGTGAGATGTCTGTGGCTTTGGCTACTATCTTTGTATTGAATGCTATCGCTTTGTTCATTTTTCCGGTGTTAGGTCATACGTTTGGGTTAGATCAACAACAGTTTGGTACTTGGGCAGCTATTGCTATTCATGATACGAGTTCTGTGGTGGGTGCAGGTGCGGCATACGGTGAAGAAGCGTTGAAAGTGGCGACTACAATTAAACTGACCCGTGCCCTTTGGATTATTCCTTTGGCATTCGCTACTTCTTTTATTTTCAAGGGGAGTGGTAAGAAAGTAAGCATTCCTTGGTTTATCCTTTATTTCGTTGTAGCTATCGTTCTGAATACTTATGTGTTGGATGGTGTACCTCAATTCGGGCAGGCCGTTTCTGGACTGGCACGTAAGGGATTGATTATTACCATGTTTTTTATTGGAGCTTCCTTGTCTATGGATGTACTGAAGCAAGTCGGTATGAACCTCTGGTTCAAGGTGTTGCTCTTTGGGCAGTGATTAGTATTAGTTCATTGGCTTATATTCTACTCTTCTGATAGGGATTTAAATCCTGTTATCCGCATGCTTTTTTATGAGAATATAATTTAGAAGTAATAGATGAGTAATAGTACAGCGTTTATCCCAATGACAGTGAGGAATCCTTCCATACATAAGGCAGTATTTCTTTTCTGCGGGAGGAAAAAATATGGCATAGAACATATTCACCACAATGTTGCTGATGATAGCTTGCATGATGCAGGCTCCTACGATAGTTGCTGGAATGCTTCCGCCTTGTAACAGGTTAAGTATGAAAGGGGTGATGTCACTTAATCCTGCTGCAATAGAGAGAATACTCAAACCTCCTGTTCCTGCATAAATTAATGTATAGTGAGTCAGAAATGTAAATACTACGAATAATAAAGCAAAGATCAGAGCGACTTTGAATTCCAGCGGATTACTTTCCGTTTCCGGTTCCTCAATAACTTCGCGCTCGCCTTTTATAGTATGCTTTTTATGGATGAATATACCGATGCCGCGGCGGTTACAGACATGATAAGCAGATAGGGGTAGATATCCAGAAAGATGGAAGTGCTGAATATAAGGATCAAAATCATGAAACGCAAGAACATCATGCTGATAGCAAGCATCATGGCAGATACATATTCCGGTATTTCATGCGTTTGTATCCGTTTGCATTTGCGGGCAAGGATGGAAATGGTAGCGGTGCTGCTATACAGACCACCGATAATACCCGAAACTAGAGTGCCTGATTCGCGGAAAACATATTGTTTCAGCAGGTAGGATAAATAGGAGATGCCCGATACGACTACAGTAGCCAGCCAAATGGTGTATGGAGTGAGATTGATACCCGGTATAAGAGGTTCCTTGGGTAACATGGGCAAAATGATACCGCTGATAGCCAAAAATTTTGCCAGTGTTATCATTTCATCATTTTGCATCCGTTGTACAAGTTCGGTAAAGGTGTGTTTCATTTCTGTGAAAAGAAGCACGGTGACTACCATCATGACATAAAACCAGGAAGGCTGTGTACTTATGATAGGAGCCATACAATAGGTGATAAGAGCGATGATGATTGTTGTCACTCCAAACACGTGGAACTGGGATTGCTTGACATAATAATTGATACCCAGTAACATGCCTAAAATTATCCCGCCTCCATAAATAAATGCATTTCCTTAGGGTCAAGTATATAGAGGAGATATCCCAAAATACCGATAAAAGTAAAAGTCCGGTCTGTGCCGAAAAGCGTAGTTTCCCCTTCTCGTCTCAGACTGATTCTCCGTTGGGATAAACCGATGAGTAAAGAGAACAATGTTACTAGAATGAAAGTAACCAATTGCTGGGAAGGTAATCGTACAACTTTTCCATAAATTTGTCAAGATTAGGTTGATGTAATTGGTTTTTCTGTTCAAACCACATGGACCCCTCTGATGGATTCAAATGGTTTTAAAACGCTTGCTTAAACTTGCTTTCTTCAAAAAGTCCTTTTAATTTATCATCACTTTTTATTTGGTTGATGATTGTGGACAGAACTCCTGCTTTGGGCAATTCTACTACAACGTCTGTTTTATATTTACCACCGTTCTGTCGGCTGTTTTCACAAATTACTTTTAAGTTAGCAGCCTCTTGCTGGGTAACCATTTGGATCAGATCTAAAAATTGTTCCCATTCTGCATTACCGAATTTATTTTGAGACTTGGCAGCCATTTCTGCTTTTGCCTTGATCTGGTTAGTTATTGCGGTACGGGCTGTAATGATCGCCTTCTTTTTGGAGGCAGTGGCGTCACCGCTCTGAGCTGATGCCGAGGCACGGAAGAAGTCTGCATTTGTACTATATGTATTTCCGGTACAAGGAGTGCTTTGTGCCTGTGCCCATGTTGATATTCCAAGGACGAAGGCTAAAAAATAGATGAATTTATAATATTTCATAGTTGGAATTTTATCAATTTATTGCGAAGATAGAGGAATATTTGATAATATAAACAAGAAAAGAGAAAAAAAGATTGAGCTTGCTTTATGAAATGATTATATTTGCAGAAATTAAATGAAAGGTTAGTATTTATGGAATCAACAACAAAATTCTATTCGTTAAACTACACAAACGTAAATACTTATTTATTTGCGTTCGTGTTTATTGTAGGTAATGTGGTATTGCCGCAACTTTGTCATTTGGTGCATTGGGGTGGTCCTGCTATGTTACCCATTTATTTCTTTACATTAATAGGTGCTTATAAATATGGATTCAAAGTGGGGATGTTGACGGCTGTTCTTTCTCCGCTTGCCAATAGCATCTTGTTTGGAATGCCTTCTGTGGCCATACTGCCGGCTATATTGGTAAAATCGGTATTGTTGGCGTTGGTGGCGGGATATATGGCAGACCGTTTCCGTAAGATTACAATTCCTGCATTGCTGGGGACTGTTATGGCATATCAGGTGGTGGGTACCTTGATAGAATGGGTTCTTGTCGGTGATTTCTATTTGGCGGCACAGGATTTCCGGATTGGGATTCCGGGCATGTTGCTCCAGATTTTTGGCGGCTATGCATTGCTGAAAGCTATTGCAAAAAGATGAGTTGTAAACACTTGATGTTAATGTTGCAAACTGTGAAACAACCTGAAAATGGTGGTGCTGGTTATGTCCTGGTAGTTGTCATGGATGGAGAGCACGATAAATAGATGACTTTGGTTTTTGATAAATCATTTAATAGTTAATAGATAAAATGACAGGCACATTATTATTTTTAGGATTAGGAATGCAGGAAGTGTTATTCATTGCATTGATTGTTCTTTTGTTCTTTGGTGGGAAGAAGATACCCGAACTGATGAAGGGGTTGGGCAAAGGGGTTAAGAGTTTTAAAGAAGGGATGAACGGGTTGGAGGATGATATAGATGGGAAAGATAAGAAAGGGGAAACGAAAAAGTGACAAATAATGGAACAGCAGCAGAAGATACTGACCTTTTGGGATCATCTGGAAGACTACGCCATGTCTTGTTCCGCATTGCAGTGGCTGTGGTATTTCTAATGTTGGTAGCATTCTTGTTTAAGGATGAGCTCTTTGCTATTGTTCTAGCGCCTAAGAATGCTGATTTCATTATTTATCATTTTTTTTGCCGGATAGCTGATTCTATGGCTATGCCTTCATTATGTCCGGAAGTGTTTTATGTGAAAATGATCAATACCCAATTGGCGGCTCAATTCATTACTCATATGAGTGTGTCTTTTTATGCGGGTTTTTTGTTGGCATCTCCTTATGTTATTTATCAGTTGTTCCGTTTTGTCTCGCCGGCTTTATACGAGAATGAAAAGAAATATTCTACCCGGGTTGTAGGATGGGGCTATTTTCTTTTTATGATGGGAGTTCTTTTGAATTATTTTTTGATTTTTCCTCTTACTTTCCGTTTTCTTGCTACCTATCAGGTCAGTATGGAAGTGGAGAACACGATTACTTTGTCCTCGTATATGGATACGTTGATGATGATGAGTCTGATGATGGGGATTGTTTTCGAGATCCCTGTCCTTTGTTGCTTTTTGCCAAACTGGGATTTCTTACGGCTGATTTTATGAAGCGGTATCGTCGTCATGCTATTGTTATTATTCTGATAGTTGGAGCTGTTATCACTCCTACGTCAGATGTTTTTACATTGATGATGGTATCTGTGCCCATATATTTGCTTTACGAAGTCAGCATTTGGATTGTAAGTCGGACAGGGAAAAAACAGCAGGAAGAATCCTTGGAGGAAGTGCTTGAAAAATCATGAGATGATAATCCTTATAAGTATTATATCGTAAAAAAGGAAGACCTTCGTGACGGCCTTCCTTTTTTCCATTAGGATCCATACTTTATTAAATCTTCCAGCCAAAGGCCTCTGCCACGGCCGGAAACACAATCTTTCCGTTGACAATATTCAAGCCGTTTTTTAGTCCAGGATCGTTTTCGCAAGCTTTTTTCCAACCAAGATCTGCCAATCTGATGGCGTATGGCAGTGTAGCATTGGTTAATGCCAAGGTTGAAGTACATGGTACAGCTCCCGGAATATTGGCCACACAGTAATGGATGATACCGTCTACTTCGTAAATAGGTTCGGCATGAGTTGTAGGATGGGACGTCTCAAAACATCCTCCTTGGTCAATGGCCACATCTACCAGTACGGTACCCTTTTTCATCAGTTTCAGCATGGGGCGTGTAATGAGGTGGGGGGCCTTTGCACCGGGGATAAGTACCGCACCGATTATCAAATCAGTTGTTGGCAGTTCTTTTTCTATATTGTGGCTGGACGAGAATAATGTTTTTACATTTTTAGGCATGAACTCGCTTAACTGACGCAGGCGGGGTAATGAAATATCGCAGATTGTGACATCAGCCCCTAGCCCTGCAG
>ENA-OQEX01000367-OQEX01000367.1-human-gut-metagenome-genome-assembly--contig:-NODE-367-length-24656-cov-3.637776_pt1 | contig 24656 bp, 36 predicted proteins | sample MGYA00242802_ERZ504649 | MGnify/ENA primary metagenome ERZ504649 (study PRJEB26092, sample SAMD00036194) | human gut metagenome | host: Homo sapiens | study: EMG produced TPA metagenomics assembly of...
AGCAGAAGCGCATCGTACCGGAACAAAAGTTTCAGATGCTGGTGGACATTCAGGCAAAGCTGGCCGAGGGAAAGAGCATGGGGTATGCTCGCTGGGCAAAGCGATATAATCTGAAAGAAATGTCCAAGACGCTGATTTTCTTACAGGAGCATAAAATCGGCAGCATCGAAGAAATGCGGGAGCGAGTAAATGCAGCGACTGCACAGTATCACGAATTGGGCGATTCCATCAAGGCCGTAGAGCAACGCATGGCAGAGATTGCTGTCCTGCGGACGCACATCGTCAACTACGCTAGGACACGACCTGTGTATGATGCCTACCGAAAGACCGGATACAGCAAGCACTTTCTGGAAACACACCGCACGGAAATCACGCTGCACAAGGCAGCGAAAGCGGCGTTTAATGAATCCAATTTGAAAACGCTCCCCAAAGTCAAGGAGTTGGATATGGAATATTCAAAACTTCTGACAGAAAAGAAAGCACGCTACCCGGACTATCGCAAAGCGAAAGAGGAAATGCAGGAGTTTCTTCGTGCAAAGAGAAATGTAGAACTGTTCTTTGCAGAAGAAAAGAGCAGCGCAGAAAAATGAAGTCTCGATAAACAACGACAGCCAGGATTCTTCTATTGTGGAAGAGCCCTAGGCTGTCTTTTTTGTTATAAAGGTGTTTGGAACAAACGCGCAGCCTGCATCGGAACGGTGCAGAATGAAGGGGATTGGGCACAGCCCAACAAGCATTTTGCGAAGCAAAAATGGCATTTGTATAGACAAAAGCCCTGCTTGCCGGTATTATCCCTGAATCAGAATAATTTCGGAATAACCACCGTTCTAACTATCCCACATGATGGAGGCGGCGGGCGTCACTGAGGAACTGAAAGCCCGCAATCCTATGCGCTGGGCGGGGCTGATGAACACGCTGAAAGCACAAGTAAAGGAAGTCATCCGATTAGAAAAAGCAAAACCAAATGGAGCGTTTTCAAACTAATCAGAGTAGCAGAAACCATTTGGACTGTGGTAAACTTAAGCCATGCGAAATCCTGTTTCGCAAATTTTTAAGAGCATGAGTTAGCTCATCCTAACTATAACGGAGGTATGTAGAGAATGGAAGCAAGAAGTAACAAACTACAAGCCAAAGACCTTATCAATGTAGGCATTTCACCGCCATTTATTTGTCATTTTCTTGCGGGCATGATGCTGGGATATATCCCTATCTTCATCCCGCTGTTAGGATTGGTGTGCCCCATCCTGTGCGGTATTCCCTTTATGCTGTACTTAACGAAGGTCAAAAAATTCGGCATGGTATCTCTGACTGGCATTATCCTTGGCCTGCTCAATCTGGTCATGGGTAGCGGCGTGCTGGTTCTGATTTTTAGTATCATCTTTGGCGTTCTGGGCGATGTAATTTTGCGGACCGGAAAGTATCAAAGCTGGAAATGCACGCTCCTTGGCAATGGCGTGTTCTCCCTTTGGATTATGGGATATGTGAGCCGGATGTTCTTAACTCGTGACACTTTCTTTGCTTCACTTGTAAGCAGCTATGGACAGGAATATGTAGATACCCTTATGTCCTATACTCCTGGCTGGACATATCCGGTTCTGTTTGTTGTCACCTTCATCGGCGGTATTTTAGGCGCACTTCTTGGTAAAGCAGTCTTGAAGAAACACTTTGAAAAGGCAGGGATTGCCTGATGGATGCGGCGGTTGGAACGCTAAAATTTGAAAACAAAGCCGTTATTCCCACCGATCCGAGGACAAAACTGTTTTTGACTGTAACTGTCAGCACAATTATGATTACCGGCGGCACGGGCGGGTTTATGAATCTGGTTCGCCCGTGCCTTATGGCGTGCCCGATTGTATTCCTGCTCCTTTCAAGAAAATGGGGGCCGCAGCCAGATTTGCAGTTACATACGCTATTTTGTTTGCGTTGGAATTAACGGTATTACCACTGCTCACGGCACATGGAATTTTATCTTGGGAGCCGCAGTCGGGATCTATACGCACATGCTCCCCGGATTTATCATGGGATATTATCTGGTGAGTACGACAACGGTCAGTGAATTTGTTGCTGCGATGGAGAAGATGCACATTCCACAAAAAATCGTGATCCCTATGTCGGTGGTATTCCGATTTTTCCCCACAGTCAAAGAGGAATATGCAGCCATTCGGGACGCTATGAAGATGCGCGGCATCACTACCTTCCGCAGTCCCCTGAAGATGCTGGAATATCGGATTGTTCCTCTGATGATTTCGATTGCCAAAATCGGAGAAGAACTGTCTGCGGCTGCTCTTACGCGAGGGCTTGGAGCATCGCAGAAACGGACGAATATATGTAAAATCGGCTTTGGGCCTTTGGACATTTTCTTCTTCCTGCTGGCGATACCCTGTTGGGTCGGTTTCTTTATCTGTTAGGAGGAAGGCGCCTATGATTGAATTTCGCAACATCAACTTTCGATATGCCGGGGGAACGGATGCCGGCGGGCTTGTAAACATTAACTTAATCATCCCGGACGGCAAATTATCCTTTTGTGTGGACAATCTGGCTGCGGAAAAACAACCCTGACCCGGTTGGTGAATGGCTGATCCCAAATTATTATGAGGGCGAGTTAAGCGGTGAAGTCCTGCTGGATGGAAAGAACATCAGCAGACTTCCACTCTATGAAACAGCAAAATATGTGGGGAGCGTTTTTCAAAATCCCCGCACGCAGTTTTTTACGGTGGACTCTACCAGCGAACTGGCCTTTGGATGTGAAAATCAGGGCTTGCCTGAAGAAAAAATCATTCAGCGGGTGAAATCGACTGCGGAGCAGTTTGGGATGGAGAACCTGCTGGGGAAAAATATCTTTTCTCTTTCCGGTGGGGAAAAGCAGAAAATCGCCTGCGCTTCGGTATCGACCAGTGATCCGCCCATCATTGTCCTGGATGAACCATCTTCTAATCTGGATATGTCAGCCACAAAAGATTTGCGCCGGATGATCCAGATTTGGAAACAGCAAGGGAAAACAGTTATTATTGCGGAACATCGGTTCTATTATTTGAAAGAGCTGATAGACCGTGTTATTTATTTGAAAAACGGAAAAATCGAAAAAGATCATCTGGCTTCGGACGCCTTGAAACTGTCCGCAGCGCAACAGGCAGAAATGGGATTGCGGCCTTTTGACCTGGGGGCGTTCCCGGTGGTAGCACATTCTGCTGTAAGCTGCGGTACTATCGAATGTGAGAACTTTCATTTTGCTTATACAAAGCAAAGGAATGCGCTGGATATTGACAGTCTTTCGCTGCCGCAGGCGGGCATTATCGCGGTGATTGGCCATAACGGAGCTGGAAAATCAACCTTGGCCCGGTGCCTCTGCGGATTAGAGAAACACTGTAAGGGCATTGTGAAAGTGGATGGGAAAACGTATAATAGAAAACAGAGGCTATCCCTGTGCTATATGGTCATGCAGGATGTCAACCATCAGTTGTTTACAGAAAGCACAGAAGAAGAAATGCTCATCAGCATGGCGGAGCCAGCTTCGGATAAGGCGGATGCAATTCTTGACCGATTGGATTTGTTGCAGTTTAAGGAGCGGCATCCGATGGCGCTCTCCGGCGGCCAGAAGCAGCGAGTGGCGATTGCTACCGCCCTTGTTTCCGAGCGTAAGGTTTTAGTGCTGGATGAGCCTACCAGCGGCTTGGATTTACAGCACATGAAGGAAGTGGCCGATGAACTCATAACGATACAGGAGATGGGAAAGACCTCTCTTGTTATCACCCACGATTATGAGCTGATCGTCAGTTGCTGCACTCATGTTCTGCATTTGGAACACGGTGTGGTACAGGAACAATATGCGCTGGATGCCACAGGTTTTCAGCTCCTCAAAAACTTTTTTATTGAATCGAGGTGATCCCAGTTTGAACAGAAGCGACCTGTTTTTTTCGCAGCAAAATATGAATTTGCTCTGCCGGGACGAATCCTGTTCCGTTTATCAGATGAAAAATGAAACAGGAGATGGAATAGCAACCTACTATGAGGTGTATCCCGGAATTGGAGTTATATATAATGATTTCCACATGGCAAGTTGCCCGCCGAGGCGCTTCGACAACACTCACTATATTTCTATCCATCACTGCCGGGAGGGACGCATTGAGTGGGAAGTCAGCAATGGTGCTTATCTTTATCTTGCGTCCGGCGATATTATGCTGGACAGTTCGGCTACTGAAAATAATCATTGTAGCTTTCCTGTAAGCCATTACCACGGGATCACAGTTACGATTTCTGTTCCCGAAGCTGCGGAAAGTCTCGGAGAGCTTCTGTCCCTATTTTCTATCAATCTGGAACAGATTGAACACCAATTTGCCTTAAAGGCTCGTCCTTTTATCATGCACGGGAATTCCGTTCCCGACCATGTGATTTCGGAACTCTACCAGGTGCCGGAAAATATCCGCTTGGAATATCTTAGGGTAAAGGTATTAGAACTGTTGGTCACGCTCAAGACAGTAGACCCTACGGTTTTAGGTGTGGAGCACCCCTATTTTTATAAAACACAGGTAGAGAAAGTTAAAGCAATCATGGCATTTATGACGGAGGAGCCAGAACGTCACTTCACAATGGAGGAACTATCTGAAAAGTTTGATATTTCTACTTCTGCCCTAAAGCAGTGCTTTAAGGGAGTTTACGGCATCGCTATTTATACCTATATGCGGAATTATCGGATGGACCTGGCGGCATCCCTTCTCACACAAACGAATGAACCGATTACAGTGATTGCCGGAAAAGTCGGTTATACGAACACCAGCAAATTCTCCGAAGCGTTCAAAAAAGTCAAAGGGAAAACAACCGCTGGAATATCGAAAAATAAAAATCCAAATGGAGCAAAACGAGGCTTCGCAGAGTGGCAGACAAATTGAATACCTGTAATACTTAGAGAGTACCAAAGAGATTGGTGCTCTCTAATTTTTGCTAAAGGAGGAAAGTAAATGAAGCAGAAAAGCTGGATTTCTATTGTGTTTTCCTTTGCTTCACAGTGCCGGGGCAAGATTGTCCTGTCCGTCTTATGTGCAATCATCAGTGTGGTTGCCGGACTGATACCTTATTGGAGTGTTTACCAAATTATCACACTCTTTATCGACGGTTCACCTGTGATGGCAGAGGTTTGGAAATGGTGCTGGATCGGGCTTGGCGCTTATGCGATACGCTTCTTGCTCTATGGTATTTCAACGAGCCTGTCCCACATATCTGCCTACACCATTTTGGAGAATATTCGTTTGACCCTTGCCCAGCGGCTGATGAAAGCGCCGCTGGGGACAGTTATCGGAGAGTCTGTGGGTAAGTTGAAAAGCGTATTGGTAGACCGGGTGGAAACGATTGAGTTGCCACTGGCCCACATGATCCCGGAGTGTATCTCCAACCTGCTGCTCCCCGTGGCAGTCTTTGTTTATCTGGCCTGCATTGACTGGCGTATGGCTCTGGCTATGCTGGTGACTGTACCTCTCGCTTTTATCGCCTTTGCCATGATGATGAAGAATTTTAATAAGCTCTATGCCGATTACATGGAGTCCAACAACTATGTGAACGGCGTGATTGTAGAGTATGTGGAGGGCATTGAAGTTATCAAAGCGTTTAATCAGTCCTCCAGTTCCTATGAAAAATTCACAAAGGCGGTTCAATCTTTCAAGGACTACACCCTTAAATGGTATCAAAGCACCTGGAAGTTGATGAATTTTATTTCTGCGGTATTGCCTTCCACCTTCCTGGGAACGCTTCCGATTGGTATGTATCTCTACTGGACCGGAAGCCTGGCTCCGCAGGATCTTGTTATGTGCCTGATCCTCTCGCTGGGGATTGTAGGTCCGTTGATGAACTTTACCACCTATGTCAATGAAACAAAAACGGTTGAGTATGCCGTACACGATGTAGACAAGCTGCTCCATGTGGAAGAGCTGCCCGATACTGGAAAACCAGTGGAGGTTCAGTCCAAAGACATTCAGCTTCAGGATGTTTCGTTCTCTTATGACAAGGAGAGCGGTAAACAGGTGCTTTCCCATATCAATCTGAAAATCCCGGAGGAAAGTTTACGGCACTTGTTGGCCCGTCCGGTGGAGGTAAGTCCACCATCGCCCGCTTGATTGCCCGTTTTTGGGATGTGAACGATGGGAAAATCACCATTGGCGGTGTGGACATTCGTAGTATGCCGCTGGCCCAGCTTGCCGATATTGTCAGCTTTGTTACACAGGATAACTTCCTGTTCAACTGCTCCATCAAGGAAAATATCCGGCTGGGAAACCCTGATGCTACGGACGAAGAAGTATATGCGGCAGCAAAAGCCGCCTGCTGTGATGAGTTTATACGGAAATTGGACAATGGCTATGACACGATGGCCGGGGATGCGGGGAACCGGCTTTCAGGCGGTGAAAACAGCGTATTTCTATTGCCCGCATGATTTTGAAAAATGCCCCCATCGTGATTTTGGACGAGGCAACCGCGTTCACCGATCAGGAGAACGAAGAAAAAATCCAGCAGTCTATCGCTGCTTTGACAAAAGGGAAAACGCTACTGGTCATCGCACATCGTCTGTCCACCATCAAAAATGCCGATCAGATTATTGTCCTGCAAAATGGGCAGGTTGAGAATACGGGCACTCATCAGCAGCTTTTAGCTGGTGACGCTCTCTATCGGGATATGTGGGAGGCGCATATCGGAGCGCAGAACTGGTCTGCCGGTTCCGGGAAAGGAGGTAACTGATATGTTTCGGATTGTAAATCGACTGATCCAATGGACAGGAAAATATAAACGGCGTATTTACATCGGGTTTATCTACGCTTTCATTCATAGCATTTTTACCGCAATTCCTATTATGCTGGCTGCAAAGGGACTAAGTGCTGTTCTGGATGACTTCAATGGCGTTAAACCATTGGAGGCCGGGACATCTGGATCATGCTGGGGGCCATGATTTTAGCTGTATTGGGCCGATACCTGTTCTCATATCTCCGAGCTATCACGCAGGAAAGTGTCGGTTATGAAGCAACCGCTGACGAGAGAATACGGCTGGGAGACATTTTGAAGCGAGTGTCGCTGGGCTTTTTCAGTAAGAACAATATGGGAGAACTGTCCGCAGCGGCCACAACCGACCTCTCGTTTATGGAAATGTTCGCCATGAATATGGTCAACACCGTTGTGAATGGATATATCACCGTTGTTGTCCTGATATTGTTCCTTGCATTTTACAGCCCTCTGGCGGGAGGAATTGCTCTGGCTGGTGTCCTTCTGTCTGCCCTGTTTCTTCGCCTGCTGGAGGCGCGCAGCCACCAAAACGCTCCCATTCATCAAAAGGCGCAAGACGATATGTAGAAAGCTCCATCGAGTATCTGCGAGGGATGCAGGTGGTGAAAGCCTTTAAGCAGGAAGGTGTGTCTATTGCCGGTATACGCAAAGCATACAACGACAGCAAGAAAATCAACATCAAAATTGAAGTGGAATATATGCCCTTCAACTGTCTGCACCTGTTTTCGCTGAAAGCTGCCTCCATCGCCATAGTAGCTGTGGCCGCTCTGCTGACCTATAACGGCAGTATGGGGCTTCCCACCATGCTCATGCTGGATATGTTTTCCTTTATGATCTTTGGAAGTGTGGAGGCTATGAACAACGCCGCCCATGTATTGGAGGTCATTGACGCTACACTGGATAAACTGGACGGCATTGAACACGCCGACATTATAGACAAAGATGGGAAAGATATTTCTCTGCAGAACACGGACATTGCTTTCCGTGATGTGACTTTCTCCTACGATAAAGTTCCTGTTTTACGGAATATCAGCTTTTCCATCCCCCAGGGTAGCACTACGGCCATTGTAGGGCCATCTGGCAGCGGCAAGACCACGATATGCAACCTGATTGCCCGTTTCTATGATGTGGACAGCGGCGAGGTCACAGTAGGCGGTGAGGATGTACGGAACATGACCTGTGACAGTTTGCTCCGCAATATCTCGATGGTCTTTCAAAAGGTCTACCTGTTCCACGATACCATTGAAAACAACATCCGTTTCGGTAATCCAAGGGCAACAAAAGAAGAAATTATAGAAGCTGCGAAAAAGGCCCGGTGCCACGACTTCATTATGGCTCTTCCCGGTGGATATGAAACGGTAATCGGCGAGGGTGGCTCTACGCTGTCTGGCGGAGAAAAACAGCGCATTTCTATTGCTCGCGCCATATTGAAAAACGCTAATATCGTAATTCTTGACGAGGCAACTGCAAGCATTGACCCGGAAAATGAGCACCTGATCCAGCAGGCAATCAGTGAATTGACCATTGGAAAAACGGTTATCGTTATCGCTCACCGTCTGGCAACGATTGAACACGCTGACCAGATTTTAGTGGTGGATAAAGGTCAGATTGTTCAGAAAGGAACACATCAGCAGCTTGTTCAGCAGGAGGGACTATATCGGCGCTTCATTACGATCCGCGAGCAGGCAGAGGCTGGAGCATGGGAATACACCAATGCTACCACTATGGGCATGGTCAACGACCAAACCGGAGCGTTCGATGAGGAAATCATCAGAACGCTTGGGTACATGAGCTGCTTTGTGGGGGCAAATCTGCTGCTATCCGTGCTTATTTATCTGTGGCTACGAAAGCAAGGTGTTGCCCGTTTTTCGGCTCTGTAAGGGAACCGTTATAAGAGCTTCCTTCAAGGGTGGTTGGAGAAAGGCAGAATTGACGGAATGCCTGCGCAATAAACGAGAATATCGGATCACAATATCAGTACCAAAAAGACGCAGAGCAGAACTTGTGAAAACAAGCTGCCCTGCGTCTTTTTGGCACCGGAAAGGGCCTTTTATGAATTTTTTGAGATTGATTTTTGGAAGAAAAGAGCAATGGGTCGAATTTGACACCCTGTACTCCACCCGGCGGCTGGAGCGTTTGCGGATCTTTATGGCGGAAAACAATATTCCCTACAAGGTGCGGGCGGCACTGCTTCTGGTGCCGCTGAATACGCCAATGCCTACCGGAGCAGTGACTCAATCCTTGTGGTACATTGTGGTACATTGCAGTTCGTTCCGGGGACGTCCACCGGGTGCAGCACTATCTTCGCACAGAAAGGGATACCTAAGATGGAGCAGTTATCGGCACGTCTGCTGTTAACAGCTGGCACCCTGCTGCTGATCGCAGGGGTGATTTTTGCCATTCTCCAAGTATGGCTCTATACCGGCCTTCTCTGGGCAGGCGCGTTTGGATGCCTGCTGGCGGCTCTGAACTTTCGGAATTCCAAAAACGACGGCGGCTAAAGCACACTGCATTGTAGTGTACGATCAATGCGGATATGCGAGCTATACCCGATTTTCCATATCGAGTGACATAGATTTAACTTTTTTGGGGGGATTGTCTATTGTATGCAAAAAATTGAAGTTGTTGTTCGCATCACGAAGGATTACTGTCCACCGCAAGAGCAGACGATTTTTGAGTGGATTGAAACGAACCGTGCTGCGCCAGACACCTTGAATTATCCCGGTCTGGAAATAAACTTAGAACACCGTCGTGTTTTCAAAAACGGACAGGAAGTGTACATGAGCCGTTACGAATATGGCGTTTTAAGTTTAATGGCACGGCATCCGGGGCAATTGTTTACAAAAGAGCAGATATTTGAAGCCGTGTGGCATCAGGATAGTGAAAGCTGCCTGACTGCTGTCACCAATACAATTGGACGCATCCGGCAAAAAATCGAGGATGATAGAGCTGTACCTGTCTATATTCGAACGATTTCCAACCTCGCTACCAATTTATGCCGAACATTTCAGTGAAAAAAGATTCCTTATAACGATAAAAGCCATACTCAATGGGTAACTTAGACCTTGAGTATGCTTTTATCGTTAGCTGGATAGATAAAAATTGACATCCTTGCAATCGGAAATAATCTTTTCTAAAATATAGAAAAAAGATTTTAGGAGGCGGTAAGATGCAATCCTTCGAAGATGTTCTGAGAGAGTTTGGAGATTTTTTGCAAACGGCATCCTATTTAGAGGTTCTCCCATGTCGATGGGGTATGTACGGCTTTTTAATGAGGGTGCTCCTATCAACTTCTACGCAGTCTTATGCCGTACCCCACAAGAACTATATGATACGCTAGAAAATGATCTTGCCATTGAAAAAGAGGTTCAAAATCCACAACGAGACTGATTACGAGAAAATTATTGTGTAATTCGTTTGCTTTTCACGTGATTTTATTGAATGACCTGTTAGAATATTGCGTATTCAGACAAAAGAACGCCAGAGAGAAGCGTAACGTCCACTCTGGCAGCTTAGGTGTTTTTGTTCTGTTCTGAAAGTTCTGTCAAATGGATTGCGAGTGACCTTGTGGCATCCAACAGCGTTTTTCGCATTTCTGGCGGACAAGCAAAATAAATCGATTCTAACTCTCGACATTCGCGCTCTGCTTCTGATAAGTTCGGGTTGATAACCGAATCCAAGGAAAGTGGCAGAACATGGAGAATTGCACTTAAAATGTCAAAAGAAGGATTCTGTTTTCCATTTTCAATATTGGCGATATACTTCACCGAAACATTACTTTTCAGTGCCAGTTGCTCTTGTGTCATTTTCATCGCTTTTCGGACAGCCTTTATCTGCTTTCCTAAAGCAATCGCATCCGCATTCGGCATCATCATCACCTCAATAGTATTGTATCGTTCTTGCGGAAAGAACGGTATAACATCATCATTCCAGTGATTTTGTCCTATCGTGCCGATTTTTACATTTCCCGGTCGAGTTATAAAAAACGGTAACTCGCCTGGGCGATTCTACGCGCCATCTGATCACAGTTGCCGTTTGTGGAGGTAACTGTGATTTTTTATTGGGGTAACGCATCAAAAAAAGCCTGTCTGCTGCCGTAAGCCAGACCGCCCCAAAGCAAGCACAATCGTTCCGTTCCACCATCCACAATCGTGCCGATGTGTTATATTGCGCCAGCTTCCCGCCATGGGAGGCTGGCGTTTTTGCGCTTTTGGAGCCAAAGTGCCGCAGTCCACCGTTTCTCCTATGATATAGCAGCAAACTTTATATTTGGGAGGGAAAGTCATGCTCGATCATAAGAAGAAAGCAATTACGGAACACTGGCAGTTTTGCCCCAAGTGCAACTTAAAACTTTATCGAATGACCGCCGACTGCACTGGATTCATCCATATAAAATGCTGGCGTTGCCGGAAAATGTTATGGCTCGACCTTTCCATTCGGGCCAAGTAAACATCAGTTTTATAAAACAATCGGGTGCACTGCACTCTGAATATGGACTGTTAGCACCGAGCAACGGGCCATTGCCATAAGGCAATGTATGAAACGTAGCACCAAATGGCCCGGGCAGCAGCTTGACTGAAAGATTTTCGCTTGAAAATCCTTCGGTTGGCTGTTGTCCGGCTATTTTTATAGCTTCAGATGGCCTGCTCCCGAAAAGGAGCAGGTTTTATGTTTGCCCTCTTTTCGTGGCTGCCCCAGATGGCGAAATATCCGTAGTATCTCCAAATTTTCGACATTTCACGTTTTATCGAAATTGAGGTTACACATGGGCTTTAATTATGGTTTGGAAAAGAAGAACTTTGACCGTCAGTGGGCTATCATGCGCAAGCAGTATGAGGACGCTGGCATGAGCATTGAAGTGATTCAGGCAATGTATGAGTATGACTGGTCTGTTTTCAATGCTGCACGTTCTTACCAGAACCACACGCAGGAAATCGCCGCTCCGTCCTTTGAGCAGGGCGAAGAAGCCTACTCGCCCCTTATGAACAAGTATCAGGAAGCCATTTCTATTACCGAACACTATCGTGAAACCAAGAGCCGCTTCACATGGATTGGTAAGATCGAGGACGAACGACTGCTGTCTGCGCTGGAAAATTTGTCGGATGCAGACCTTGAGCTGATTACTCTGTACGCCTATGAAGAATATGACACCGTTGAAATTTCTAAAGTATTTGGCACAACAAAGCAGAATATTAGTAAGAAAATACGCAGAATTACTAATTTTATCAAAAACTTTCAAATTGAGGTTGTCTGAAAGGCGTTTTCGATGCCTACCAAGTGAAAGGACAATTCACCAGACGGCGAAAGCCGCTGAACGAAATGTCTGCACTCATGTTCTTTGAAAATTGAATAGTTCCTTCATCTGGTACTCCGATAATGATACTTCCGTAATTCGCGGCCCGGTCATAAAGCAGACGGGGTGGCTGAAATGCCAATGAAGCGGTACAAGTCCGCTGCCAGATGTTTATGCCCCACTCGCAGGGAGCCGAGGGCGAATATGCGAGACCTTAACTTATTAAATCAGCGTGGCCGAATGCTGTTTTCGGTCTTCGTCCACGCCTGTTCTTTTTACTTATTCCATATATCCACATTTTCGTCCTACATAGGAGGTTTTATGAACGAGAACGACCGTACCATCTTAGAGCAAGCAATCTACGAGGAAATGGAACTGACCCCGGAATTGATTCGTTCCATCCGCACGCTCTGCGGTGTCTGCCTTTGCAGTTTTGTAGAATCCAAGGCGTTCAAAATCGCCATTGTCCCCAGCGCAGACCGAAGCATGGACACTTGCACTGTCTGCCAGACCCGGCGCGGTCATGACTACGTTGTGATGAACCGCTGAACAAACACACCGCCCACTGCCAAGGAGGTGCAGCGGGCGGTATACATATTGAAAAAGGAGGGCAGCTTTTGATCCAAAACTGGAAATTCCAACGTGGAGACATTTTCTTCACCCGTTTCGACAATGCCACTGGTTCAGAGCAAAGCGGGAATCGTCCGGCAGTCGTTCTCCAGAACGATGTGGGAAATTTTTACTCACCCACACTGATCGTAGCCACATTGACAAGCAAGTCATCAAAAAGTACACCCAGCCGACCCACTGCCTGCTGGTGAACGATTTTCTCTCCGTTCCGTCCATCGTTCAGGCAGAGCAGATCTTTACCGTAGACAAGCGCAGGCTGCTGAAATTTCTCGGACGCCTCACCCCGGATGAAATGAGCCGGTGGATGATGCTGTCCGTGCCAGTCTTGCCCTGAACCCGATGGGGAGCATTCAGCGGCTTCCACCCATCATCCGCTCTACGGCGGCTTACGCACCGCCTGAGGTGGTTGACGGCAAGCCGCCCATCTATCCTTACACGCCCATCAAATCGTCCTTTGAGGACGCCGGGAGCGTTGAGGACATGATGCTGTACACCGAACTGGAAGCTGCGGTACACGCAATGATCCAGCGGCTGGAATATAGCTTCACATTCAACCCAAGTCTGCTCACCATCCCGAAGCGTAAGCAGCAGGTTGCTGAAATCCTGAAAGAAGCCGAAACGTACATCTGGAGAATCAAGGAGGAAATGCGATGCGCCTGAAAGACAACACCAATCCCTTCATCCATGTCAACCCGCCGTACCAGCTCATGGTCATCCACAGCAGCAAGCTGGTCTACCCCCGCGAACTGTATCAGCGTGGTGTGGAGCGCAAGCGTGTGGAACTGATCGCCGCCCACTTCAACGAGTATGTGGCAAACGAGCCGAAGGTCAGTTTCCGTAACGGTCAGTTCATCGTAACGGATGGGCAGCACACCATCGAGGGGCGCATCCTCCGCAACGGCGGCAAGGATCTGCCGATCCTCTGCAAGGTGTACACGGGCATGACCGTGGAGCAGGAAGCACTGCTCTTTGCCGAGCAGAACGGCTTCTCTGCGCCGCTGACAGCGGGCATCAAGCTCCGTGCCAAGGTCGTAGGCGGCGATGCTATTTCTAAGGCTTTCCTCGCAGCCACCAACCGGGTGGGGTTGAGCCTCAATTATGACAGCCAGCAGCTGACCGATTACCGCATCGGCTGCGTTGGTACGGCTTTCCGGCTCTACAAGCAGATGGGCGAACCGCTCTACTGTGAAACGATGCGGCTGATCGTGGCAGCATGGGAGGCAAACCGGATTCGTTCCGGGCATCTGTTCTGAAAGGCATGATGCACTTTGTGGAGCTGTACCACGCGAGTTCAGTGAAGAACGGCTGCTCCGTGCGCTGCGCAACATCCACCCGGTCGATATTTACCGCATCGGGCAGGACGACCCCGCAAAGCTGCGCGGATGGAAAAAATACGTTTTCCCCATCTACACCGCCTACAACGGCAAGTGCAGAAAAGACGCACTGCCGATGAAATTCTGACATTCACAGGCATCTCCCACTATACACAAGTAGGGCATCCGCAAACCGCAGATGCCCCTTGTTACATATCAAAGTGCAATATATAGTGTTTCTGTATTCATTTAATACAACATATAGAGAAAAGAGGTATTCTATGCGCTCTCAGTTCACTTCGTATGAGCAGCTTCCCATCACGCTGACAGCCGATCATGTTGCTGCTGCGCTGGGCATCTCCCGCGCCAACGCTTACATCCTGCTCCGTTCGGACGGCTTTCCCACGCTCCACATCGGTAAGCGGATGGTCGTACCCAAAGACCGTTTTCTTCAGTGGATCACGGACAGCGTAAATGGCTGATTTGACATCCTTGATTCAAGAGGTTTCTTTTTCTATACTATTCCCGAAACGACTTGACATCAGGAAGGAGCAATATGCCAAGCAAACGTTCACACGGCGAGGGTACGCTTCGCCACCGCAGCGATGGTCGCTCGGATTCTTACATCAGCAAGGCACGAGGGATGCTCTACCAGATCTTTCAAAAGGTAGAAGCTAATGACCTTGTGCGCCGCAACCCGGTCCGGCTTGCTGAAAAGATGCGGGCAACCGGAACCGCAAAGCGCAAGGAAGCCTTTACCACAGCGGAAGTCGCACACCTGATGAAGGTGCTGCCCGATGACCGCATGGGCTTGAGCATCCGGCTTTTGCTCGGCACTGGAATGAGAATGCAGGAACTTCTGGCTTTGGAGCCGCAGTTTATTGAAGAAGATGGCTCTGTCATTCACATCCGGCAGGCAGTAAAGGTCGTAAAAGGTACGGTCAGCATCGGCAGTCCGAAATCCAAAGACAGTATCCGGGATATTCCGGTGCCGCTGAATGTCCGCCCGTGTGCCATCAAGCTGCGGGATACCACCGACCAGTTCATCTGGGAAAGCCCCAAGACCGGCTTGCCCTGCAACCCCACCCATTTCCGGGATGTGTTCCGCAAATCTCTGGAAGAAGCGGGCGATGTCCGCTTGCTCACACCGCACAGCTGCCGCCACACCTATGTGTCGCAGATGCAGGCGCTGGGCGTGGACATCCAGACCATCCAGAGCATCGTAGGCCATGCCGACACCGAGATGACTGAGCATTATCTCCATGTTCAGGAATCCATTCGGCAGAGTGCGATCCAGTTGTTCAGTGAGGCGTTTTCGGCCTGAAAATTGGACGGAACGGCACGAATTATCGCGAGCCAGCTTTTCAAATCGTCGGCATCAACGCTGGCTCGCATATCGCAGCAGATGATGTTGCGTTCAAAAAAGCCCGACTACCCCTGTGATCGACCAGATAAAATCGTTGGCATTGTGGTCAAAATTGTGGTCAAAACCAAATGAGGTCAGCCCACAAACAAAAAAATCCAACGATTTCTAACGTGAAATCGTTGGATTTATGGTCCGAGTGGCGAGAATCGAACTCACGGCCTCTTGAACCCCATTCAAGCGCGCTACCAAAACTGCGCTACACCCGGATATTTGTTGTGGCTCATCGCTCACAGCTCCATTAGTATACCCGCTGCAGGCCGTTTTGTCAAGCGCTTTTTTTATTTTTCTTGGATTTTTTCTGGATTTTTCGCTCATCGTCCAGAAGCTCTCGATGGTGCGTCTATTTCATTTTCGGTGACTGCCATTGCCACGGCAAAGACGCTGTGGGCGCCCGCATCCAGCAGTGCCTGCGCACAGGCTGCGGCGGTAGCGCCGGTGGTGATGACGTCATCCACCAGCAGCACCCGCTTCCCTTCCACGAGCTCCGGCTCCTGCGCCCGGAAGGCACCGGCCGCATTTTCCAGACGCTCGTCCAGCGAGAGTCCTGCCTGATGGCGTCCGGCCCGGACGCGGCAGAGCGCCTTTGGCAGCAGCGGGAGCCCAGTGCATGGGCCAGAGGCTGCGCCATCCGTTCCGGCACATTGTAGCCGCGCCGGCGGCTGGTGGCAGGCACCGGAACGATGCAGTCGTAACCGATGGCCGCACCGGAGACCAGACCCGGCATCGGCTCTGCAAAGTGCATCTCCACTTCTGCTCCAAACAGCCGGGCCGTCATCTCCACGCCAAGCTCCACCGCCGTCCAGCTTTCGCCTTCGTATTTGGCGCGGAGGATGGCGCTGCGGACGACGCCCTCGTACCGGTAGGGCGCAGCCGCCCCGTCCAGAGCGCCAGATAGTGGCGGCTCGCGTCCAGCCGCATGACCGGGCCGCGGCGCAGCTCTTCCAGCCGCGGTGTACACACCTCACAGAACGGCAACGTTCCCAGCACCCTGCGGCAGCAGGGACACCGCCTCGGGAAAAGCAGCTGGCGCATCTGCCGGGCAAGCCGCGCGGGGCAACTGTAGTAGCCCGTCATCAGTCTTTCTTGACAGCGACGATGATACGCACCTTTTTGCCAGCCGCGCAGCCAAAGTTGTCGTACCAGCCGGTAAGGTAGTAATCATCGGAGTTGACGGAAGTGAGCTTGGTGTAGTAATACTGGCCCTTGTACCACAGGTAGACCTGCGTATCATCGTCCATTTCAAACCTTTCGCCCTTGGAGGAAAGGACGCTGGCCGCACCCACCTTGTCGATCTTCATGGGCATCAGCTGCACCATATTGCGGACAGCGCCGGTCGTCTCCTGGCAGACCGCGATGCCGCCGGCCAGCACAGGATACTTGATGGAGGTGCTCAGACTGACCTGCTGGCCGCTGACGTAGCCGATATAGGTCGCACCGCTGCCGATGAAGTCGAATATCTGGCTGAAGGGAGTGCCGGTGATCTTGGCGATCTGCTGGAAGCCGAGGCCCAGAAGTGCGCCGGTGTTGCTGGTCAGGCGTTCCCACGCCGTGCTGAGGATGTCGCCGGAGATAACGCCCCACAGGATCTCTGTGGTGTGGGCACCAGAATGCTCTTCACCTGACTGAGACTGCATCGGTATCAATGGTGCCGTCGCCCGGCTGAGCCTTGATGGCGCTGAGAAGGTGCTGTAGTTCGTGGCGACGTTCTTCACATCGTCCAGCACACCGTAGTGCCACAAGTCACCGGTCACGTCGTTCAGGATGAGCTTGTCGATCTGCCCCTGCGGTTGGTGGTGTAGTAGCGGACATCGGAAGCCTTTAAGTTTACCCCCGATAGGCGCTGGGACGAACCGTCCCAGCCACACCCCCTGTACTTGTATCAAGGATCTGCACGTCATCCGCCAGAGCCCTATCGCCCAGCGCGGTGGCGTTCTCGTTCACAGTGCCGCTGACGGAGCGCTGATTGATCTTTTCCACGCTCTCGCCTTCGGGGCTGACCCGCACCTCCACCAGCCAGCCGGTGGGAAGTTCAGGCTTTTGTCTACGTTCACCTCGCGGGCAAGGCCGTCGGTACACAGGACCTTGACGGTCTGAAGCACATCGGCGCTGTTGTCCTCGTCGATGAGGTTGCGGGCGGACGACTGCACCACGCCGTAAAAGACCTCGTCGGCCTCCTCACCGGTGATGATGCCTGCGGCCACATTGTTCATGCCCAGCAGCAGAGTGACCACCTGGCCGACACCGCCGCCGTTGAGGGAGGACACCTGGGAAGCAATGGCCGTGCTGCCCAGCGTGTAGGACGTGCCTGCCACCGTAATGGAAGCGGGAGCGCTGGCCGAGGGAGACACCTCGGTGATGCGGCCTGCGGCACGGCGGGTATAGACCCACAGGTCTTGAGGCTCTCGCTGTAGTAGTAGACGTCGTATTTGTTCAGCTCTGCGGAGCCGGAGACCTTATCGTTGCGGTAGACGCTGGCAGGGACGAAGGGCAGCACCGTGCTCTCCGAAGCCACGAAGGGGCCTTTCAGGCTGCTGAGCAGGATGGTGGAGCCGTCCACCTGACCATTGCTCACGGTAAAGCCCAGGGTCGTGCCGTAGGCCGAACCGCTGGCGTTGTTGGCGGTGAGGGCATTGTAGAGCAGGACGGCGCAGTCCTCGTAGTTCATCGCTTCGCCCTGACGGCGGTCGAGGCCGGCACGCAGGCCGAGCTCGCCGGCCTTGTTGAGTTGGGCGTTGGGGAACGCGCCGCTCAGGTCGGTCATCTTATAGCCCATCAGCTTGAGCACTGCGGTGCAGGCTTCTTCCAGCGTGACGGCATTGTTCGGACGGAAGCTGCCGTCGGTGTAGCCGTTCATCCAGCCCTGCTGCACGGCGATGCGGACATAGGCGCCCATGCCGAGGAGCGGGCAGGTCGGTGTAGAGGGTCCCCACTGCCCCCTGGGAAGAGACGCTCTCCCGGTAGGTAGAGTAAGAGGTCAGCATTCTGGCAAATGCGCCGCGGGTCACGGCTGCATCCAGTGCGCCGGACTGCTCGGAATCCATGGCACCCAGCGTGATGGCAAACTGGACGGCGGTGTTGTTGCCCGCAGCCGATGCCGGCATCACCAGCATCGACACCGCGATGCTGACCGCCAGCAGAAATGCGAGAAGACGTTTTTTCATTGTGATCTCCTTCATATTTGGCTCCCCTATCAGGGGAGCTGTCGAGCCAGACCGCCATAGGCGGTTTGGTGAGACTGAGAGGTTTTCTTTGAAGTCTGCTCGCTCCACCAAAGGGCAGAGTGAACAGTTCAGAACACTTTAGTCATATCTGAGTGCGTCAATGGGGTTGAGCCGCGCGGCGCGTTTTGCGGGCAGATAGCCGAACAGCACTCCGATGAACACCGAGATGCCGAAAGCTGCCACGATGGAGTTGAAGGACGGACTGACCGTGATGTTCATGCCGTCGGTGAACATGGGAAGCACCTGATTGGCGATGGCCGACACGATGTAGCCGAGGACGATGCCAGTGTGCCGCCAAAAGCCGAGGTGGTAGCCGCCTCGGTGACGAACTGGGCCAGGATGGTCCTTTCCTTCGCGCCCATGGCCTTGCGGATGCCGATCTCACGGGTGCGCTCGGTGACGGACACCAGCATGATGTTCATGATGCCGATGCCGCCCACCAGCAGCGAGATACTGGCGATGCCGGTGAGGATGACGATGACCATGTTGATCATCTTGTTCATCTCTTCCAGCCACTCGCTGGCGCTGTAGACGTAGTAAGCACTGTCGCTCTTGAAGATGTCATACAGTCCCTGCTCCACCGCAGCCTTGGCCTCGTTGGCCTGGCTCTCATCCACCATGATGGCGGAGTAGGAGTCCGGCGAGCTTTCGTTGGAAAGGCGCATGGCTGTGGTGTAGGGCAGGTAGACGCTGTCGTCGTCGCTGCCCTCCTGCTGGTCGGGGTTGGAGATCTTGGCCTTCAGCACGCCCACGATGCGGAACTTATAGGGGCCAAGCTTGATGGTCTGGCCCACCGCATTTCCGCCGTAGGCCGTGCGGTTGATGTAATCGCCGATGACGCAGATCTGCTTGTTGTCTGCGATGTCCATATACTGGATGTTCCGGCCCTTGGCAAGGGTGTAGCCCTTCATCTCGATGTAGCTTTCATCCACGCCGTACATTCCGCTGTAGCGGTAGGTCGTAGTCCCCACCTTGGGGGTGTTGTCGCTGAAATCCAGCTGCGGCGAGACGGAGGAAAGCAGTTTGGGGTTCTTTTTGACGATGTCGTACAAATCATCCACCGTCGCAGTGCGGGAACCATAGCCCCATATCTGGATGGAGAGAGTGTTGGTTCCCAATGCGGAAAAGCTGTCCCGCATGCTTCTGGTCATGCCGTTGCCCAGACCGACGATGACGATGACCGCCATGACGCCGATGATGATGCCCAGCATGGTCAGAAACGTGCGCAGCTTATTGCTCCAGACGTTCTGCAGTGCCTGGCGGAAAGTCTCTAATACCATTATTTCGCTTCCTCCTGTGCCGCTTCGTCGGACAGAGCGGGCTGCACGACAGCCTCAGGCGCGTGGGCATCGCCGTCGTACACCACCTGGCCGTCCTCCAGACGGATGATACGCTCCGCCTGCACGGCGATGGAATTGTCGTGGGTGATGAGCACCACGGTATGGCCCTCGCTGTGGAGCTGCTGAAGCATCCCGATGACCTCGCGGCCGGTGTGGGAGTCCAGAGCGCCGGTGGGTTCGTCGGCGAGGATGACCGCCGGGTTGCGCACCAGAGCCCGTGCGATGGAAACGCGCTGCTGCTGGCCGCCGGAAAGCTGGTTTGGCAGGTTCTTGAGCTTGTCGCCCAGACCCACCTTTTCCAGCACATCCTTGGCCAGCTTGTGGCGCTCGGCGCGGGAGATGTTGGCGTAGACCAGCGGCACCTCCACGTTTTCCAGAAGGTTCAGCCGGGGCAGAAGGTTATACTGCTGGAAGATGAAGCCCAGCATCTCGTTGCGCACATCCGCCAGCTCGTCCCGGTTCATCTTGCCCACATCCCGGCCATTGAGCCGGTAGATGCCGTGGGTGGGGACGTCCAGACAGCCGATGATGTTCATGCAGGTAGACTTGCCCGAACCGGACTGGCCCACGATGCCACGAACTCCCCCTTCTCGATCTTCATCGTGATGTGGTCGGCGGCCTTTACCAGCGTATCGCCCATCTGATAATACTTGCACACCTGCTCAAATTCGATCAGAGCACTCATGGGGCACCTCCTTACCAGATACTGTCGCTGTGACTGTCGCTGTAATAATCATCCGACACAGAGCTGGTGTCGTAGGCCACCGTGTCGTCCTCCTGCAGGCCGCTCTTGATCTCGGTGTAGCTGTCGTCGCTGACGCCGGTCTCGACCTTGACGTAGACATAGCCCTCCGGTGCGTCCATGTCCTCCACCGCATTGGCTGCGCTGGGAGACTTCTTGCTCACCAGCACATAGCCGCCGCGGATAACGGCAGCATTCGGCACGACGAGGGCGTTGTTGGCCTCGGCCACGACGATCTCAGCGTTGGCGTTCATGCCGGGGCGCAGGCCGTCGGTGTTGTCGATGCGGATGGTGATGGGGTAAGTCGTGGTGCCGCCGCTGGAGCTGCCCTTCATGGACACACGGGTGACTGTGCCGACATAGGTCTTGTCCGCCACAGCGTCAGCGGTGATCTGGACTTTCTGGCCCACGGACAATGCGCCGATCTGCAGCTCATCCACATTGATGACCATCTCCAGATAGCTCAGGTCGTAGATGACGCAGAGGGTGCTGCCGGAGGTCAGGGCGTCGCCCTGCTTGGCGTCCTTCTCAATGATGGTGCCGCTGATGGGCGAGGTGATGGTGTAGTTGGACATATTGTCCTGCTGGTTCTGCATCGAGATCTCGGCGCTGCGCAGGGACTCGGAAGCAGACTGGATGGATTCGGTCAGATCGTCGCCGGTCAGCTCGATGAGGATGTCGCCCTTGGAGACCGCGTCGCCCTCCTGCACATTGATGGCGGAAACGGTGCCGCCGGCCTGAGCGGTCAGGGTGCGCTCTGCCTGATAGGCAAAGGTGGCGGAGGCGATGGAGCTGACGCCGTTGACGCTGGCGGTAGCGCCTGAGCGGTGGTCAGACCGCCGGCATTGTTGACCCGGATGGTGACGGTGCGCGCCAGCAGGTTGCCGGTGCTCAGCTCGTCGGTGCCGGTGATGGCGGTGATGGTGCCTTTCAGCGTCTCAAAGGTGCCGTCCAGCATCACGTCGGCGCTCTGGCCCACCGAGAAGTTGGCGGCGTCGGCTGCGGGAACAGCAGGTTCAGCAGCATCTTGGAGCTGTCGCGGATGACCGCCACCTCCTGGCCGCTGGTCACTTGGTCGCCCTTTGCGACCTTGAGACTGCTGACCGTGCCGTCCACCTCTGCGCGGACATACTGGAGGTCTACGGTCTTGTCGTAGCTGCGCTGGGCCTGCTGCAGGGCAATGCTGGCCTTTTCCAGATTGGTGGAGGCGTCCGAGCTGTCGATGGTGTAGAGCACATCGCCCTCTTCCACCTTATCGCCCTCTTCAAAGCCGCCGGTGAGGATCTTGCCGTCCACCAGAGACTTGACGGTATATGTATTGGCCGGGTTCAGCGTGCCGGTGCCGCTCAGGGAGTTGGAGACATCCTGACGGACGGGCGTCGTCTCGGCGTAGGTCACATCGCGGCTGGCAGCTTTATTCCCGCCGCCGCTTATAAGAAAGACAGCGCCCGCTGCCGCCGCGACGACCACCGGCACGAGCCATTTCCAGTTCTTTTTGGCGAATGCAGACGCGCCGGACTTGGCTTCTGCGGCTTCAGCAGCCTCAGCGGACGCATCCTTTTTCTTTTTCCAGATCATGCTTTTCCTCCTATGGTATGCAAAAGGGCAGCGTGACCCTATTGCACGAAAAATCCGTTATTGGTAGTGTATCGCATTTTTCTGAAATACACAAGCGTCCAAATTTCATTTCACCCTTTATTTACAAAATTATTTCCGGTTTTTATGCAAAAAAGACACCCGCAGTGTCCTTTGCAGAACATTGCGGGTGTCTCGGATGATCTTGTCAGGATGCGGCTTCGGCCTCGCTCAGCGGAGCCAGCTTCACATACACCCCGGCAGGGACGCAGGCCGCCCATGCACCTTCCTCGCTCAGCCGGCCGAACTGCTCACAGACATGGTCCGGGCATTGGCTGTCCTGAAACGAGATGGTGCCGTCTTTTACCTGTAAATGAACGACATAGCCGCCCACATCGTACAGGTAATCGTAGTCCTTATCCAGCGGCAGCACCTCGGTGATGCCGCCGCCGAAGTCCACGACTGCTGCCAGCGGTTCCGCCTTGCTGCGCGGACGCAGCAGAAAGACCAGCAGGGCAGCTACCGTCAGGATGACGGCTGCGAAGAGGAGGTTCGCCTTCCAGCTCAGGCGTTTTGCGCCTTTTGCCGGTCGAGGCTGCTTGCGGGTGCTCATGCGGCGTAGTCGCTGGCAGCGGCACCGGCAATGCGGCCAAAGACGGTGAAGTCAGCAACAGCGTTGCCGCCCAGACGGTTTGCACCGTGGACGCCGCCAGTCACCTCACCTGCTGCGAACAGGCCGGGGATGACCTCGCCCTTCTCGTTCAGCACCTCGGTGTTGGCGTTGATCTTCAGGCCGCCCATGGTGTGATGGACACCGGCGGTGACCTTCACAGCGTAGTAGGGAGCGGTGTTCAGGGGGTTGGCGAAGCTGGTGCGGCCGAAGTCAGGGTCATTCTTGGCCTCAACGTAGCCGTTCCACTTCTCCATGGTCTCTGCGAAGGCAGCGGCATCGACGCCCATAGCCTTGCCCAGCTCCTCGTAGGTAGCGCCGGTGACGGTGTAGCCCTTCTTGATGTAGCCCTGGATGACGCTGGAAGCATCGGCCATGGCCTGATCGACGACCAGCCAGCTGTAGCTGCCGGTCTGAGCGATCTCAGCGGCGGAGACGACATCGCGGGTGCCGACCTCGTCGATGAAGCGCTTGCCCTCCTCGTTGATGAGGATAGCGCCGTCGCCGCGCAGGCCCTCGGTGATGAGGCAGCGGTGTTGGCCTCAACGGTGGGGTGGATCTGGATCTGGTCCATGTCCACGGTAGCAGCGCCGATGGCCTGTGCCATCTCGATGCCCTGGCCCTGGATGCCGGGGGCGTTGGTGGTCATGAAGCCCTTCAGCTCGGGCTTGTACTTGACGACCATGTCGAGGTTTGCGCCGAAGCCGCCGGTAGCCAGAACGACTGCCTTGGCGTTGACGGTGACGGTCTCACCGGAAGCACCGGTGGCCTTGACGCCCACGGCAGCGCCGTTGGCATCGGTCAGGATCTCCGTTGCGGTGGTGTCCAGCATCATCTTGACGCCGGCCTTCTCGCAGTTCTCCTGCAGCAGGGGGATCATGTAGGAGCCGACGGAAACGGTCTTGCCCTCTGCGTTCACAGGGCGATGGATGCGCTTGACGGATGCACCGCCGAAGCTGGAGACGTTGTGCAGGGTGATGCCGTGCTCGTCCAGCCAGTCGATGGCGTCAGCGGAGTTTGCGCACAGGGTCTCGACCAGCTCGGGGTCGTTGATGCCCTTGCCGCCGATCATGGTATCCAGCTCCATCAGCTCGACAGAGTCGAAGTAGCCGGTGGGGTTGGCCTGATAGGCAGCCCACTGCTCGGAGACGGTCTTTGCCAGAGCGGTGATGGTCTCGTTGTCGGCGTACTTCTCGGCAGCAGTCTTCAGGGTCTTCTCGACGCCGGCAGACTCGCCGAACTCGTTCTCGTCCTGATAGACGGTCTTGGCGGCGTTCATGCCGCCGGTGGCGCGGACGGAGTTGCCGCCCACCATGGACTGGCTCTCGAGGATGACGACGCTCTTGCCCTCACCGGCAGCGGTGATGGCGGCAGTCATGCCTGCGCCGCCTGCACCGACGACGACGACATCTGCGTCAACGGTGGAGTCCTCGGCGGCAGCGTCCTTCTCCACAGCGGTCTTATAGTCATCGGGGTTCAGGCCGGCAGCGGTCAGGGCAGCTGCAGCAGCCTCCTTGATGGCGGTAGAGGTGGCGGTAGCGCCGGACACGCCGTCCACGGCGATGCTGCCGCTCTCGGCGATCTTGCCGGGCATCTGGCGATGGCCTCAGAGCCGACGCCTGGGTCTCGTCCTTGCCCTCGGCGGTGCAGCCGGTGATGGCGCGTCGGTCAGGGTCAGGGTGACGGA
>ENA-OQEX01000368-OQEX01000368.1-human-gut-metagenome-genome-assembly--contig:-NODE-368-length-24642-cov-2.892963_pt1 | contig 24642 bp, 26 predicted proteins | sample MGYA00242802_ERZ504649 | MGnify/ENA primary metagenome ERZ504649 (study PRJEB26092, sample SAMD00036194) | human gut metagenome | host: Homo sapiens | study: EMG produced TPA metagenomics assembly of...
GGACAGCTGATTCGCTGCGGTGCGCTGGACGGGCTGGGACTGAACCGGCGGCAGATGATCGAGTTCCAGGAACAGGTGCTGGCAGACTGCCGGGACGAGCGGAACAGCATTGTGACGGCAGATGAACCTGTTCGGCGGTGCAGACGAAAGGGCAGTCCAGGAGACGCAGATTCCGCCGCTGGCAGAGTATGACCGTGCATTTCTGCTCCAGCTGGAACACGACAGCCTGGGGCTTTATCTCTCCGGGCATCCGCTGGAACAGGTGGAGTGGCTGCGCCGGCTTTGTCACGCTGCGGATGCGGCAGCGCTCCGGGAACAGAAAGACGGTGCAACGGTACTGCTGATCGTGACACTCCAGCACATCAAACAGCACACCACAAAACAGGGAGAGACCATGTGCTTTCTCACCTGTGAGGACAGGAGCGGCACGGCGGACTGCGTGGTGTTCCCGTCCCTGTATCCGGCGGTGCGGCAGTATCTGGAAAAGGAGGCTGTCCTGTGCATCCGTGGAAAGCTGACGCAGAAGGAAGAGACCGTCAGCGTTTTGTGCGACAGCGTTCTGACGGAGGAAGGATTCCGGCGCACCATGTCCCAGGGCAGGCTCTGCATCAAGACGGACTCCCGTCAGACGGAAAAGCTTCACGCACTTGCGGCGCTGGTGCAGCAGTATCCGGGAGGTGTGCCGGTCTGCTTTTATCTGACCGACCGGAAAAGATGCTCTCTCTGCGTGGCGGACAGGCGATGGCGGTGCAGCCGGAATCGTATGCTGCACTCTGCGGGCTGGTTCCGCCGGAACAGATCGGGTTCCTGCCGGCAAAATAGACATTTTCATTTTTTGTGCAGAGTTGCTCAAATTTTGCATGGAACTTGTTAACTTTTTCGAATACCACTTGACAACCCGGGAAATATCAGTATAATAGAATAGGAATGGAATGGTGAATGCGTATGCGGCTTTCAAGCTGCGCTGCCGTTTCAAAATTTTGCCATGCGGCGGAATGGAGAATACGTTTATGATTAAAACGATTGGTGTATTGACAAGCGGCGGCGATGCGCCGGGTATGAATGCAGCAGTACGTGCTGTTGTTCGTGCGGCTCTGAAAAAGGGCATGACAGTATATGGCGTAAAGCGTGGCTACTGCGGCCTGCTGGACGATGACATTGAGCCGATGGACGAGATGAGTGTTGCCGGTATTATCAACCGTGGCGGCACCATGCTGTACACTGCAAGAAGTGCGGAGTTCCGCACCGAAGAGGGTGTGCTGAAGGCAAAGGCTACCTGTGAAAAGTATGGTCTGGAAGGTCTGGTTGTCATCGGCGGTGACGGTTCGTTCCGTGGCGCAGCAGATCTGTCTGCACACGGCATCCTGTGTGTAGGTCTGCCGGGTACCATCGACAACGATATCGCCTGCACTGACTACACCATTGGTTATGATACTGCAATGAATACCGCAATGGAACTGATGGACAAGCTGTCCGACACCAGCCAGTCTCACTATCGCTGCAGCGTTGTTGAGGTTATGGGTCGTGGTGCAGGTTACATTGCGCTGAATACCGGTGTTGCATCCGGCGCACTGGAGATCATCACAAAGGAAAAGCCGTATGATCTGGATAAGATCGCTAAAAAGATGATGGAATTCAAGGCAAGAGGCAAGCAGAACTTCATTATCGTTGTTGCAGAGAATATCGGTCATTCGGAAGAGATCTGCAAGCTGATCCAGGAAAAGACCGGCATTGAATCCCGTGCAACCATTCTGGGTCACGTACAGCGTGGCGGTTCTCCGACCGTTCGTGACCGTGTTGCTGCAACTGAAATGGGCTACTATGCAGTTGAACTGCTGGAGCAGGGCATCGGCAACCGTGTTGTTGGTATGCAGGGCGGCAAGGTCGTTGATTTCGACATCCAGGAAGCTCTGTCTATGACAAAGCCGTATGATGAAAAGCTGCATCAGATCGCAGAAGATGTTGCATTCTAATGAAACTGTAAAAGAATGCTGAAAAGGGGTGGACGTGCGAAAGTGCGTCCACTTTTTTGTTTGGCATACCTGGAAAACACGGAATCCCATACGCAGTCAGATTGCAGATTCTCCGGCATATCCAATCGGATGTCTGCGGAACTTTTAGGCAATCTGCTGAAAAACAGCTGCAAATTTTGTGCGCAGGCTTTATTTTGTGTTTCCCTTGCAATTTTGTGCAATTTGCAGTATAATAGAAATGATATGTTGTCCGGAAAAATTTCCCGACGGGGATATTTCCGGCAGAAAAAGAAAGAAGGAGAATGTACATGGATACCATTGGATTTATTGGTGTTGGCAATATGGGCAGTGCGATTCTGAAAGGGATCGCCGGCAGCAGCCTGAAACAGGAAACTTCACTGTTCGCATACAACCCGACCGAGGCGAAAGTTGACGCTCTGGCAAACTGCGGCGTGCAGAAGTGCGGGAGCGCAGCCGAAGTGGTGGAAAAGAGTCAGTACGTATTCCTGGCGATCAAGCCGCAGAAGTTTGAAGAGGTGCTGCCGCAGATTGCAGATGCAGTGACAGAAGAGACGGTTCTGGTCTCTATCGCTGCCGGCATCGGTGCGGACTTTATCCGGAAAATGACAAAGCCCTATGCAAAAGTGGTTCTGGCGATGCCGAACACACCGCTGCTGCTGGGCGAGGGCGCAACTGCACTGGCGAAAGATGATGCCGTCAGCGATGCGGAATTTGCTGTGGTACAGCGCATCTTCGGCAGCTGCGGCATGACCGCTGTCATTGCGCCAGAGCAGATGAAAGAGGTCATCGCCATTAACGGCAGCAGCCCGGCTTTCATCTATCTGTTTGCGAAAAGCTTTCTGGATTATGCCGCAAAAGTGGGTCTCCCGGAGACATCGGCAAAGGAACTGTTTGCACAGTCGCTGATCGGTTCTGCAAAGATGATTACGGACTCCGGCTATTCGATCGACGAACTGATCCGCCAGGTCTCTTCGCCGGGCGGAACGACGCTTGCCGGTCTGGATCAGCTGTACGAGGGCAAGCTGTCTGATGCTGTCCGGAATGCCTGCGAGAGCTGCACCAAGCGTGCATACGAGCTGGCAAAATAAGAACCCGTTTCACAAGACACATATATACGCTTGTGAAAACAGGTTCTGAGAAATCATAATCAAGAAATATACCGCATAGGATGAGAGCAGGTACAAGCCAATTTGCAAAGCAAAGGAGCGATCTGTGATGATCCGAAAGCGAACAACACTGACAACAACGGAACGCAGACAGCGGCTGTTCTGCCTGCTGTTTGGCTGCATTTTACTGGGGACAGCCTGGGGCATGGTCATGCTGCGGTGGCAGTATGACGGCGTGCCTACGGGCTGGGCAGGCTTTCTGGGAATGTTTTTTCAGACCAAGCCTACTCTTCCGGCACTCTGGACGGAGAGCGCAGGGGACATCCTGCTGTTCCTGCTGGCGTTTTTTCTGCTGGGCTTTTCGGCTGTGGGACAGCCTTTTGCGTGGCTGCTGCTGCTGACCTACGGCGTGTGCATGGGCGGCACCTTGCAGACACAGTGCAGTGCCGGCGGCGCTTTTGTGCGCAGTACGACGCTGCTGTGCTATTTTGTGCCGATGTCGCGCTGCTGGTGCTGGCGGCGAGGGAATCCCTGCGGTTCTCCGGCTATTTCACTGCCTACGGTTTCCGGAATGAGCCGGAAGAGCAGATGTATCACCAGCTCCGGATGTACTGCGCCAGATTCGTTGTGCTTGCAGTGTTTCTGCTGCTGTTCGGGTTCGCTTATGGGACGGCGTTCTATGCGGCGGTAAAATAAGGGCGTGCTTTCTTTCCGGCACGCTCTTCGGAAAGGAAGTTTGTCTATGGGTCTGTTTGGATCGAATTACGAGCGTGCCGGTTCCGGTATCGCAAAAAATGCACCGAAGAAAAAAGGCTTTTTCCGCTTTTTTGAGATATTCGGCAGAAAGTTCTGGAAACTGTTTGAGCTGAATCTGCTGTATTTTCTCAGCTTTTTGCCGGTGATCGGCGCAGTTGTCCTGGCGCTTGCCCTCGACTCCCAGCTGGGAATCATTCTGGCGGCGGCCTGTCTGGTGCTGTTTGCTGTAATTATCGGACCGGCAACGGCGGCGCATACGAAGATCCTGAAAAATTTTGTCATGGAAAAGCCTACGTTTCTGGTGCATGACTTTTTCAAGGCGTTCCGTTCGGAATTCAAGTATTCCTGCATCATCGGCGTGCTGGACTGCCTGCTGGCGTGCTGCATTTCGGCGGCGTTTTATGTGTATCCGAAACTTATTGAGCAGTCGGGGAGCAAGGTGTACTACATCTTTTTCGCCATTACGCTGAGCATCGGCGTCATCGCACTTATCATGAATTTCTACATTTTCCCCATGCTGGTTTCCACGAACCTGTCTCTGAAAAATGTGCTGAAAAATTCCCTGGCGCTGTCTGTGGTCGCCTTGAAAACCAACATCATCACCACGCTGATCCTGGCGGCTGTGATCGCAGTTTATGTGCTGGTATTCATGTTTGTGAACATCAAGTACTCCATGATCCTGCTGTTCCTGCTGCCGTTTATGCCGGCATCCTGGCTGGGATTGGTGATTACCTTCCAGTCTTATCCCATCATTCAGAAGTACATCATCAACCCGTACTATGAACAGCGTGGCGAGGTCAATCCGGAACTGGCGCAGGTCTCTGCGTCGGAAGAGGAGACCGTGTTCGAGGATATGGGCGGCAAGGAAAAGCCCATTGAACCGCCGAAAAAAGCCGGCGGAAAGCAGTCCGGCGGCGGACGTACCCACAAGGGAAAAGGAAAAATTATTTCTTAATTTACAAAATAAATACTTTACAAGTGCCGGAAAATGTGGTATAATAACAAAGGTCATGTACTTGGAATCTGGAGTAAGCCGGAGAAAAGCGGATTTCCGCTTTCGTAACGGAATATCACCTGCCTTTTTCTATGTGCATGATAATACTAAATGAGGTGAAAGAAAATGCTGCTGAAAGAAGAAAAAACTGAGATCATCGAGAAAAACCGTACCCACGAGAACGATACCGGTTCTCCGGAAGTACAGATCGCCATTCTGACAAAGAGAATCAACGATCTGACTGCACATCTGAAGTCTCACAAGAACGACCATCACTCCAGACGTGGTCTGCTGAAGATGGTTGGTCACAGAAGAAACCTTCTGAACTATCTGAAGAAGAAGGATGTAAACCGCTATCGTGCAACAATCGAGAAGCTGGGTATCCGTAAGTAAGATACAACGACGAAAAAGGGAAAGGCAGTACAGAGCCGAGTGCTTTGTCTGCCTTTCTGTGTATGATAACGATTCCAAAAACAGGCATTCGCATTAAGCCGTGTACTTCATCGGGCGCTGCAATTGTCGAAGTATAGGGCTTTTTGCGAATTCGGGTGGCTGGAATCAGGAAAGGAAAGACAAGATATGTTTGAGAACGCACAACGATTTGAAACAACCTTTGCCGGCAGACCCCTTTCGGTCGAGACCGGAAAGACCTGCGCTTTGTCGAACGGTTCCTGCTGGGTACGCTACGGCGATACCGTGGTGATGGCGAATGTCACCGCAAGCGCAAAGCCGAGAGAGGGCATCGACTTTTCCCGCTGTCTGTCGACTATGAGGAACGGATGTATCGGTAGGAAAGATTCCCGGTTCTTTCACCAAGCGGGAAGGAAAGCCCTCGGAAAAGGCGATTCTGACCTCTCGTATGGTAGACCGTCCGATTCGTCCGCTGTTCCCGAAGTCCATGCGGAATGACGTTTCCGTTGTCATGACGGTTCTGGCAGTGGACCAGGACTGCGCACCGGATATTGTGGGCATGATCGCCACTTCTATTGCGCTGTCCATTTCCGATATTCCCTGGAACGGACCGATCGCCGGCATCAGCGTAGGACTGGTTGACGGCGAGATCGTGCTGAACCCGACGCTGGAACAGCGCCAGCACAATGACCTGCATCTGACCGTTGCCGGCACTAAGGACAAGATCGTCATGATCGAGGCTGGCGCCAATGAAGTGCCGGAGGATACCATGCTCCAGGCAATTCTTACCGGTCATGAAGAAATCAAAAAAATGGTTGCCTTTATTTCCGACATCCAGGCAAAAATCGGCAAGGAGAAGTTTGTCTTTGAGGCGCACGAGGTAGACCAGGAGCTGTTCGAGAATGTTGATGCAATGGTGCATGACCAGGTGGCACACGCTCTGGATACCAACGACAAGAACGAACGGGATGCACGCCTGCGCCCGATCATTGATGCGGCACACGAGACTTTCGATGCCGTTTGCGGCGAAGAGACCGGCATGATCGACGAGATCCTGTACTCATCCAGAAGAAGATCGTCCGTGCATGGCTCTATGAGGGCAAGCGTGTGGACGGCAGAGGCATTGATGAGATTCGTCCGCTGGCGGCTGAGGTTGGCGTTCTGCCCCGTGTACACGGCACTGGTCTGTTTACCCGTGGTCAGACACAGGTGCTGACTGTGGCAACACTGGGACCGGTCAGCGACAGCCAGAAACTGGACGGTCTGGACGAAGAGACCTCCAAGCGGTATATGCACCAGTATAATTTCCCGTCCTACTCTGTAGGCGAGACAAAGCCCAGCCGTGGACCGGGACGCCGTGAGATCGGTCACGGCGCACTGGCAGAGCGTGCGCTGATTCCGGTGTTGCCCACGGTGGAAGAATTCCCGTATGCAATGCGCCTGGTCTCTGAGGTACTGTCCTCCAACGGCTCTACCTCTCAGGCATCGATCTGCGGCTCGACATTGGCGCTGATGGATGCCGGTGTGCCGATTCATGCACCGGTTGCCGGTATTTCCTGCGGACTGATTACACTGCCCAACAGCGACGAGTTCAAGACTATGGTAGACATCCAGGGTCTGGAGGATTTCTACGGCGATATGGACTTTAAGGTTGGCGGTACCAAGAAGGGTATCACTGCCATCCAGGTGGACATCAAGGTAGACGGTCTGACACCGGCGATCATCGCAGAGGCATTCGAAAAGACACGCAAGGCTCGTCTGTACATTCTGGATGAGATCATGCTGAAGGCAATCCCGGCACCGAGAGAGACCGTAGGCGAATATGCGCCGAAAATGCTCCAGATCAAGATCCCGACCGACAAGATTCGGGATGTCATCGGACAGGGCGGTAAGGTCATTCAGAAGATGTCTGCGGAATGCGGCGTAAAGATCGACGTAAACGAGGACGGAAACGTATTCATCAGCGGCATTTCCATGGATGGCTGCCGCAAGGCATACCAGATGATCGAGACCATCGCCATTGACCCGGAGGTTGGTTCGATCTATAAGGGCAAGGTAGTTTCCATCAAGCCGTTTGGTGCGTTCGTGGAGATCGCTCCGGGACGTGACGGTCTGGTGCATATTTCCAAGCTGGACAAGGATCGTGTAGAACGTGTCGAGGACGTGGTCTCTGTGGGCGATGCTGTGATCGTCAAGGTCATGGACATCAAGGACGGTAAGATCAGCCTGTCCCGCAAGGATGCGCTGGAAGAGCTGGAGGCTCGCCGGAAACAGCAGGCAGAACAGTAAGAAAAAAATATTTCATAGATAAGAAAAGCGCTGTGCAGCGGAAATGCTGCACAGCGCTTTTTGCGTATAAAAGTGTGGAATGCTTACTCTGCTGTGGTTTCAGTAGAAGTGTTCTTTTCCTTTAAGAACAGAGTGATTACCAGTACCACTGCGAAAATTACGGAAAGCACTGCCCATACGGTCAGATCTCCAAAGTTTTTGCTCAGATTTGCAAAAGCGAAAATTGCGGCGAGTGCATACAGAATGATCGCTGCAATAGTGCCGCCTTTTGTTTTTCTGGCAGCAACTGCAACAATGCCGGCAGCCAGCAGGAAAAATCCAGTGAACAATCCGCCGGCGCCGCTGGAACTGTCAGCTTCGGAAATTGCTTCGCCGATACCGGCGGCACAGGACTGGAATCCCACAATTACGGAAATCACAATGGTGAGAATGCCAAGAACCATGCGCAGAATGACTGCGCCGTTTTTGTAAATTGTTTTTTGACCTTTTGCCATGATAAAATACCTCTACTTTTTGATTTTTTACTGTACAGAAACCTTAATCGGGTCGGATTCTGCTACGGTTTCATAATTACTATTGCTGATTACCAGTTGAATTCCAATTCGTTCATTTCTTCCGGAAGGTCTTCCCCGATAAATGACATGGTATCGTCAGCGTATTTTCCAGCTGCAACTTCGGCATATAGAGAGCCGTCGTACATCACATTGTCTATGGAAATATTTTCCGCACGAACAGTGTAGGTTTCTGTACCGTTGTTTTCGATGAGAAATTGGAATTGTGTTCCCCAGATATCGTCGTCCACTTTGCCGGCATAAGAAACGACTACGCCATTCGATTCATAGATCTTGTCAGCCTCTGTCTTTTCGCTGGTGATGCTGTCATCGATAACCAGAGTGACTTTTTCGGTGTCGGCAATCGTGTCGTATGTGTCACTGTCGACGATGTGGAAGGAAAGTTCAATCGTTCCCAGGTCGTCCTTGCTGGAAAAATAGATTGTGTCATTTGCTGTTTTTCCGGATGCCACATCACAAGAAAAATATGGGTCGTCCATGACCCCGTTGACAGAAGTTTCTCTGGTCTGAACGGTAATATTTTTGTCAGACAGATTCTCAATGGTAACCTTCAGCCCTTGCCCATCCAGCTTTCTTCGTCAGTACCGGTGTAGGTAATTCGGGCAGTGCTGTCCTCAAACAACACTTTTGATTGGTTAGCAGTATCGGCGTTTTTTTCTGCCTCGCTGCTGTTCTCGCTTTGGTTCTCTTCCGTTTCACTGCTTTCTTCTGCAACACTGCTTTCACCAGCAGAAGATTCCTTTGCCTTTTGGGAAGAACTGCTGGTTCCGGCACCGGAACAACCGCCCATTGCCGCAATCATCGAAATTGCCAGCAACCCTGCAATCCATTTTTTACGCATAACGTCCTCCTTAGATTTGTTTTCGTCACAGATTTCTGAAATGTGACAGCTATATTATAGCACGTTTTGTTCTAAAAGTCAATAGAACGTTTTGTTCTAGCATAAAATAAAACCATAATCTTGAAAGGGTGATATTTTATGCAGTATATTCGAATCCGCAATTTACGGGAGGACATGGACATGACGCAAACTGATATGGCGAAGAACTTGTTTATCAGCAGCGCACCTATAGCTATTATGAATCCGGCGGCCACGACATTCCCACCGAAGTCCTGGTGCGCCTGGCAGACTTTTATGACGTCTCGGTGGATTATCTTCTCAACCGGACAGACAAGCGTGAGATCAACCGATAAAAAAACCGCATTTCCAGAACCTCTGAAAATGCGGTTTGCGTGATAAATGGACTTGCCTTATCAGTTGCATGGAGCGGTGCTGCGTTTCTTTCGGCTGTGACGCCGGAGCAGGCTGTTCCCCAGGAACAGCAGTACTGTAATGCCGACCCCTGCGGCAGAACACCAGCGTCCCTGCTTTGCCAGCGGTGCCGCATAGGTGATGCGGATGCTGTGGCTGCCGGCGGAGATGGGACAGCCCAGGAAGTCCTTGTCCGTGCGGTAGTATGCAGTGTCCTTGCCGTCGATGGTGACGTGGAATCCGGTGTCATAGGGGACAGCCAGCACAAACCAACCGTCCTCTTTCACCTGGATGTCGCCCTCCATGGTGTCGTCGCCCAGATTATCATGGCGCAGCTCCCAGGGGCTGAGCTGTTCAGCCGCATGGTGCAGTGTGTCATACTGCATGGTGTACATGGCGCTTTGCGAGATCACATAGTCTCCGGCGGAAAATTTCAGTTTCAACTTCTGGATCGGCTCGTCCGAAGAGATGGTGTACTGGAAGTTGTTGTTCTGATTCTGATATTTCCACTGCGGATCGGTCAGCTTGTTGCGGATGCCGTTGATGGTGATTGCAACGTCCCCGGTAGTCGTGCCGTTTCCCAGATGATTGTCCACGTGGAATTTCAGCAGGAGGAGTGCGTCGATCGGTTCCTGCAGCGTGACCGTAACAGAAAAGTCCTTCTTGCTGTGGACGTAAAACTTGCCGTCCTCCAGCTGGGTGATCTGGTTATTGCTGCATGAGGTCGCCGTATATTTCGGTGAAATCTTCTGGATGCTGTCCGGCAGATGTGCCTGGTAAGAGGCATTGTCCGGCAGGTCGTCCTCATCCACCACCGCATTTTCCAGCAGTGCCTCCAGCCGGCCGGGGTAGTGGAATTGTTTCAGCTGCTGGGCGGTAATGACGTTGGATGTGGCGAAACCGATGGGATACGCCAGGGTGTTTTCATAGAGCAGGTAATCGCCTTCCTGTCCGATCTGCTGTACACCGTACCGGTGAATGGGTTTCTGGCTGATGAGGTACTTTTCGCCCATCAGAATGCCGAAGATGGGATTTTTGGACTGGACGATCATTGCCGCATTTCGGATGCCGTTTTCGTTGTATGCCTGGTGGAAGTAGAAATCGGAGAACGATGCGTTGTGAATGGAGGAATAGACGGAACTGCGGTAGTAGTCCTTTCCCCAGATGCGGTTTACCGTGTCTCCGACGTGGTATTCGTTGGAGATGCGATAGAACGAGTCATCGTCTGCGGCAACCTGGTCGGTCAGCGTCTGGATCTCATTCGAGTAAACAATGTCCACGTCTTTCCTGGTCATGTAGGTATCGCCCAGATTGACCGCCAGACAGGTGGCAATGCTGAACGCCAGTGTAGGCATCAGCAGGAGCTTGAGCGACTTGCCGGGTTTCCGGGTGCTTTGCCGGTGCAGATACAGCACAAAGGCGAGCAGCATACAGATGCCGTCCAGAATGGCTGCGATCTGCTCCACAGCCGTGCCGCTGTTGGTCAGGATACCCAACCCCAGTGCCGATGCAAACAGCAGCAGCGTGGGTTTCAGCAGTATCTGACGGGAACGGAGCTGCCGCCAGAAAAAGCCGCACAGGAGGAGCAGCAGGGGCAGCAGGGGAATGTATGCTTTCGGATCGAGATACATGGTGCCGTTCATCAGATACAGCAGCAGAGGGCAGACCAGAATCACGCCGAATACGCCGGCGAGAAACCGGGTCGATCTTCTGGGAAAGCAGAGCATGGCGCAGACTGCAAGGACGCTGCACGAAGTCATGCCGATGGAAAAGGGGCTGTAGGTCAGATAGCGCAGGTGGACACCCGGGAGCAGGATGCTCCAGAGAGACTGTGAACTGCCGGAGCGTCTCTGCCATGGAGCAGTGTCCAGGCAACCGGCAGCAGCAGAAAGGCTGCAATCACAGCACTGAGCAGCAGATGCAGTCCGATAATGCAAAGCGTGCGGAGCATCTGACGCACCTGGTGTACGTGATGCCGGTGCAGCGTCAGAAAGACGGCGTAAATGACAATGGCAAAAATGCGCCGACGCTGAAAAAGAAACTGGTGAGAAGAATGCAGACCGATGCGGCGATCAGATGTAGAGAGAACCGTTTTTCCAGAGCGTGATGTACCGAGAGCAGCGCCCAGAATAAAAAGGCAGATAGTTCACAAACATAATGTGATGATGACCGTGAAAAATCACCGGTGCCGCTGTCAGATAGAGGAGCGCCAGGAAGAATGCCAGATTTGGAACAAACCATTTCCGCAGCCAGAAGTAGCACAGAAGTGTACCGATCAGCGTCAGCAGAATGTTGGAGATCTGCAAATAGGTCGCCATGGTCATCCAGGGGAAGGCGAACGAAAGCAGGATCACCGGGCTGTATAAGCCGTAATAGGCGAAATTGAAAATGTTCTGTCCGCTGCCCAGCTGCATGGCAAAGTTGGGAAATAGATTTCCGGTGGCATAAAACCGGGTGCGGAAATATTCCGGAATGGCGAAGTGCTGGTTGCTCCAGTCAGTCTGCGCCCCGTAGACACAGCCGGGATGCACCAGAAAGATCAGCCCGACCACAACTCCCAGAATCGCCGCCAGTGCGCCACAGTGCAGCAGCGTCTGCCGTTTCGTCGCAGTATTACGCCGCTGTATCATCTGCCGCACCTCCACGGGTCTGCGTCCACATCTCATAGGGTTCATATGAGAAAGTCCCTGGATCGTATGTGCCTGGGAAGTGTACAGCTGTAACAGTTTCTCCTTTTTCTCCAGTCCCTCGTCGGAAACCGGCGTCAGCGTGTCCTTGACATCCGGGAGCGCTGCGGCACGGTAGTACTTGCCAAAGACATAGAGCGGCATTTGCAGCTGGTCGGCATCGTACAGTGCGGTGACGATCTGGTGTGTCATTTTGTGGTGGATGTGTCCGTATTCGCCCTTGGCGTTGTGTGTCACAATGTCCTCCCAGCTGATAGGTCATGACCTTTTCCAGGTCTGTCCGGATCTGGGTGCGGACATGATTCCAGTTGTCCCGCTTTCCGGCAACCTTGTCCGGATAGGACAGGATCAGCCCCACATTTCCGGATGCCTGCATCACAGACTGAAACTCCGCAGAACGTGTGGGATTGTTGCCGTTGGTGATGCAGACCACCAGATAGCCGCCGTCTGCAATATGCGCTCCGCCCCAGAGTGTTTCATCGTCCGGGTGCGCTACGATCATCAGATGGGTGATGCCCGTTAAGTCTAGGTCTGTCAGCTGTGCATCTGTCAGCGGTGCCACGTCGTAGGCTCTGGCGGTTCTCACTGCCCGGCATATGCCGTAGAGACCGCGACCAGCGCCAGAACTGCCAGGGTCACTGCGAGAATACGTTTTATGTTGTTATGTTTTGTTAGCATTGTAGATCAGCTCCCATGAAATAACTGTTTTAACTGTTGTATACATCATGCAACGGTTTATGATTATAGTATAGCATAGGGCAGGGCAGTTGTCAAGGGAAAAATCAAAACAATTTGTTTTAATGATGCACAAAAAGACCGCCTGTGCTTTCCTGCGAAAACACAGACGGTCTTTCAAAAGAATGGGAGGTAATCCATTCTTCTCATTCTTGCGCTATTTTACGGCAGATCTCAGACATTGAAGATAATGTCGCTGTATGCCGGTACCGGCCACTTGTTGGACGGGAGAATTACTTCCAGACCGTCTACTGCGGCACGGAGTGCATCCATCACCGGGATAACTTCTTCCCGATAGGACTTTGCCATATCCAGAACACAGGAATCCTTGGCAGCAGCTGCGGCAACAGCCTCTTCCAGCTTGTTGGTTGTGGTATAGGCATCCTTGGTGAGGCTGCTTACCTTTTCTGCCAGTTCCTTTTCGACGCACGGGCAGATCTCCAGGGACTTCTTCACAGCCACAGCGTCGCACAGCTCCTTGGTGTATGCGATGCAGGTCGGGATATACTTTTTCTTCGCCATGTCGATCATGGTCAGAGCCTCGATGTTGATGGTCTTTGCATAGTTTTCCAGCAGGACTCCATACGAGCCTTGATTTCCTTTTCAGACAGTACGCCGAATTTTTCCAGCAGAGCAATGTTCTTCGGGTCTGCATAGTGCGGAACACAGTCAACGGTGGATCTGAAGTTCGGCAGACCACGCTTTTCAGCCTCAGCGACCCACTCGTCGGAGTAGCCGTTGCCGTTGAAGATGATACGCTTGTGATCCTTGATGATGGAAACCAGCAGGGACTTCAGCTCGTCATCAAACTTGTCAGCCGGAACGCCTTCCATCTTGTCGGCGATGTCAGACAGCTCGCCGGCTACGATCGCATTCAGCAGAGAGTTCGGGCAGCCGATGTTGTCGGAAGAGCCGACCATACGGAACTCGAAACGGTTGCCGGTGAATGCAAACGGAGAAGTACGGTTCCGGTCGGTGGAATCCTTCGGGAAGTCCGGCAGAGCATCTACGCCGATCTCGAATACCTTGGATTCGCTCTTGTAGGAAGTGCCTGCCTCCAGTGCGTCCAGAACGCCCTGGAGTTCTTCGCCCATAAAGATGGAGATGATTGCCGGCGGTGCCTCGTTTGCACCCAGACGGTGGTCATTTCCGGCAGAAGATGCGCTGATGCGGAGCAGGTCTGCATATTCATCAATACCCTTGATGATTGCGCACAGGAATGTGAGGAACTGCATATTTTCCATCGGTGTGCTGCCCGGATCCAGCAGGTTCTGACCATCGTTGGTAGCCATGGACCAGTTGTTGTGCTTACCGGAACCGTTCACGCCGTCGAACGGCTTTTCGTGCAGCAGGCAAACCAGACCGTGTTTCAGAGCGACCTTTTCCATCACTTCCATTGCCAGCTCGTTCTGGTCGGTGGAAATGTTGGTGGTGGAGAATACCGGTGCCATTTCGTGCTGTGCCGGAGCAACTTCGTTGTGCTTGGTGGTAGCGAATACGCCGACCTTCCACAGCGCCTCGTCCAGGTCAGCCATATAAGCTGCAACACGGGGCTTCAGATTTGCGAAGTACTGGTCATCCAGCTCCTGACCCTTCGGCGGCATTGCACCGAACAGGGTACGGCCGGTCATGATCAGGTCTTCACGCTTGTCGTACATCTTCTTGTCGATGAGGAAGTATTCCTGCTCCGGACCAACGGTAGAAGTGACCTTGGTTGCGGTGGTGTTGCCGAACAGGCGCAGGATGCGGACAGCCTGCTGGCTCAGTGCGTCCATGGAACGCAGCAGCGGTGTCTTCTTATCCAGTGCCTCACCGGTATAGGAAACGAAAACGGTCGGAATGTACAGGGAGCCTTCCTTCACAAAGCAGTAGGAAGTCGGATCCCATGCGGTATAGCCTCTTGCAGAGCAGGTCTCACGCAGACCGCCGGACGGGAAAGAAGAGGCATCCGGTTCGCCCTTGACCAGCTCTTTGCCGGAAAAGTTCATAATTACCATCGCCGTTGTCAGTCGGGCTGATGAAAGAGTCGTGCTTTTCTGCGGTAGAACCTGTCATCGGCTGGAACCAGTGGGTATAGTGGGTCGCACCGTGTTCGATCGCCCAATCCTTAATGGCATTTGCCACAACATCGGCATAAGTGGGATCCAGGGGAGTACCCATCTTACGGGTTTTGGTCATTGCCTTATAGACCGGCTTCGGGAGTCTTGCTTCATGACTTCATCATTGAAGACGTCGCATGCAAAGTACTCAGCAACATTTTTGGACATGATAATTACCTCCTAAAAATAAAAAGCATTTTCATGGTTCACCGTTTGCGTACAGCTTATTGCAAGCTGCACCGGTTCATCATGGAAACGCCTTTGTTTCACCTATCATTTCCGAGCGGTCAGAAGAAATGCCTGTCGGCATCCAGCGGCAGCACACCCGTTTGAATCGGTGTGTATTTGGTTTCATCTGCTGCTGTCTGTTCTTCAAGTCTGCTCTCCTTGTCACAATTCGTCACAGCACAGGAAATTCAGCGGAACTGCTGTGCTTTTTCCAATTGACATTATTATCATACTCGAATTTTTGAAATTTGTCAAGTGATTTTCCCCCGAATCTGCAATTGTCTTGCTTTTCAAACGAAACAAAGTTTTTCTATGGAAAAAAGAAAAAAACGGCTTTTTTTGAAAAAAACTTATTCCGGTTTTCGTCCGGATGCGTCATCGGTGCGCTGCATACCAAAAGGAAACAAACCCGGAGACGGTTTCCACCGGAAAAGAGACACGGGCTGACCTGTGAAAACAACTTCTTGTTGTTTTCGCAGAAAAAACAGTAGAATGCCCTTGACAAACAGAAAAAATCATGGTATAGTTATATAGTTGATATAAGTACAATTGTTTTTTGTACACGGACTATTTGCTGCAAAGCGGCAGACAAGCCCGGATATTCTGAAGAGGAGGAAAAACGCAGTAGGTTTTGACAGACGCTGCTGTGCAGACAGGATATGGACAAACGGACACGATACATTGTAGTAGATACTGCGGTACTGCCGGAAATTTTCGGAAAAGTGCTGGAAGTAAAAAAGCTTGTGGCAGATAAAACAGAGCGCAGCTTTTCCTCGGCGTGCAAGCGCATGGGGATCTCACGCAGCGCTTTCTATAAGTATCGGGACTGTGTCTTTGCCTATGATGACAAGATGACACAGCAGATCGTCAACTTTTCCGTCACGCTCCGTGACCAGGCAGCGTGCTTTCCAATGTGCTGACTACATTATATAGTATGCACGCCAACATCCTTATGGTGAATCAGAATATCCCGGTAGACGGTGTGGCGCTGGTGTCCCTTTCTCTCAAGATGGGAGAGGGCATGGCAAATCCCATCGAGATCACACGTGTGATCTCTGATCTGCACGGCGTGGTGGAAGTGCGGCTGCTGTCTGGAAAATAAGAACCTGTCTTCACAAGCGTATACACGTGTCTTTTCGGCAAATTTTGCTGCATACTGCGTAAAAAACACTTGCCGGGCGACAGCCCGCCTGCGTATTTTTTTCTTGTCTGCAACAAAATTATGCTCGAAAATCCACATATATTTCTTGTGAAGACAGGTTCTAAGAAACACCCAGGACAACAGCTGGCTTGATTCGGTGTTTCCAAAGGCAATGAGAATGATGCGGCATCCTGCGTGTGGTGCTGCTGAATATGGAGGAAAGTATTATAATGAAAAAGATTGCAGTATTGGGTTATGGCGTAGTTGGTTCTGGTGTGGTAGAACTGTTCTACCGCAACCAGAAGAAGATCGAAAAGAACACCGGCACAGAGCTGGAAGTGGGCTACATTCTGGATCTGCGGGAATTCCCGGACGATCCCTACGGTGACCGTGTGGTTCACGATATCCAGGTGATTCTGGACGACCCGGAGGTCGGCTATGTGGCAGAGTGCATGGGTGGTGTCAACCCGGCATTCGACTTTGTACGCCGCTGTCTGGAGGCAGGCAAGAGCGTTGCCACTTCCAACAAGCAGCTGGTTGCAGAAAAAGGCGACATCCTGCTCCAGGTGGCAAAGGCGCATCACGTGAACTTCTTCTTTGAGGCAAGCGTCGGCGGCGCTATCCCGATCATCCGTCCGCTGCACACCTGCCTGGCTGCCAATGATATTTCCGCAGTAGCCGGCATTCTGAACGGTACGACCAACTTCATTCTGGAAAAGATGATCTGCGACAAAATGCGCTTTGACGATGCGCTGGCATTGGCACAGCAGCTGGGTTATGCAGAGCGTGATCCTTCTGCGGATATCGACGGCGGCGATGCATGCCGGAAGATCTGCATTCTGTCCTCGCTGGTATTCGGCAAGCACGTTTATCCGGATCAGGTATACACCAAGGGTATCCGCAACATCACCCTGGAAGATGTACAGCTGGCACAGAATTTCGGCGGCGCAGTCAAGCTGATCGGCGCAGTCAAGCGTCTGGAAAACGGAAAGATCCTGCCTACGGTTATGCCTATGGTAGTGATGAACGAGAGCCTGATTTCCCATGTAACGGCGTATTCAATGCAGTTATGGTATGGGGCGACGGCGTGGACAAGACCATGTTCTATGGTCGTGGTGCTGGAAAGCTGCCGACCGCAAGTGCAGTCCTGGGCGATCTGATCGACGAGGTAAAGCAGAACGATACCGTGGAATCTCAGAGCTGGGAGCCGGCAGAAGAGGGTGCAGACTTTGTTGCACCGATAGACGACTTCTTCGCAGCTCGCTGCTATCGGACTTCTCCCTGCGGCAGCGGTGTATTTGCCAAGATTGCCAATGAAGTCGGCGTAGAACTGCTGAACACCAGAGAAAACGGCTGCATGATCAGCGGCTGCGATCAGAAGACCGCAGAGGCATTCAAGCAGCAGCTGGCACAGGAAGGCGTAGAGATCCTGTCCCGTATTCCGGTTCTGGACGATGAGGCGTAAGAGCCAAACAATTTCATTAAAATATCACTTGCACTTTTTTGCGCACTGTGATATAATAATCTTATAACGTGTAGCGAAACGGCGTAAATCCAGTTAGTATTTGACTGGGTTTACGCCGTTTTTTTGCGCAGATTTACTTTTGGAGGTATGAAACATATGCAGAAAAACAACACGGCGGTACAAGCCGGAAAACTGAATAAGCTGGCAGATTGGCCGATACGGACACTGATCCTCAGCATGGGGATGCCGATGGTGCTTTCAATGGTATTACAGGCGGTATACAATATTGTGGATACCATTTTTGTCAGCCACATGGAAAACGGCGCAACAGCGGTTCTGGCGCTGACGGATTCCTATTCCATCCAGCTGCTCATTGTTGCAGTAGGCGTGGGAACTGGTATCGGAATCAACGCCCTGCTGTCCAAGACGCTGGGAGAACGCAATTTTGAAAAGGCATCCTGCATTGCCGGAAACGGTATTTTTCTTGTCGTCTGTATTTATGCGGTTTTTCTTTTGTTCGGCATTTTCGGAACCAGAGCGTTTATCGGAATGCAGGCGAACGGGAATGCACTTCGCCAGGAAATGGGGGAACAGTATCTGCGAATCTGTTGTATCGGCTCTTTCGGCAGCATTGGCTATACGGTTTATGAGCGCTTTTTGCAGGGGACCGGCAGAACCAATCTTTCCACCATTGCGCAGATCACTGGTGCATTGCTGAACATCATCCTGGACCCCATCTTTATTTTCGGGCTGGATATGGGCGTGACAGGCGCAGCAGCTGCAACAGTCGTCGGGCAGCTGGCATCTTTGGGCATGGCAATGCTGTTCCATTACCGCTGGGATAAGGAGATTCGCCGGGACTGGAAACACATTCGTCCGCAGTGGGGACTGATTCGTGGAATTTATGCCATCGGTATTCCGGCTGCGATCATGCAAGGGCTGCTTTCTGTCATGGTCCTTTTCGTCAATCTTGTATTTGGAACGCAGGGGGATATGGCAGAACCGCTGCAGGCAGCTTATGGCATCTACTATAAGATACAGCAGTTCGCCCTGTTTGCAGCGTTCGGACTGAGCAATACCTTGATTACTGTGGTGGCGTTTCATTACGGCAGACAGGAAAAGGCAAGGCTGCGGCAGTGCGTTCGCTATGGTTTGCTGTATGCCGCCGGACTGATGCTGCTGGTTACGCTGCTGTTTCAGATCTTTGCGTCACCCATTGCCGGACTGTTCCAGAGCGGAGACAGCCCGGAGATCCATCAACTCTGTATGCGTTCCATGCGGATCTGTACGCTCGGCTATGTATTTATGGGTGTCACTATACTGATCCAGGGAATCTTACAGGGATTTCGCTGTGTATTTTCGCCGCTGATTCTGGCCCTGCTGCGTCTGCTGGTGCTGCCGATTCCGTTTTGTCTGCTGTTTCTGGCAGGCAGTCACGGTGCGGAACAGGTCTGGTGGGCATTTCCGCTGGCGGAGTGCATCACAGCAGTGATCTCTGTTCCGATTCTTTTGCGGACATTCCGAAAAAAGACCCAGCCTGCAAATAAAACCTCTTTTGCCGCATAGGAGGAATAGGAAAAACCGCCCGGTCTCCAGTTGTTTTCTGGAAACCGGGCGGTTTTGTTTTCGAAGTCAGCCCGTTCGTCCTCTGAAATTCCCGGCAGGCGGTTCTGATTGCGCCACTCCCTGGGAGAAACACCGTAGCAATTCTTGAACGCCCTGGAAAAGTGCATCTGATTGGCATAGCCCACTGTGATGCCAATGTCTCCGATGGATAGGTGGGTCAGCTTCAGCAGTTCTGCCGCCTTGAGCATCCGGTAATTCACCAGGAACTCCTGGGGCGTTTTTCCCAGTGCCTCCTTGAAGATCTTCCCGAAGTAGGTGCGGTTCAGTCCGCAGACGCTGGCAATATCCTCAATGGTGATATCGTTCTGGAAGTTGTGTTCGATATACGTCAGTGCCTCGTGGATATAGAAGTCCCGGAGCTTTCCGCCGCTCTCCATCTGCTCATCTGCTGCGGAGCGCATCAGATAGTCCAGGAACAGATACAGATGCCCGATGAGGTGGAACGGCGAGGCGTCCTTGTTGCGTGCGATGTACAGCATTTCGTTTGCCATATCTTTCCGGAGGTTTTTGTTCCGTGCGTGATAGACGGGCTTGTCCAGTGACAGCCCGATGGTGTCCAGGATAGACTTGACCCGCAGTCCGTCAAATTCGATCCAGACGTATTCCCACGGCAGGTCGTGGTCTGCCACATAGGTGGTGATCTGGTTGGGGAAGATCATAAACCCCTACATACTTTTGATGGAATAGGTCTGCGTTACGCCCTTGCTGTCGTCTGCCATCAGTGTCCCTGTGCCGGACAGCACATAGTGAAACAGATAGTGGTTTCTGGCTGCCGGTCCGAAGGAATGCGCCGGGGCGCACTTTTCCCACCCGAACTGGAATAATCCGAGGTCAACAAAGTTGTCATTGGGGAAAATAGAGAAAATCCAGTTTTGCATAAATTTACCTTAATCCTCTCAAAAAGTCTGCTGATGTTCAAGTTCTGTTTGTAGCTGTTCATATGATACTCATTATATCACGAAATATACCAAAATGCAACATCTTTTTCCGAAATGAATGAAAAAGCGGCAAAATGGCAAAAAACAAGTTGATTTGTGATATTTACAGGACGCATCTGGGTATGTTATAATAAATTTATCGAAAACGCAGCGTTTTACCACAAAGGAGGAAGATCGACATGAGAAAAAAGAATGCAGCAGGCAGTCTGGTTCTGGCGGGAGCAATATTGTCTACTCTTTTGCTGCCGGGCTGTGCAGGAAAATCGAACAATGACGGTAAAACGGAAGTCACAATGGTACAGTACAAGCCGGAGGCGGTTGCCGCTTTCGAGGAGATGGAGGAACGGTTCAACGCAACGCACGACGACATCCATCTCACCATTGAATCGCCCAACGAGGCAATGACCGTGCTGAAAACACGCTTTATCCGTGAGGATTATCCGGACATCATCGGCATCGGCGGCGACATCAACTATTCCAACTTCCTGGATGCAGATATGTTCCTGGACGTTTCGGACTTTGAGGGCGTGCAGGACATCAAGCCGGCGTACATGGATATTGTGGACGAACTGGAGTTTATCCCGAAGGACGGCGTTTACGGTCTGCCGTATGTGGCAAACTGTGCCGGCATCCTGTACAACAAGGATATGTTCGAGGAAAACGGCTGGGAGATTCCCACGACCTGGAGCGAATTCACGGCGCTGTGCGAGCAGATCCAGAGCGAATCGGACGTGTATCCGCTGTACCTGGGATATAAGGACACCTGGACCTGTATGGCACCCTGGAATGCGCTGGCAGTCGGATTGTCCTCGCCGTCTACGTGCAGCGATGTCAACGCCGGAAAGACCACCTTCAGCGATGCGTACCAGGAGGTCGCAGAAAAAGACAAGGCTCTGCTGGAATATGCAGAACCGAATCCGTATGCGTACAGCTATAACGACGCCTGCACCGCATTTGCCCGTGGAGAATCTGCAATGTATCCCATCGGCAGCTATGCAGTGCCGCAGATCCAGTCGGTCAATCCGGACATGAACATTGACTCTTTCGTGTTCCCGGCAAACGAGGACGAGGCAGACAACGTGCTGAATTCCGGCGTAGACCTGCAGTTCTGCGTGATGAAGGAGACCAAGCACAAGGATGCCGTTTATGAAGTTCTGCAGTTCCTGTATGACGATGAGACCATCCAGATCTATCTGGACGACCAGAACGCCGTACCGTGCAAGGAGGGCGACTTTACGCTGCCTTCTATGCTGGACGGAATGCGTTCCTATATTGATGAGGGCAGAATGTCCGACTTCCATGATCACCACTATCCCAGCGAGATGAGCGTGGACGCCATGGTACAGACCTATCTGATGGACGACAGCAGCGATTCCACCGTGAAATTCCTCAAGCGCTTTGATAAGGAATGGAAACGCTATAACCGTGACCTCATCGCAAAAGTACAAAAATATGAGGAGGAGAAGGCATCATGAGACAGAAAAAAGCATTGAGCAGCAACAACCGGACGTTTCTGGCAATGACCATTCCGATTGTGATTCTGTTTTTCCTGTTTAATACGCTGCCGCTGATTACCGGTGCAGTGTACAGCTTTACCAACTACCGTGGCTATGGTTCGTTTGACTTTGTGGGTCTGCGGAACTATATCGACCTGTTTTCCGACGAACGTGTGCTGCATTCCTATCTGTTCACCTTTAAGTATGCCATCGCCGGCACGATTCTGATTAACGTGCTGAGTCTTCTTCTGGCAATGGGACTGAACAGCAGGATTCGCTGCAAGAGCCTGCTGCGTGGCGTATACTTCGTCCCGAACATTCTGGGCGACTGATCGTCGGCTATATCTTCAGCTTTATCTTTACTTATATTATCCCGGCTGTGGGCAAGGCAATGCACATCGGATTCCTGGAAAACAGCATTCTTGCCAGTGAAAAATATGCCTGGATCGGCGTGCTGATCGTCGGCGTATGGCAGGCAGTCGCAATGAACACTATCATTTACATTTCCGGTTTGCAGACCGTTCCGGCAGACATCTACGAGGCTGGCATGATCGACGGCGCAAACCCGTGGCAGAAGTTCTGGAAGCTGACATTCCCCATGCTGCTGCCTTTCGTTTCCATCAACCTGATCCTCAGCACCAAAAACATGATGATGGTATTCGACCAGATCATGTCCTTGACCAAAGGCGGTCCGGCGCAGAGTACCGAATCCATCTCGTATCTGATCTATAAGAACGGTATGGACGGCGGTCAGTTCGGATTCCAGAGTGCGAACGCAGTCATATTCTTTATTGTAATTGTAGCATTCTCCATCATTCAGATGAAGATCACCGGCAAAAAGGAGGAACAGCTATGAGAAAGACACATAAAATCGGCGGTACGAATATCTTTCTGACAGTACTGCTGTTTCTGGGCTGTATCACCGTTTTGTTCCCCTTGTATATGACGGTGATGATCGCCTTTAAGAATCCGTCCGAAATGACAAATGATGTTGCCGGAGCGCTTTCGTTCCCCAGTTCCTGGAGTCTCAGCAACTTCTCTGAGGCGATGCGTGTCACAAACTTCTGGCACTCCCTGGGCAACAGCTTTCTAATTACCGCTGTGACTATCGTTCTGGCTGTGCTGCTGCACTCCATGGCAGGCTATGCCATCGGCAGAAACATGAACCGGAAAAAGGGCTATAAGCTGGTGTATTTCTACATCGTCAGCGGTATGTTCGTTCCCTTTGCAATTCTGATGATGCCGCTGGTAAAGCAGACTGCGATGATGGGTCTGGACAACCGTCTCGGCGTCATCATCCTGTATCTGGTATTCTATATGCCCATGAACGTCATGCTGTACAGCGGCTATCTGAAAAACGTGCCGCTGGCAATGGAAGAGGCAGCAAACATCGACGGCGCCTCTACCTGGAAGACCTACTGGACCATCATTTTCCCCATGATGAAGCCCATGCACGCAACCGTGGCAGTTCTGACGGCTCTGGGTACCTGGAACGACGTTATGACACCGCTGGTTATCATGTCCAGCAGCGAAGATACCACCCTGCCGCTGGCACAGCTGAACTTCCAGACACAGTTCGGCACCAACTACAACCTGGCATTTGCCTCCTATCTGCTGGCACTGATCCCGATTCTGATCTTCTATATCTTCTGTCAGAAGCAGATCATCGGCGGCATTGCAAACGGCGCAGTCAAAGGCTAAGCCGGTACCGATATTACAGGCAACACCGCACAAAGCCCGCCTGACGGCTTTGCACGCAATCTGCTTGCTGATTTTCCGTCATACCGCACAGAAATTTCTTGACATACGACTGCGTTCGAGGCAGGATTCTGCCCGAGAACAAAGGAGTGTCGCACTAGGATTGATTGCGACCGACAGTATGCCTGCGAAATTTCTGTGCAATCTGCCGAGAAATCCGACTGAGCATCTTACGCACAAACTCTGTGCGGTGTTGCCTACAGATAAAAACCTTTCCCTTTCAAAAATATGAGAATAGACAGAAAGACCGTATGATATGAAACGATTCGAAGAATGCTGCTGAAATGTCATGCGGTTTTCTGTATTTTAGGAGTGTTGACTATGGCAATTCAAATTGATGCAGAAAAGAAGATCTTTACCCTGGAGACAGACCACACCATGTACCAGATGCAGGCAGATGCCTACGGCGTGCTGCGGCATCTCTGGTACGGCGCAAAGACCGGCTGCGATATGTCCTATTTACAGGATTACCCCGATGTGGGATTTTCCGGAAACATCTATGCGGCAGGAAACGACCGCACCTATTCGCTGGATACGCTGCCGCTGGAATATGCCGGAGCAGGCGTAGGCGATTTCCGTATGCCGGCGGTGGCTGCGGTCCATGCAGACGGCAGCAGCGCCCTGGATCTGCGCTATTACAGCCACACGGTAAAGCCGGGAAAGTATGGCATCGAAGGGCTGCCGGCAGTGTATGCCGCAGAGGACGAGGCAGAGACGCTGGAAGTGGTTCTCCGGGACACCGCATCGGCAGTTGAAGTGACCCTGCTGTATGCAGTCCTGCCGGCGCTGGATCTGGTGACACGCTGCGCCAGGATCCGCAACCTGGGTGAGACACCGGTGACGCTGACAAAGGCGGCAAGCCTTTGCCTGGACATCAGCCGGGGCAGCTGGGAGTGGGTGCATTTTCACGGCAGACACGCCATGGAACGCCAGATGGAGCGCCGCCTGCTGTTCCACGGCATCCAGGAGATCGGCAGCACCCGTGGCACATCCAGCCACCACCAGAATCCCACGGTGCTGCTCTGCACGCCGGACTGCACGGAAACAGCCGGAGCGTGCATCGGCGCTGCACTGGTTTACAGCGGCAGCCACCAG
>ENA-OQEX01000369-OQEX01000369.1-human-gut-metagenome-genome-assembly--contig:-NODE-369-length-24600-cov-5.178401_pt1 | contig 24600 bp, 25 predicted proteins | sample MGYA00242802_ERZ504649 | MGnify/ENA primary metagenome ERZ504649 (study PRJEB26092, sample SAMD00036194) | human gut metagenome | host: Homo sapiens | study: EMG produced TPA metagenomics assembly of...
AGAAATTCCGTTATAGTGTGTTTCCGTTTGACTTTTTTTCCTTTCTTTTTGAAAATCTACAAACGACTCATATTCCGGCCAAGATTCCATGGATTCGAACGAATAAGTATTCTCATGATATAGCACTCTTTCTCCATGGAAAATGTTACACTTCGGGTATTTATGCGCCAATTTAAGGAGCTCACTCACGAAATTGGGCATCAATACATCATCGTCACATAACAAAACGAAAAACTCTCCATTTACATATTCAAGGCATTTATTCCAATTATTAGTGACACTCTTACCCCCAAGATTGATTTCATTATAGTAGTATGACACTCTTTTATCAATAAGGAAAGGAACTACTACTTCCCTTAGATTTTGAGGGGAATGATCATCGACTATTATTACTTCAATATTTGGATAGTCTTGTGACAGTGCGGAAACAATAGCCTCTTTAAGCCATTTTTTTTTATAAGCCGGTATGGCTATACTTACTAAACCTGAAACCAATTTTTTTTCGTTCATAATTATAACTATAGCTTTAATATTTTCGCCACCAGATTATCTAAGTCATTCTGCTGACGTTCCTTCACCTTTTTATACTGACAACTTGACATTTGAGAATAATGTTCATAATTGTGCTCATCAAGTTTCAATAATGCGTTAAAAATAGCAGATTCATAAAAGGGAGAAAAATATATAGGAGCATCACCCAAGACTTCTGGTATGGAGCATACATTTGAAGATAGAATAGGTTTTCCAAAAAACATAGCCTCTAACGGAGGGTAACCGAAGCCTTCAAAGACAGATGGATACAATAAAGCATAACAATTTTTATAGGCTTCCTGTAAATCTCCATCGTTCAAAAATTTCAAATCTATATGATTTGAAAACAATTCATCTTTAAATCCAACAGTAACAATATAGAAATCTTTTCTAGTGCTAGAATATGAACGAAAGGCTCGCAATGCCTTTATTGCATTCTTGTTTTCACGCCCAGCGTTGACTATTAAATAGTATTTTATTCCACTAATTATCAAGTGATTCAGTTTGCCGTCGCTTATGTCTTTAGAATCACTTGCCATATCTTTCTTATATATACGCTCTGGACTATACCTTACATTTACTCTATCTTCTGGTATATGAAAATTGTATAACAAAGAGGCCTTTGAATAGTCTGATACAGTAACTAATTCATTGTCAATCCTTTTATTGAATAAATCCATTGCAGGTTTTAATGTCACAAAACCATTTTCTAACACCCCATGCTCCCTACAATGTAGTAACCACCTGCAAAATCGAATTGTAGGTGATTTTATACTCCAATAAATTTTCTTGCCGAACGGACCATGTTCTCTATATCTAAAAATATCATTACCATTTAACGATAAATAAATACCTATATCATTATTATAAATCTCTTCCCAAACACAATCATGTACAACGATTATTGACCGACAAATATATTGGGAAATATCTGGATGCGAGCCTCCACTATGGGCACAAGCTAAAAAAAATATATCAAAGTCAAGTCTATTTATTACAGCTGAACCTAACTGATAATCTACAAAACGCACTTGATTATGATGAAACTTATTGGGAGAAAATTCCTCATACGATGGTAAGCCCTTGCTATCATATAAACAGTAGATCCAAACGTCTTTGAGTATTTCTGTCTCTATTCTTTCCAATAGCGCATAGAATATCCTGCGAGTATATTCGGAAGCTCCATTCTTATAATGTAAAGTTAAAAAATCAAATAAGATTTTCATGAAAAATACATAAATCTTTTGAGTTACAGAACCTATATTATTATCAAATACTACATTTTACTTTTTTAAGCTACGACCATAGGCGAACATCAAAACAGATTTCATCTTGTTTTAAAAAGTTGTTAGTATCAAGTATCATTTTATCGTTCCAATTAAATCATATATAACATAAGGAACATACTACGTAATAGCATGATTGGTTATGCTATTATGTTTTAGAAAAAAAATTATTTGTTATTGATAAAGTATTTTCAAGGAATTAGGATTCATTCATATGATTCAAGTCCAAAGAAACCTTCCGAACTAGCAATCATTGGATGTCCAAATTGTTCCATACCTCCTTCTACGTGTATGTTAGCACATCGCTTTGCCCATAAAGTTCTGTTGATATTTCCACGAGCGCGAGTATTAACCTCAAACTCAAGTATATAATCACCCTTGCTTATATAACGGGGGAGACGTATTCTTCTATGTAACGAGAAGTTGCCCACAGGGACGTCTTCTACCACTCCTTTATATGCTCCCTCTGAAAATGTAGCCATTGCCACCGCACTCATATTGAAGAATTTCAATTGGATATTTGCTTTGAACGGTTCAGTTGTTGTCCCTTCAAAAAGAATATCAAGGTATTCTTGGTTACTCTTGATTGTACTTTCTGTATAAGGAGTTTCGTTTATTTCAATATTTTTTACTGTAATAAACGAAGCAAGCTGATCAATATGGTCGGTTATTAGTCCATGTTCAAGATGAGTATTATTCTGCAAATAAAAGTTTACTGCATCATTACTACTACCATCATATGCCAAAGTGCCATTTAATAGTACTATCCCTCTTGTACACAAACTTTTCACCGCCGCCATATTATGACTCACAAACAACACCGTCCTCCCTTTGCCTTTCGATACGTCCTGCATCTTGCCGATAGCTTTCTTCTGGAATTCGGCATCGCCTACGGCAAGTACCTCGTCTACTACCAGTATTTCCGGTTCCAAGAAAGCGGCGACGGCAAAGCCTAGGCGGACGGTCATGCCGCTGGAATAGCGTTTCACAGGAGTATCTATGTAGCGCTCGACACCGGCAAAGTCGACTATTTCCTCCAGCTTGCGGGAGATTTCGTGGCGGGTCATGCCCATGATGGAACCGTTCATGTAGATGTTCTCACGGCCGGTCAGCTCCGGATGGAAACCGGTACCGACTTCCAAAAGGGAGGCAATGCGGCCACGGGCACGGATGGCTCCTGTGGTAGGAGAGGTGATACGCGATAGAAGTTTCAACAAGGTGGACTTCCCGGCACCGTTCTTTCCGATAATGCCCACCACATCGCCTTGATGCACATCGAAAGTGATGTCCTTCAAGGCCCAAACATATTCCGATGCACCTTTCTTGTTGCGGTCATTGGTCTCGCCTATCTTCAGATAGGGGTCTTCCTGGCGGAGGACAGCTGTTTTCCACCAGCGGTTGAGGTCGTGGCTCAGTGTGCCGGTACCGACCAGACCGAGTTTGTAGAGTTTGCCCACATGGTCAAACCGGATTGCTATATTGTTCATTCTTATTCTCTTTTTTTATTCAGTTATTTATACCGTATCCATAAAGTTGCGTTCCACCCGGCTGAAGATGATCACTGCGCAGAACAGGTGGAGAGCATGAACAAAGTGCTATATGCTAATCCGCCCCAATCAAATGAGCCACACCCCATGCAGCTATATTTGAAGGTCTCGAATATGGGTGTCAACGGTTGAGCGCGATGATGTCACGGTATTTTCCGGAGCTGCGTTTAGCGGATAAATGACCGGAGTGGCATACATAAATAGTTGCAGGCCGAAAGTGACCAACTGGGTAAGGTCACGGTATTTGGTGGTCAGCGCTGATATGATCAACCCCCACGACATGGCATGGAATGCGGTTAGGAATATCAGGAACGGAAATAACAGCAGGGCGGCATTGACATGCAGTGAAGCTCCTTTCACATAAAAATAGAGATACATGGCAATGAACAACAACAGTTGTATTCCGAACTTGATCAGGTTGGAGGTGATGCCGGACAACGGCACGACTAGACGGGGGAAATAGACTTTGCCGAACACACCCGCATTGGCAGTGAACACATTGGAGGATACGTTGAACGCGGAACTGAAATAATTCCACAGCATGATACCTGCCATGTAGAACAAAGGCTGTGGTACTCCGTCCGTTGAGATACTTGCCAAGCCGCCGAATATGAACATATACATTACGGTAGTGAAGATTGGTTGGATGAGGAACCAGAGAGGACCCAGAATGGTTTGTTTGTATACGGTGACGATGTCGCGTTTCACGTACATATAGTATAGGTCACGGTACCGCCATATACCTTTCAGGTCTATATCCAGCCATTTTTTCTTTGGTTTTATTTCTATTGTCCAGTTTTCTTTAGTCATTTTTTTGAGATCTTGTTTTTTCAGGAGCATTTGTCCAGATAGAGCACACAGTGCTGCTGTTTGTGGTCGCTCCAGGGATTGGAAATCAGTAGGTAACGATTCACTTGGAATGCAGGTGAACAGAACGTATAATCTATTCGTAAAAAACCGCCCCAGCATTGGTAACTGCCGCTCCATGTCTGCCCGGCCTGGAGGAAGCAATCCTGTAGTAACCGGCTGATTTTCCGGTAAGCATACGAGGCAGGTGTGTCATTGAAATCACCGCACACGATGACCGGATAAGGGCTCTCGGCGATGGCTTTTGTCAAGAGATCGGCTTGCCGGTTACGCTGGACGGTGTGGTGGCGCATCGCCTGAAATCTGTCTTTCATTGAGTATGATTCATTCATGCCTGTAGTTTGCAGATGGACGTTGAATAACCGGAAAGTTTGCCCTGTCATCTGGATATCCGCTTGAAGTATTTTGTTGTAGCTGTTTGGAAAGTAGTACTCTTGAACGTTTCCGATAGGCCAGCGGCTGAAGACGGCCAGATTAAGGACTTCATCTTCCCGCGAGTTGATGATGCAATAGGGATAATCAGGAAAAGCAGCCCGAATGGTGTCCCATGCCAGAAGATTGGTATGAGGACGTTCTTGCAGACAGACGATGCCGGGTTGCAGGACACGAATGCTATGGGCGGCCTTTGTCAGAGTGTCTTTGTTCAGCCTGAACCCTTCGGTATTCCAGCAAACCAATTTCAGCTGATTGGAATCCAGCACTTTTTCTTTGTGCAGGAAATGAAACGGGAACTGACATGCTAGAACCGGCAGACTCCCCAATAACAAAAACAAGTAAAGCATCCACCAGCGGTTGTGCCTCCAGAGCAGAATCGCGAAAATAATTCCATCGGCTATGCATATAGGAATTGCCGATAGACTGATGAGGATAAAATTTCCGGCCCACTCGGGAGTGAAGCAGGGGAGAAATATCAACAGCAGTGTCAGACCGCACAGGATACTTCCCGACAGACAGTTAAATACGCGCATTGTTGGCAATCAGACCTTCTAAAGCTTCGAGTTGTTTTCGGGTTAACCTCAATTGGTCAAGCATGGGCCGGTAACGTTCCAAATGGTGCAGATCTGTACCCACAAATCGTACATTCTCTGTTTTAACAGCTTCTCGCTGACCACTTTGGGGTGCGGACCATAATAGCCGCTCAGTGACATCAAATTAAGTTGAAAGCTGTAACCTTTTTCTTTCAGCTGGAGGTAATCTTTTTCTCCCATGTACAGGTAACGCTCCGGATGGGCGATGACCGGTTGGTAACCGGCATTCCATACTTTCATCAGGATATCCAGCAAACCGGGAGGAGGGTACATGTAGGATGTTTCGACCAGCAGGTGGCTGCTGCCCAAAGGTAGCACTTCTCCATCCAGCTTGTTTGTAAAAGCGGCATCCATCATATATTCAGAAGACAGCCACAGATTCAACGGGCCGGAATAGGCTGTCTTCAACACGTCGAACTGTTGCTGCAGCTTCTTGTTCAGCGTGGGATAATCCTCCATGATATGGGGGGTGAGCCACACTTCCCGTAACCCTATGGATTCCATATAGCGTAGCAGGGACAGACTGGTATTTATGTCGGGTGAACCGTCATCCACTCCGGGAAGAACATGGGAGTGGATATCGGTCATACCCTTCATTAAACCAGAATTAATCAAATTGTATTTGGACTTGAATATACCAAACATCTTTCTTCTTAAGGTTTCAGGATTTCTTTTTGAACAATCGTTTCCAGCTTGATTCGGAACCATCCACATAACCGTAGCCATATCCGTAACCGTAGCCGTATCCTCCGTATCCGCTTGTTTTTACTATAGCACCGTTAAGTACTAACGACATATTGTTCAATTGTCCGCTACGGTATATTTTTTCCAACTCCGGCAACATGCGGCGGTCTAGCTTGCCAACCCGTACCACGAAGATGGTCAAGTCGGCTATGCGGTTGGTGATGGCGGCATCGGCCACTACTCCTACAGGCACATTGTCGACAAAGATATAGTCATAACGGTTACGCAGTTCGGCAATCATCACTTCCAATTGTTCGCTGAGCAATAGCTCTGATGGGTTAGGTGCGATGGGACCGGCCGGAATGAAATCTAGGTTTTCACAGATTTCGTTGTGCTTGATGATTTCATCCGTCGTGGCCTTGCCTGCCAGGAAGGAGGTCATTCCTTTTTCTTCTGTATGAAGGCGGGTATGTGAAGTCAAAGTCCCTTTACGGATATCCATGTCAATCAGGATGACTTTCTTGTCGGTTTGCGCGAAGCTGGCCGCCAGATTGCTGGATACGTATGTCTTGCCGGCACCCGGTCCGAACGAACTGAAAGTGACGACTTGCATGTTCTTTGACTTGACACGCATAAAATCCATATTGGTGCGTATTATACGGAAGGCTTCCGATACAATGTCACGCCCCTGGGCACGGACAGCGATGCCATGCGCTGTTTTTTTATTCTCTATCTTCCTTTTGGATGAATCCTTGGGTATTTCGCCTAAGAAAGGAACGGTTACAGCATCCTCGATGTCCTTGCGGTTGCGTATGCGGGTATCGAAGAACAGGAACAATAGCAGGACAATTGCCGGCAGGGCGATTCCTTTCATGATACCTGCCATGATCATGCTGCGTCCGTTGGGAGAAATCGGAGTATCCCCTCCTCCGGCAGGGTCGAGTACACGGGCGTCGGTTTCGGTGGTGGCCTGGCCCAGCGCATTTTCTTCACGTTTGTTCAATAGATAGAGGTAAAGTTCCTCTTTGATGCGTTGCTGACGTTCGATAGAAAGCATCTGTTGCTGTTGTCTGGGTATGTTGGTCACCCGCCACTGGGCTTCTCCGGCCCTGCTTCGGGCCTCGTTCAGTTTCACATCGATGCTGACAATCATGTTGTCGATGGCCCGGATGATATTCTGTCGCATGGCAATCAGATTCTTGTTCAGTTCCTGGACGATGGGGTTTTTGTCACTGCTTCCTTCTATCAGTTTGTCCCGTTTCAACTTGTTGGCGTTGTAGGCCGCTATCTGGGTTTCAATGTTGATGTCGGCTATGCCGGTGTTTGAAGGGATAAGCTCAGTCTCTTTGGATGGGTCCACTAGGTAGCCCTTGATGTAGCGTGCCATGCGTGCCTGCAATTCCAGTTCCTGAGTGGTCGAGCTGTACTGCCGTTTGTCTGACATGGACATGGAAGCGGCCGAACCGATATCAATAATATCATTGTTTTGTTTGTAAGACTGAAGTTCGTTTTCCACGCCTCCTAGTTCTTTTTCGATGATGACCAAACGCTCGTTGATGAAGTTGGAGGTATTGATGGCTATCTGGTTCTTATCTTTGATAGTCTCTTCATTATACACTGTAATCAGCATATTGAGTACATCTTCGGCACGGGCGGTGGAGTAATCACGGAGTGACAGGTAGAGGATGGAGCATCATTCTCGGCCTGACTGATGTTCAGGTTGCTTCTGAACAGGCTGGCCATTGTGTCCGTACTCTGCCGGCGTATCGTAATTGGTGTATTGAACCACTTGTCTGTATAATATAAGGTGGGTGAGACCACTATTTTTCCTATGGGCGATTGGATGGTGTCACCCAGATTGGCTGTTAGCGTTATACTTGTGGCGTCTGTCGAGAAATCGGATAACCGGACTTGCTTCCTGTTCAGGATTCTGACTGTCAGGCTGAAATCAAGATGATCCTCTTCTTCCGGGAATGAAACCTTGACAGGGGCTTGCGTATAAAGTTCCTCCTCACGCAAGTCATCCATGATGAGGTAGCATACATTGGCGTGAAGACGGTTCACCACATCGCGCATGAGTTTGTGTGACTGGAATTGCAGGATCTCATTGGATACATTGGTATATGAATAGGTGTTAAAACGGTCCAGCCCGCGACCGATGTTGTTTGAATAGGCGTCCTTTATCATGACGGTGGCTGACCGTGAATAGATAAAGGGAAGTTTGGCATATTGATACCATGCATATCCGCCGAACAGACTGACCGACAATACAAACCAGTACCATTTGGACAACAGGTACATGATGATGTCAACGGGGTTGATATTGAATCCTCCCCCGCTTAAGGTCTTATCTCCCGACATATCTTTTTGTTCACTCATTCTTATCATGTCGTTTCTTTTTTATTTAGTAGTCAGCAATACCAGCGAGGTGATTGTGGTGATGAAGGACAGGATCATACTCCATGTGCTCAGTTTTCTCTGGGCTTGTTCGGTGGCCTTCATGTTGGTAGGTTCTACGTAGACAATGTCATTCTGTTGCAGGTAATAGTAAGGCGACGTGAAGATGTCTTTGCTGCGGATGTCGTGGAACAGGATTCGTCGCTTGTTCCCATATTCGCGGATGACGGCGATACGGTCCAGACGGGATCGGGGGGTCAGGTCTCCAGCCATGGCAAGAGCCTCTAAAAGAGTGATGCGGTCGCCTTTCACTTCAAAGGTTCCTACATGTCCAACTTCTCCTAGCACGGAGAATTTGAAGTTCAAGAAATTGACGGTGACCATAGGATCTTTCAGCAATTCTTCGTTGATCAGTCGTTTTTTTATCAGTTCGGTTAATTGTCGGCGGGTCAGTCCTTCCACATGCAGTTGTCCCAGCACAGGAAAGTCTATATTCCCGTTGATATCCACTAAATAACCTTTTTCTTTTTCATCACTTAATACCCCCACTTCATTGTTGGAAATGCTTCCGTCTGCTTCTACAGAATAGCTTCTGCTTCCGGACATATTGAAAGGCAGGGACAGTTCTGGGTTTTTGCTGTTCACAATAATACTCAATCTGTCATCCCTATGGATGATGGCTTCATATTTTTGAACCATAGGATATTCCTGTAGTTCATCCATATCTTGTAAATAGACAAAATCTTTGCGTGAAGCGCACGAACTAAAAATGATTATTGCCAACAGACAGGCCAGTTTGATTGTTTTATCCATTGTTTTATAATTAATTGTTTTTTATTCCTTTATATGAATCACTTGGTCACATCGTTCCATCAGTCGTGAATCGTGTGTCACAAATATTAATGTGTTATTCTTTCCCCATTGCAACAAATTGTCCATGAGGTGTGTGGTGGTCTCGGTGTCAAGTGCCGATGATGCTTCATCAAACAGCCAGATCCGCCCGGGACGCAACAGTGCGCGGGCTATTGCAATCCGTTGGGCTTGTCCTTCAGACAAGCCATATCCATGTTCCCCTATCTTGGTATCTAGTCCTTCCGGCAGACTGAACACAAATTCAGCACAGGCCAGCCGGATGACTTTATGCAGAGCCTCTTCGTCTGCTCCCGGACTACCCAGCCATAAATTCTCCCGGATGGTACCGCTCAGCAACGTATTTCCTTGGGGCACATAGACGAAGTTGATGCGTAAATCGGGGGTCACACTGAGTGTCCGTCCGTCATCAGTTGTCAAATCGATGCGTCCCTTTTCCGGATAAACCAAAGCCAGTATCAGCCGGATAATGGTCGTTTTTCCTGTTCCGGTAGGTCCGGCTATGGCGGTGGAACTTCCCGGATGAAAGGCAGCTGTAAACCGGTCGAGTACCGGCTGTCCCTCTTCATAGCCAAAAGACACTTTCCGAAAGTTCAGTGTCAGTGGTTGGTCTATGTAGACCGGGTGTTCGTCCGGTTCTACATCTTCAAAGAGGGCCATTAACCGTTCCACGGAGGTCCATCCCCGTATCAGACTGGGAGATGGATATTAACCCTAAAAAAGGTCCCTGTACCTGTCCGACCAGTTGAAGAAAGGCTGTCATTGTTCCGAATGTTATCTCGTGGTTATGCAGTTGGAAAATACCCCAAAGGAATGCACATAAGTACCCTCCTCCAAATGTAAATCCCATGACCCCTTGCGTAAAAGTGGAAAATTTGATTTGTTCCATTCCCAATTTGAACAACTTCTCTTGTGTTTCATGTAATTTCTGTTTCCGGTAGTTGGTGGCTCCGAGCGAGCGGACTAGAATCCGTTTGGACAGATTTTCTTGCATGACGGTACCCATCTCGCTGTTCATCTTTTTTGGGCACAGCTCAGTTCCCGGACCTTTCTGAAATAAATCTTTGACAATAAAACAAGAGGGGTGACTCCCAGTATGAACCAAGCTAAACGCGCGTCAAGAATCCACAAGTAGATAAAAGAGCTTGCCAATTGCAAGCCGGTAACCAGCAGGTTGGGTAGAATGCCCATTCCCATTCCCAACACTTCGGAAGCGTCACTGCTGATACGGGTCAGCAGGTCGCCTGTGTGCCATTTCCCTGCTCCTTTCCATGAACACATCATTAGGGCGTCGGACAGCGAATTTTGCATGCGGATACTGATGCGCATGTTGATCTTGCCAAAAATCCAGGGAGATACAAGTTTTATCCCCATACCCAGCAGGAAGGATAAGGCTACTATTGTGGCTACCAGGTAAATATTCCCTTCCTGTGCTCCGGTAGCTACATCGATGATCCATTTGGACATGGCCACATTGACCAATGACATGACCACTCCGAAAATACCCGAAAAGATAGAGAAGGTGATGAGCCAATGGTATCCTTCTGTTACCTGCATAACCCATTTGAAAGCTTTCCATCCTAACTGACATGTATTGCTCAGATTCTCCCGTGTGAGCTTCTGCAAAAACTTTTTCAGCAATTCTTTCATTTCTTTTTTATCATTTCCTTGAAACGTAAGAGGGCTAATCCGGCCAGCCACCAGAAAGTTTCGTCGAAAGCATAACCTAACGATAAGTGCATTTTGTGAAAGATCCGCTTCAACGTGTATCGTTTGTTCGCCCATTTCCCGGTGGGACGTTCACCGTAACGTTCGTCTCCATGTCCAAAATTGCCACTTTCCCAAATCTCTTGCATTAACTTGTCCGGACAGAGACTGGTACTGAATGGTAAAAGTCGGCCGGCACGCCAAGATATTTTATCAATAGGGCATAAAGTAACCGGTTCCACCGGTGAATGTGCCATTTGCGACAGATACACTCTAATTCGTTTTTGTTTGTAACAGAATGTAATGCGTTAAAAGCCATGGCTATATCACACAATTGTCGTAGTCCGATCCTTCATTGATAAGATGCTTCAATATGTGGGTGGAAAGTAATAGATGATTCGCTTCGTTCGGAAGTTTGCCTTGGCTGTTGGTAAAGACCCCCGCTTCCCATTGGCGGATTTCTTTTTGGAGGAAAGGGTTGTGCAACTCTATCAGCCTGCTGTGATGTTCAATCAGAACTCTGTTTATCAGACAGGAAGCCTCACCATTGGTTCCTCTTTTTACCGGTAATCCTAATTTTTCCATCCGTTGGTTGGCTTGTTCGGTTTGTGTCTTGTTTCCGAACCACAGGTCGATGTCTCCGGCTATGCGATGTTCCGGATGAGGGTAGAAGTCAGCTGTCCCTATCCCTTTTAGCAGCAGGAAAGGGATAGAAGGTGATTGTACATAAATCTGTTGGAGGGCTTTAATCGTTTCCCGGTGTTGCCGGTTCACCCGTTCCAAGGTGTCAACTTCCACCATCCAGCCAAGCAATACCTTCCGGGGAGGTACGGCTTCAGTCGGCAACAGGCGGATGCCATCGTAAATAATGCCTTGTACGGTTTGTTTTCTTGCCATGCTGTGAATTTCATTCCATTCCTTTTCATCTAGAGGAAAAGGGCGGAACAGTCTTCCTGCCGGTCCCACAGTCCTTGCCTTAGCAAAAGCATGAAAGCCTTTTGTAATGGGGCTGAGATCATCTTTTTGTCTTATTCTATGGCTAACCCAGTTTCTAACCATTGTCGGCACAGCTCGTTGGCATCGTTTCGGGCTGTATCTTTATTTACTTCATATTCATTGCACAGCAGTGCTCCGGCTTCATCTACCGTGAATTCCTTGTTTTCCAATTGTTTCCATAACCAGGCGGCTGTTTCATTCAAGGAATAGACCTGTGCCATATCCATGGTTTCAGAAAACGGATTGACAATCATATATTCTCCACCTACTTGGCGAAGAATTAAATTAGAATTGAGTCTCATTGTCTTTATATTATTGCATTATCCTATTTATAGTTAAAATTACATCGACCTTCACAGGCAGATGTAATGGGGAATAAAATGTAAGTTCATTCTATTATCCGCTGATAACATAGGGTCTTGAACTTACCTGATCTAACATTTTTTACAGATCCGGCGCTTCTCGCGAAGAAAACGAATCTCTCTTCTAACATTTCTTATTGTATTGTTTGTCATATCTGAATTGAACAGATTACTGTTTACCAGTTTATACCTGTGGGACGGATCATGCCGGCTTGCAGCAGTTGCATGATAAATCCTGCGGCATCTTGCGATGCGGTGTCTTTATCCACTTCGTATTCCTCCAGAATCAACAGTACTAGATGGTTGAAGCTTTCTGCTTCTTCGATATGCTCCCAGATAAATTCTCCGGTTTCGGTCAGGGTGACCATTCCGTTGAACTCTCGGGCGGTCTGTCCGGAAGGAACCAGTACGATTTCTCCGGCTATGTTTCGTTTGATAAATTCTTTGGTTCTTTTCATCTTTTGAAAAAACGATATGTTTTAATGATGGTCCTGCGTAAAGGAATTATGTTCGGCCATATGTGGGCGAAGAATTTCCACTGGAAATCTTCTGGAACTATCCATTTCCCTTTTCGCTTCACCTTGATAATGATGGCGAAAATCTGTTCTCTTTGAATTGGACCTTCGATGACAGTCTGGGCGTCACCGATAAGATAATATTCTTCATTTTTAACATTATAAATACGGTGCATGACATATTCACCGTTGCTTCGCTGATAGAACACCATATCTCCTTTCCGAAGTTCACCGGAGGGGCTTTTCAGGCAGATGTGGTCTCTTGCGTGGATCAGGAATGGAGCCATGCTGCTGCCCGAGATGATCATGCTCACCTGCTTTCCTTCCTCAATGAGGGTACGCAGCATGGATATATATTCTTTCGTATCGACAGTCTTCATAATGGGGCGTATTTCACATTATCGGATAATTTCCAGTTTGGTCAGATACCTGTGCAGGGTGAAGGCTGCTTCCGGATTCATGTTGCACGCATAGGTGCTGATGCTTGTCTGTCTGGTCAAAACCTGCAGATCGTCGAGTGCTTTGCCGGTGAGCTTTGGATTCCACCAGTTGATTGTAACCTGCGAGCAGAGAGCTTTGAAATGCTTCATGGCTGTCTGGGGACGGATGGTGTTATCAGATGCCTGTTCGATGAATACAATGGCCTCCAACGGGCGGCGTTCATTGTGACAGATACCGCTGGAACCGCATACAGGCCATCCCGTTATCTCGTAGTCGCCGTTTGGAAGTGGACAGAGCAGGGCACGGTCGCCATTGAGTACCTGGGTGCCGGGAATATGCCGGCACCACAGGTTGGCATGCGTCGATTTGCCAATGCCGCTAGGACCACTGAATAAGATGGCTTGCCCACGATAATCCAGAAAAGTACAATGTAGTATGTAACATCCCTGGACAGATAAAGGACGTTCCAGGCACAGGCAGGAAATGAACAGGGTATCTGTTTGCAGTTCTCTTTTCAGACCTTCGATGAAATAGATGTTGGCATCTCTTTCGTTTCTTTCCTGATAGAGAGCATAGCAGGCATTCAGGTTTCCTACAGCCAGCAGGCGTGTTTCTTGTTCTTCCTTCCGGAAAACTACGATGTCGTTGCGTTGGAATGTGATCTGCCAGTCGTTGGACGGCAAAGGCAGACGGTTGACAAAATAGAATGTATAGTACCGGTCCGCTTCTTTGGTAGCGGGTTTATGGTCGAGAAACAAACGGCTGTTAACAGGAATCTCCTGTTCTGTCACTCCTGACAATTCAATCGTTAGCGGGCCGATATTCAGTCTCACAATCTTCAGTTTTTAATGTATTACGGGGGGATAATTCGTAATGATCCGTTCTTTGGCTTTCGCCATCTGGCAAAGATAGTCCATGCTTCCGGTGATTGTTTTTTCACAGTGTGCGGCGGCATAGCATACGTTGCATACGGGACGAAGGTGGCAACCCTCGCATTCGGTATGGGATACCAGTTCCTTGGCTTCTTCTAAAAGTTGTTGCCATGCAGTTGTCATCGGAATCTTTTTCAGGTCAACGGCCGGTTGATCCAGCATCACACAGGGGGTGAGGATGCCTTGCCAGTTGATCCAGCATGAACTCTTGGCAGCTCTGCACTCCAAAGAGCAGGCTCGTGTTCCTTCCACATGGGCAAGCGTATATTTCAAGTCGTGCATGTATCGTGCCATGTCATTCCCTTTTTTGTACTCCATATATTGCATCTCGATGCGGGCCGCCTCGTCGGCATCCAGTCTTTCAGTTAGAATGTTACGCAGACTTCCGCATTCGGGGCGTGAGAGAGGAAACATGTATGAGTTTACTTCTGCCGGAATGTCCAGATGCTGGGCCAGACGGATGATCTCGTCGTAATCTTTTTCATTCTTTCGTACGATACTTACGTTCAGTTTCACATCAATGTCTGCCTTTTTCAACCGTTTCAGGGCTTCCATGCACAGGGTGTATCCTTGCGGATTGTGGCACAAGCGTCCGTAAGTTTCTCTGCTGTCTCCATACAGGGTGACGTTTATCCGCCGCGGCTTGTGGGTCTGCAAGATGCGTACCATTTCGTTGTCGATGAGTGTGCCGTTCGTATTGAGAGTCAGGATGAATCCCATTTCGCGCAGCCGGGTGTACAGCTCCTTGAAGTGTGGATAGAGCATCGGTTCACCTCCGGTGAGAAGGATGAAGAGTGTACCCATGTCTTGAAGTTGTTCTGCCCAGTCGAGCCATTGTTGCAAAGGCGATAAACCTCCGTGCCGTTCCACCACGCTGCGTTCGGTGCGTATGAAGCACATGTCGCAGTTGAGCGTACAGGTGGGAGTCAGCTCGAAGTTGGTAGTGATCGGGACACGGCTCTGATTGGCTTTGTCCACCAATGCCCGTTCTAAAAGGTTGGCATCGTGAAGATGATCCATAACTTGGAATGTATATGTATTTATGAGAAAAGTCTTTATAGACTTCCTTTCATTTGTTTCTTTTTACTTTTTGCAATGCGGCAAAGGTAGCCGATGCCGCCGCATTGCCCTTTTTCATTGCGGGCATTGGCATAGCAGACATCACAGATAGAGCGTAAGGTACAACCTGCGCATTCTTTATGGAACGGAAGTTGTTCGCATTTGGTTACTATTTGTTTCCAGGCATCGCTTACGGTTGTGGAAAGTAGCGAAACGGCTGGTGTTTCCATATCGACGCACGGAGTCATGACGCCCTGCCAGTTGATCCATGCGGAACTTTTACCTGCCCGGCAGGCAAGTCCGATGCCTTCAGCAGGTACGGGAGATTCTCCACGTTCCAATTGCTGGAGGACATGAGTGGCGTATGATGTGTATTCCTTGCCATATTTATGTTCCAGTGCCTCAACCTCGGCATGTGCCACTTCATCCGGTACGGGGCGGCACGTATCAAGGGGTAGCGTGGTGGCGCATCCCGGCCGTGAATAGACTGAAATGTAACTGTTGGTCAGCATAGGTAAGTCCCATTCGTCAGCTAGTTCCAGCATTTGCCGGTGTTCTTTTATATTTTGTCGTGTCAAGGTGAGGTTCAGTTTGGTATCTATGCCATATTCTTTTAATCGTTTCAGTCCTTCCAGGCAACGGTCGAAACCGTTTGTCGCGTGGCACAGATTGAGATAAGTTCCGTTGGTCACACCATATAACGAGACATTCACCCTCCGGGGTTTCAAACGTTGAAACAGACGTACTGTTTCGTCATCTATCAAAGTCGCGTTTGTATTGATGGTGAGGATGAATCCTTTTTCTTTCAGCCGGATATATAATTCTTTGAAATCAGGATAGAGTAGGGGCTCGCCTCCTGTCAGTAAGATGAAGAGGGTTCCTATTTCCTGTAGCTGGTCGGCAATGTGCAGCCATTCCTCTATGCTCCGTAATCCTCCTCTTTTCTCGGCTTGTGACTTCTCCATGCGGATATAGCACATATCACAACGGAAATTGCACGTCGGTGTCAATTCAATAGTGGCATTGATCGGAGTACGGTTTGCCGTCGCTTTGTTCACCAATGCCCGTTCCACAGGGTTTATGTCTTGCAGGGATTCCACTAGGATAATGATTTTTTTTCAAAGAAAAGTTTTTGAGTCTAGTGTATTGGATTTCATTTACTTCCGTGGTCGTATATGTTACCGAAATTTGTCTCGATGGAAAATATATAGATTATCTTCCCTTTTTGAAGCCCAACAAAAGTTAATACTTAATTTAGAGCATATCCTTTTTATAAGGCACCAGAATTGGCATCTCACAAAAAGATATTATCAAATTCGATTGATTTTTAACTATTGGCATACAACCAAGTCTATATTTTACGATGATAGACCCAAAGATAGGGAAGTAGAATCTTTCAAGGTCTTCATTGCTTTGCATAATTCGTAAATTTTGATTCGCAGCGAAGATAGATATTTTAGAACCCTAATTTGAGAGGTTTACAGTATAGACTTTACTTTTAAGGTCCAAGTCTATACTGTTATTTGATGCGAATTTCATAAATAGGGGAATGTCTTAAGAGTGGTTAGGACGACCTGGTATTTCTTCAACAGCAGATTTGATTTCACCCCAACCTTGATGATTGTATTCTCCAGTGTTATTTACTGTATCATAGCTAGTCCACTTGATGCCTCTAATCTTGTCACCTACTTTTGCGTCACTTAAATCGAATCCATTCCAATCAATATTGAGAATAGGTATACCCCATTTTTCTATAGTCCTTCGTGCCCTGTAGCATGGATACCATTAATATCTACATAGGTTGTAGCGCATGGTTTTCCATGATTGTTTGTATTGTTTTCTCCATAATGACAATGAAATAGTGCTTTAAAGTTATAGCATGCAGCTACATATTCGTTCGGAATGAACTCTTCGCTAATAAGCATCGGTTTTTGATAATCTTTCTTCATACTATTTTTTCTTTTTTGATTCCTGTTTCGGAGGAAAGGAAATCAGAAAAGGTTTGAAGCGAAATAGTGATTGGGTCCCGGAGAAACTCCGGTGTGAAAGAATTTTGAAATAATTGATATATTGCGATTTACCATCTACAATATGATCCTTTCATTTTCCTTTTCATTACACTAATTCTTTGCAGCTCAAACGATATTCTGACTTAGTTCCTCCAGTAGTCTGATCATATATTATTTAATCTCTATTTCTATTAATGAGAATCAATAAATTTATCTAAGCGTTAGGAATCAAGATTGAAATAAATGAATAAGATTGCGATTTACTGTTTTATTTACCGATTAGGATTTAGCAGTTTCCCAAGAATTTATGTCAAGGTTCTTGGTGGCGTGACCCTCCCAGCCTTTTGTCCTCTCCAAACAATGACTAATTCACTTTTCTCAAATTTCTGATTATGGTTGTAATCAACATATCCCCAATAAAAACCAGATTGGGCTTCGGCTTCATGAAATGCACTACATGGATGATAGTTTCCTAGCCAAATACCTCGATTTCCTGTAGTGGGTTGTGAACCAGAAGCAGGCTTATCTCTAAAATAATACAACGTTCCTCTTGGTGCATCACAAGTAAACTTATAAACAGTTCCACTATCTCCACAAGCAGCCACATGCGTTTGCGGCACGAAAGCCTCGCTTTTCAGCTCCGGCTTTGTATAAACTTTCTTTGTCATCTTTTTTTTCTTATTTTGCCAGACTTCTTATTCTGTAAGAGGGCAAAAGTTTGAAAAGAGAAAAACATGACCGAGTTCTGCAAGAACTCAATCAATAAGAATCAAGAATAAAAAGGATGAAACGACTGTGATTTACAGTCTTTACCGATTTACGGAGATAAATATCCGGATGTGACATGTCGCTTTCGGCTTGTTCACGTTACATCTCCAAATTCCTAACATCTTACAATTTTCTCTTTACTATGAAACTTTCATATAGCCAAGTTCTTGCAGAACTCTGTCTGTTATTAAATAAATTATCTATCTCATACTCCGTATCGCATCCGCTACACGCATCACATCCTCGCACGTCATCATTGATCCCGAAGGCAGACAGAGTCCACAGTTGAACAGGGCTTCCGATACTCCGTTGACGTAGGTGGGGGAGGATGAGAATACGGGTTGCAGGTGTAACGGTTTCCAAAGCGGACGGGTCTCGATGTCGGCTTTTGCCAAGTGCTGCATCAGCTGCAAGGCGCTGAAACTGGTTTCGTTACTGTCCACTTTAATTGTAGTCAGCCAATAATTGGGTAGAAATATGGTAGATTTCTTGGGTTCTACCACAGTGATACCCGGAAGTCCTGCCAGCAGCTCGGTGTATAGCCGATGGATGGCACGGCGGTGTGCGATATGGTTGTCCACTACACGCATCTGCCCGCGTCCGATACCAGCCGACACATTGCTGAGCCGGTAATTGTATCCGATCTGTTCGTGCTGGTACCAGGGGAACGGTTCACGTGCCTGGGTAGCATAGAACTTCACTCTCTGGGCTTCCTCTTCCGTATGGCATAATAAGGCGCCGCCACCGCTGGTGGTGATCATCTTGTTGCCGTTAAAAGAGAAAATCCCATATTGACCGAAGGTCCCGCAATAGCGTCCGTTGTAAACGGCCCCCATTGCTTCGGCAGCGTCTTCCACCACGGGGATGCCGTAGCGGGAGGCAATGTCACAGATTTCGTTCATGCGGGCAGGCGTGCCGTAAAGGTGTACTGGAAGAATGGCTTTGGGCTTGAGGCCGGTCTGTTTCATACGGTCGCAGATGGCCTGTTCAAGCAGTATAGGATCCATATTCCAAGTATCAGGCTCACTGTCCACGAAAATGGGGGTAGCACCCTGATAACAAATGGGGTTGGCTGACGCAGCAAAGGTGAAACTTTGGCAGATCACTTCGTCTCCTTTGCTTACGCCCAGCATGATCAATGCCAAGTGGATGGCTGCCGTACCTGATGATAATGCCACGGCGTGTACCTCCTGGTCGCAATGCGTTGAAAGCCACTGTGACAAGTCATGCTCGAAGCCATCTACATTCGGCCCTAAGGGAACTACCCAATTGGTTTCGAAAGCCTCACGGACGAACTCTTGTTCGGATCCGCCCATGTGTGCCAATGACAACCAAATCTTACTCATTTTCAGTTATGAACAAAAAATTATTTGTTGCGTGCTTCGGTGATGAACACTACAACACGGTTCCACTCGTTCTTCAGCTGGTATGGTTGCAGGCTATCACCTTTGTAATCCACCCGGATGCGGCTTGGATCCACACCGAACTCTTTCACCATCATGTTGCAGACAGCTTCGGCACGGCGCTGGCTCAATTTCAAATTGTAGGCCGGATTACCAGTCTGTACGTCGGCATAACCTGTTATGATCAGGTTGACTTCCGGATGGTCTTCCAAATACTTGGCAGCTTCTGCCACATTCTTTTTCTGGATATCGGTAATATTGTACTTGTCGATAATGAATGATACGGTCATACCCAACATTTCGTTCTTCACTACCTCTTTCTTCACTTCTGTGACGACTGGTGCCGGTACCGGCTTGTTACGCTCTTCATTGATCTTGCGGTTCAATTCGTCAACCCATGCCTGGTCGTTCACCTCTGTGTAGCGGAAGCGGCGATCGCCGTACTGGTCCTTGAAATGATAGGTGAGACCTAACATGACGTTGGCGTATGAATCCCATTTGCGGTCGTAACGCGTACCGTTGAAAGCATCGTCCGTTGCGTTGAAGGTCGCTTCCAGATTGATGTCAAGCGCATTGCTCAACATATAATTGAACTGAAGGCCTGCGCGTAGAGAGAAAAACGTTTTGTTGTCAGTGCTGATTTGGTAGGGGGCAAACTCCTCACTGGGGGATTTGTCCCACTCTTTGACTTTATCATCGAATCCGAAACTGGAGTTGAATCCCATACCCAAGATACCTACTACATTGAAACGGATATCTTCGTCATATTGGGCGAAAATATTGTGCAGGTTGAACAATCCGTCCAAATAACCGTTGAACATATTGAAACCGTAGTTCCTTTGCCATACACCTCGGGAAAGGCTTCAATCACTTCGCTGTTGGCGCGTGACATTTGTTTCAAATAAGCGAGTTGCACACGTGCTCCGATGGCGGGTGAGAAGTATTTACCGACCGAGAGGGCTATGCTTGGTCTGGTCATGGCGCCGAAAGATCCGAAGCGGCTGTTCTCGGACAGCGAATGATTGGCGCCGGCCTGAATTCCGATGAACCAGTTGTCACCGGCCTTGTAATGCTTTAGCGCCCGTACAGTGTCGGTCTTTAATTTCCAAGTTGCATCGTCTTCTATTGTTTGTGCCCATAAAGATACAGAACAAAAGAAGACCACAAATAATATAGCTATTTTTTTCATGCCAAATTATACTTTTAAAATGGGTCGTTTATTCATTGATGTACACTATGACGCAGCTCTTTTGTGGATCGAGCGATGCAATGACAGCAGGGTTTTTCTCTATAAAAATACGTCCGGCCGGAATGTTGTATGTGTTGGCTAGCACATTGCGGATGGATTGTGCCGTGCCATGAACAATTCGGTGTCTCTTACTTCTTTGGTTGAAGTGATATAGAGGTCGCCATCGGCTAGCTTCTTTATATTTTCTGCTGCTGTGTAAACGTTTACTTCCTGTAGTTTGTTGATTGCGGCGGAAGCATTGTCAAACGAGATAAACGAACGGATATGATTGCTTTCCACCACTTCTGTCTCAATCTTTGTGACAGGAGGAGCTGCCGCTTTGTTGGCTTCACGCAGGCGGTTGATTTCGGCGTTTGCTTCGTCATATTTCGACATGTCGCGGCGGGCGTAGGTGAATTGCCGTGAGCCGTTATGATTTTTGAAACGGTAGCTGACACCTGCCAATATGTTGACATGGCCATCCCAGCGGTCGTTTGAACCTTCGCCTTCCCAACCGTCGAATGAGTCGTCAAGCAAACTGTTCGTGATTTCAAGATTAAGTCCCACGCTTTACCGAGGCGGAATTTCGCCATCAGACCCAGGCGGATGGACAGCAGGTCTTGCGATTCGGTATTGTATATTCCGTCGTTCCAGGTACGCTTGCTGAAGTTGGCGGTGTGTTCGTAACCGGCTCCCAAGATACCGATCAGGTTGAAGGTCCGGTCTTCTTCATACCCGCAAAAGAGGTTGGTGAAGTTGAACAATCCGTCTAGGCCTACCCCCATGGCGTCCCAATAGTAGGGCTTGTCGTTGCTTGCTCGTCCGGCATTGCTTCCATAGAAACCTTGGAGGCGGATACCTCCGGCAGGAGCGATCCACTTGCCTATGGACAACGCACCGGCGGGACGGAACTGGTCGAAGAATCCAGAACTGGAAGTATGGGTCCCCCAGGAATAAAAGGCGCCGGCCTGCAATCCGACAAACCAGTTGTCTCTGAATTTAGACTTGTTTAAGAGCCGTTTGTCCCCGCTTGCAGGGTCTGTCCAATAAGAGATCTCCTTTGTATCCTGTTTGACAGGAACATCTTGAGCCGCTTCTTGTGCAAATCCCGTAGCCAAGGTTAGAAATGGCATCATAAACGCAATGAAATGTTTTTTCATTTTGCGATTCATTTTAGTTAAACATTATATTGGATTTCATTTTTTTGGATATATATGTTTTTTCATCCAGCGCCTCATATACGGAGTTCATACTTTTGAACTCCGGTACAATTTGCTTCAACTGATATACGGTCTCTTTTTTATTGTCCGTCTGGGCAACCTCAACCAATTGTTGCAGGGCGGGCTTTATTTTATCGTAATCTTGTTTTAACTGATACCTTTGAATATTTTCGGATTAAGGGTAGGAGTAGAGTTCTCTTCATTATAGAGTAATTCCTCATATAGTTTCTCGCCTGGTCGCAGACCGGTATAGACGATTTCAATGTCTTTGTCCGGTTGTAAACCTGCCAGTTTTATCATCCGGCATGCCATGTCGGTTATTTTTACGGGTTTACCCATGTCGAAAATAAAGATATCGTTTCCTTGTCCCATAAAAGCGGCCTCTAGAACCAGTCGGCAAGCTTCGGGAATAGTCATGAAATAACGGATGATGTCCGGATGCGTGACTGTTACAGGCCCCCCTTCCATAATCTGTTGGCGGAAAAGGGGGATTACACTGCCGTTGCTGCCCAGCACATTGCCGAAACGGGTGGTTATAAAAGAGGTTTTACCAATTATATTTCCTTCTTGGATAGCACTCCCGAGCTTTGTACGTACATCTCTGCCAGTCGTTTGGTAGCACCCATCACACTGCTGGGATTTACAGCTTTGTCTGTGGAGATCATGATGAATTTCTTTACGCCATATTTCAATGCCGTATCTGCATGATGCTTGTACCCAGGACATTGGTACGTACCGCCTCGCATGGATATTTTTCCATCATGGGTACATGTTTGTATGCGGCTGCATGAAAGATGATGTCGGGGTGGTAGAGTCTTGTCTGCGACTCCACACGGTCACGGTTGCGTACATCACCTATGATAGGCAGGATGGAGCGGTCTGGAAATCTTTTCTTCAACTCCATATCTACTTCGTAAGTGGCGGTTTCCGAAAAATCAAACAAGATGAGCTGCTTCAGGTTGAAACAACATAATTGTCGGCACAATTCGCTCCCGATACTTCCTGCCGCTCCGGTCACCATGATAACACTTCCGGACAATTCATTGCGGATATTATCTAAGTCGATGTTTATTTCTTCCCGGCTTAAAAGATCTTCTATCTGTATATTGCGTAATTGTATTTTACTCCATTGTGTTTGTTCTGTCAAAAATGGTGCAATGCGCAGGCAGATGTGGTTCTCCAGACCGTATTGCACTATTTCTTCATCGTTACGGAGATCTGTGTGGCTTAGAAATAATATACAATTGACTTTTAAGGCGCTGAATAATTTTCGCAGACTATTTTCTTCGTCAATTAAATATATCTGATATCCCACAAGCCGGTATTTCTTGTTTTCGGGTTTTCGGGTGATAAATCCGAAAACATTATAAGGATTGTTTTCACTTCGTAGATAATTAGCCAGACTGATTCCCCTTTCGGAGATACCATATATTAAAGTTGCTTGTCTAGGTTTTTTAAAAGCTGTAATAAATGATAGTAGAAATTGACGGTTAATATCCGTGTACACATGAGCAGGAAAACGGAACTGATAAAATCTGTTATAATGATGGAATAAATGAACAATCCGATGTAATCCAGTGTTATATATGCAAACAAAACAAATGTGAGAGCTTTCAGCAGCATGGCATAAATGATACGTGTCAGTTCTACTAAGGTGGAATAACGTATAATTCCCTCGTAGGTCTTACAAATTCCAGTCCATACGATACTGGAAATGACCGCTATCAGCAGAATATAACGCTGCTGGTTGAAATGGATGCTGATATTAATCAAATAGTGGAAAAATAAAAAGATAGAAAATGAGGATATGACAGATAAAAAACATCGATACACCATATTATATAGGGATGTATATAATCTGTCTGCAAAAATTTATTGCGTATTTTATTCTTTAATAGGGAAAGCATAGGTCGTTAAGGTATTTTTTTCAAGAAGGCTTGCGGAATATAAGAGGTGGCTACAGCACATACACCATGGACTGTTATAATAAGCCGGTGGTTCTTTTTAATGCGGCAGATATACTTCTGCACCTTTGAATGTTCCGTCAATGACTTTTACGTGGTCTCCTTGATAAAATTTAGGATTATCTGTGTCAAAATATTCTAGACCTTTTTCGCCTGACGAGGTAACGAGCATGAAGATGTTCATCTCTCTCTCGGGAATGGCTAAAGGAATTTTTTTAAAATCTATTTGCCGAGTATAGAGAATTACTTTATCGGTCAAGATCTTCTGTATCTCTTTTGCTATGTAAGTTTCCGAATGGAAGAAAAGCAATGAATTGATAACTGGTTTTCGTACGTTTTTTTTTTGTTCCATCTTGTTTTAAAACCTTTACGGTTTCGCAGGGAATATAACATTTTATCTTTTTCTTCAAAAGAAGTTCTTCAATGGCAAAAACCTTATTATAGAATACTTTTAATGCAAACCAGTGTTTTTTCGAATTATTGTTTGATGTCATTTTTATCTTTAATACTTTAAAAATGGAAGGACATTCCTTCCATTCCTGCATGTTATATAACACACAGTAATCAGAGTTAAACTAACTTTTTTCTATAATTTGAAAACTTTAGCACGCAGCATTTTTCCTGATCCAAGAAAAATAAACTGTAACTCCAAATTCATACTGTCTCTAAGTAAGAGATGGTATAATATTATAATGTGAATATAATCAGCATGATAGGATATACCTACCAAGCTGATTTTTCAAACTTTTGTAACTTGTCTTTAGCCCTTCGTTTTTTATTTTTAAC
>ENA-OQEX01000370-OQEX01000370.1-human-gut-metagenome-genome-assembly--contig:-NODE-370-length-24528-cov-2.317651_pt1 | contig 24528 bp, 34 predicted proteins | sample MGYA00242802_ERZ504649 | MGnify/ENA primary metagenome ERZ504649 (study PRJEB26092, sample SAMD00036194) | human gut metagenome | host: Homo sapiens | study: EMG produced TPA metagenomics assembly of...
CCGAACTGGACGATCTTGGTGACCTTGCCCTTGACGATCTGGCCGGAACGTGGGTGCGAGCGAAGCGCTGCCACGGATCCTCCTGAGTCGCCTTCAGGGACAGGGAGATACGCTCACGGTCGAGATCGACGTCGAGCACCTCGACGGTGACCTTGTCGCCGACCTTGACAACCTCGGACGGGTGGTCGATGTGCTTCCAGGACAGCTCGGAAACGTGGATCAGGCCGTCAACACCGCCGAGATCGACGAAAGCGCCGAAGTTAACGATGGAGGACACCACGCCCTCACGGATCTGGCCCTTCTTGAGCTGGGACAGGAAGGTCTCGCGGACCTCGGACTGGGTCTCCTCGAGGTACTGGCGACGGGACAGGACCACGTTGTTGCGGTTCTTGTCGAGCTCAAGATCTTGGCTTGATCTTCTGGCCGATGTACGGGGAGAGGTCGCGGACGCGACGCATCTCAACGAGGGAGGCAGGCAGGAAGCCACGCAGACCGATGTCGACGATGAGGCCGCCCTTGACGGCTTCGATGACGGTGCCTTCAACGACGCCGTCAGCTTCCTTGATCTTCTCGATGTCGCCCCAGGCGCGCTCGTACTGGGCACGCTTCTTGGACAGAATCAGACGGCCTTCCTTGTCTTCCTTGGTGACGACAAGGGCCTCGATGGTGTCGCCGACCTCGACGACTTCGTCAGGATCAACGTCCTTCTTGATGGAAAGCTCGCGGGAGGGGATGACACCCTCGGTCTTGTAGCCGATGTCCAGGAGGACTTCGTCGTGATCGATCTTGACGACGGTGCCCTCAACCAGATCACCATCATCGAAGTTCTTGATGGTGGAATCGACTGCCTTGATGAAGTCCTCTTCGGTGCCGATGTCGTTGATGGCAACCTTGGTGACTTCAGTGTTGTTCTCTGCCATGTAAATATATGGTTTCTAATAGTGGATGGATAATTTCTCGATATTCAGTTATACGCACACCCTACAGGCATACAGATACTCACAATACAAGCAACTCTGCCAAATTCCTAGGAACTCTAGGCGTGTCGTTCGGCCATTTCCACGACGTTGGCTAGGAGCATGGCTCGGGTCATGGGGCCCACGCCCTCCGGGGTTGGGGGTGTAGGCGGAGGCCTTGTCGTAGCAGGCCTTGTCCACGTCGCCCTTGATGCGGTAGCGACCGGCTTCTTCGTCGTAGACGCGGCTGACGCCCACGTCGACCAGCACGGCGCCGTCCTTGATTTTGTCGGGCGTCACGAATCCAGCCGAACCCATTGCGGCAACGATCACGTCGGCGCGGCGCATGTGGTCGGCCACATCCCGGGTACCGGTGTGGCACAGGGTGACGGTGGCGTTGACGGCGTTGCGCGTGAGCATTAGGCCAATCGTGCGGCCAATGGTGATGCCGCGGCCAAGCACGCACACTTCCTTGCCGTTCAGATCAATGTCATAGGCGTCGAGTAGCTCGAGCACACCGCGCGGAGTGCAAGGCAGCGGCGTCGAAATGTCGCCGCGCACATGCAGCACCAGTTCGCCAAGGTTGTACGGTGCATGCCGTCGGCATCCTTGGCCGGGTCGATCATGTCGATGATCGCGTTCTCGTTGATGCCCTTGGGCAACGGCAGCTGGACGATGAACCCGGTGCAGGCCGGATCTTCGTTGAGTTCGCGTACGGCAGCGGCGATGTCGTCGAAGCTGGCGTCCGCCGGCAGTTCCTTCTTGACTGAGGTAATGCCCACTTCCTGGCAATCGGCGTGCTTGCCGGCCACGTACTTCATCGACCCGGGGTCCTCGCCCACCAGCAGCGTGCCCAGCCCCGGTTGGATGCCCTGCGCCTTGAGCTTGTTCACTCGCTCGGCAAGGTTGGTCTTGATTTCGGCCGCAATCTGCTTACCGTCGATTTTTGTGGACATCAACGCCCTCCCCTGTAGTTTCGGTGCATTCTATCGAAACGATAGGCTATCGTTGGAACAAGTCAGGATTATATATCGTTCGCTCTCACGAAGAAGGCGTGCCATGGGGACTCAAATCACACGACTTACGCGACTCGCCGCAGCCGGCCTGAGCGCCGTCCTGTTGTTCGCGACCACCGCATGCGCAGCCACCTCCCCCGCTGAAACCGAGCCGGACAACAAGACCAGCGTTCCCGCACCGACCGGGCCGATCAATGTGGTGGTCTCCCTCAATCAATGGGGCTCGCTGGCTGCCGAGCTGGGCGGCGATGATGTGGAAGTCACGTCCATCGTGAACTCCACCAATGTGGATGCCCACGATTTCGAGCCAAAGACCTCGGATGTCGCCAAGCTGTCCAAGGCCCAAATCATCGTGGCCAACGGTGCGGGCTACGATTCCTGGGCCACCAAATCGATGACCAAGACCACGAATATCGTATCCGCCGCTTCCGTCATGGGTGCCGTCGAGGGCGATAACCCGCATCTGTGGTTCTCCAAAGACGCTCGATCCAGCATGGCCACGGCCATCACCGATGCATATATAAAGGCACTCCCCAGCAAGAAGAAGGCCTTCCAGAAGCGGCTCAAGGCATGGCAGGCGGACGAGAAATCGTTGGAAACATGGGCGTCCGAGTTCACCAAGTCCCACTCCAACCTCACCTATGCACCACCGAACCCGTGGTCTATTATCTGATGGCCGATCTTGGGTTCAAAGATCAGACGCCCAAGGGGTATACGCAATCGACCGCTTCCGGCGGCGAACCGGCACCCGCGGACCTGCAGTCTTTCCAGAAACTCATCGAAGACAAGGGCGTGGATGTGCTGGTCAACAACACGCAGGAAGCCAGTGACGCGACCAATATGATCACTGGCGCTGCCGGTCGCGCCGATGTGCCGGTAGTCGACGTCTCCGAACAAATGCCCAAGGACGCCGACACGCTGAACGCTGGATCAACCAGCTCATCAACACCATCATCGACGCGGTGGATCCAAGCTATGGCTGTGAAGACGCCACGGACGGCGATACCGCGGACAGCAACGCGAATTCCGATGATTCCAGCGCCGAAGGCTCCGCCACGGATGATGCCAATGCGCAAGACTCCAAGGCCAGCACCGGTTCCAGCACGGACCCCAAGTACATCCGTCAGTGCACGGCGGCCGCATCCAGTGACTCATCTCAGGATTCGGCAAAGGCCGATGCCGCCAATGGCGATTCCGGCGATGCCTCCGGCAACGACCAGACCGACTCCGGCAAATAGTTAGAAGCAAAGGACACCGGCATCGGATTCGTGCCAATGCCAATAGACGCCTTGCATGAGAAGGGTTGTGCGACCATTGTCGAGATGGCCGCACAACCCTTCTCTTTGGTTATCACCATCCGTACACGATATTGAGAACGATTGTCAGCATCGTTTGCCACAATCGGGCGTTATGAGTGAAACTTCCGATTGCATCGTGTTCAGCGATGCCGCCATCAAGCGTGGCGACCATATCATCTGGCAGCATGGCACCTTCGCCATTCCCACCGGTTCGGTCACGGCCATCGTCGGCACCAACGGCACCGGCAAAACCACGATGATGAGGGCCGAGCTGGGCCTTTTGCCGCTCTGTCATGGCAGCCTGACCGTGCTGGGCAAGCCCGCAGGCGAGATGAACAAACGCATCGGATATGTGCCGCAGAGCTATGTGGCGAATGTCGATTCCAATCTCACCGCCGAACAATCCGTGTTGCTGGGCCTGACCGGCACCCGATTCGGCATCCACCCCATCACCAAGCCCAGAAAGCCAAAGCGCTCGAGGCGATGGAGTTCACCGGCATCGCCGACAAGGCGCGGTACCGTCTGTCCGAACTGTCCGGCGGTTTGCGCCAGCGTGTGGCCATCGCCCAGGCGTTGGTGTGCGACCCACAACTGCTGATGCTTGACGAGCCGTTGGCCAACCTCGATCTGGCCAGTCAGCGCGCCACCGTACACGTGCTGGCCAAGCTGAACCGCGAACTGAACATGACCATCCAGGTGGTTGCGCACGATCTCAATATGCTCTTGCCGATTCTGACCGGTGCCGTCTACTTGCTCGACGGTCACCCGCACTACGCCGATATGCACAAAGTGCTCGACTCCGACCTACTCACCCACCTCTACGGCACACAGGTGCAGGTGGTCACCACTCCGCAGGGAGACATGTTCGTGACCCCGACGCCGGATGAGCTCCAGGACCAGCCGCAGGATATGCACACGGCAGCCGAAGTGGCGCAATTGCACCATCACGAGCACGGCAATGCCACCAATGGCAGTGCCGCCATCAGCGCCGAGAATCGATAACATCAAGCGAGCCGACCCACAGCCCATCAACGGACTGCAGCTCAGGCATGGAGAAAATACAGAGACATGAGCACCATCAACTTTTCGTATGATCCCGAATGGCTGGATACACTGTCCGCTCCATTCATGACCAACGCCTTCATCGCCGGCCTGTGCATTGCCCTAGCCGCCGGTGTCATGGGATCACTTCACCATCGCCCGTCGTTCCACCTTCGCGGCCCATGCGCTGGCCCATATCGGTCCTGCCGGGCGCGACCGGCGCGGTGTTGCTCGGCCTGCCCGTGTCACTGGGCATGGGCGTGTTCGCACTGGGCGGCGCACTGGTGATCGGTGCTTTGGGCAAGCGCGTTTCCGAGCGTGAAATCGCCACCGGCACCGTGCTGGCCTTCGCCACCGGCTTGGGTCTGTTCTTCGCGCGATTGTCGAGTTCCGCCTCCCAGCAGATGCAGTCGATCCTCTTCGGCTCGATCCTGACCATCACCACCGGCCAGATCATCGGCTTCGCCGTGTTCGACGTACTGCTGCTGGCATTGTTGGCCATCATCTACCGCCCGCTGCTGTTCAGCTCGCTGGATGAGCAGGTGGCACAGGCCAAGGGTGTGCCGATCGGGCTGATGAACGTGGCGTTTATGGCGATTATGGCCGGTGTGATCACCATCGCCGTGCCGGCAGTGGGCACCTTGCTGATTTTCGCACTGGTGATTACGCCCGCGGCCACCGCCAATATTCTGGCCGGCTCCCCATTCAAGCAATGGTGATCGCCAGCGTGCTGTGCTTGGTGTCGATTTGGGCCGGACTCGTGCTGTCGGCGATGTTCCCCGCTCCCCCGAGCTTCATCATCGTGACGCTTTCCACCCTGTTCTGCTATCGCCAAAGCCGTGGAGACGATGCGGAAGTAATCTCATCCATTTTTTCTTGCCCCCGCTGGCGAATTCATAGCGGGGGCTTTGTTATATCTTCTCCACCAAGCAGTGGCGATGGCGGCGATGCCTTCGCCGCGGCCAGTGAATCCCATATGGTCGGTGGTGGTGGCAGTAACCGATACCGGGCAACCAACCGCCGCAGACAGGGCGGCTTCGGCTTCAGCACGGCGTGTGCCGATTTTCGGGCGGTTGCCGATGATCGCCACCGAGGCCGATGCCGGCGTATACCCGTTGGATGCCAGATGCGCCACAACTTCTTGCAACATATCGATGCCATGCATTCCGGCACCATGCGCGTCCGCACCGACACCGAACAGTGAACCAATGTCTCCCAATCGGGCGGCGGCAAGCAACGCGTCAATCAGAGCGTGCGCGGCCACATCGCCATCGGAATCGCCTTCGATCCCCTCGTATTTGGCGGCATCGGCCTCGCTGCATGAATCAGGCACCGGCCAGTAGAGCCCGGCAATCCACAGTTCACGGCCTGAGCCAGCAGGCGCAAAACGGTGAGCGTCAAAACCTTGCCCTATCAGCACTCCTACAGACCCCATGCAGTCCCCTTCGATGGCGTTGCCCAGACGAACGGCAGCAAACGATTATGAATCACGAAGCCCCGGCGCATCGCATAAGGACACGACCGGGGCCTCAAAACAATCAAATCACTTCTTCTTGGACTTCTTCTCGGCTTCAACACGAGCCAAAGTATCGGCCGCGGCCTCTTCGGGCTCGGCGGTGTGATGCTTGTCGTCACCGGGCTGAGCGGGCTCGTAGCCCAGATTCACGTCGAGCAGACGCTGGGCTTCCGCCTCGTCGATCTTCTCGGACAAGGCGATCTCAGAAGTCAGAATGGCACGGGCCTTGGTGAGCATGCGCTTCTCGCCCGCGGACAGGCCGTGCTCGTCGACATCGCGCTGGGCGAGATCGCGAACCACTTCGGCGATCTTGTTGACATCGCCGGTGGCGATCTTTTCGACGTTCAGCTTGTAACGGCGAGACCAGTTCATCTCTTTCTCGATGATCGGGGTCCGCAGGATGCCGAACACCTTGGCCACTTCGGATGCGGAGACGATGTCACGCACACCGACCTTCTTGGCATTGTCCACGGGAACGTTGATGACCAAACCATCGGAAGAGAGTACGGACAACTGCAGATATTCGCGCGTCACTCCCTTGACCGTCCGCTCGGTAATGGCCTCCACCTTCGCTGCACCATGACGCGGATAGACGACCATATCGCCGACTTTGTAAGACATGTACCCTCCGAGAACTGACGGCTTACACACGAAAACTCGAATAATTATGCCATGCGGTCTGGACCACCCCTATGAGAGCGCTCACAACCACGGAAACACAACGAAAAGGGCAAGAATCGCCATTTTCGACGCGCCAATGTAGCGTTTTCGACTTCAACGCACGTAGACTTTGGGACATGGCTGAAGAAACGAAGATCAAGGAAGATACCGTCACCGTGCCTGTCGCCCAAGGCGACCTCGATGCGACGAGCAATGCTGAATTCTACAACCCCCACGGAGTTCTCGGCGGGCATCTCGGCATCGGCAAGCATGCCGACACCGCCACAATCCGCGTGCTGCGTCCGCTTGCCAAGTCCGTGACCATCCTCACCCAGGATGGCGAATACCCGATGACCCACGAATACAACGGCGTGTTCGTGGTTACCGTGCCGGCTTCCGGCACTAAGAAGCAGCCCACGATTCCCGACTACCGTGTCAGGACCGAGTGGGAAAGCGGCGCAGTGCTCATTGAGGACGACCCATATCGCTATATGCCCACAGTCGGTGACATGGACACCTATCTGTTCGGCGAGGGCCGTCACGAGAAGCTCTGGGAGACGCTTGGCGCGCATGTGCTGCGCTATGACGATCCGATGGGCGGCGCAGACGGCACGCCCGGCGAACAGGTGGTAGGCACCGCATTCTCCGTGTGGGCCCCGAACGCCCATGCCGTGCGCGTAGTCGGTAACTTCAACGCTTGGGATGGCCGCCGTCATGCCATGCGCGAGCTCGGCTCCTCCGGCGTGTGGGAGATCTTCATCCCGGAATCGGCGCGGGCGAGACCTACAAGTTCCAGATCCTGAACGCCAATTACACGTGGGAGATGAAGCTGACCCGATGGAGCGTCAGCACGAAGTTCCGCCGAACACCGCCTCCATCGTCACCGAATCCACCTACAAGTGGAACGATGACGCCTGGATGCAGCACCGCCGCACCACCAACCGCATGATGGCCCGGTCTCCATCTATGAGGTGCACGCCGGCAGCTGGAGGCAGGGACTGACTACCGCGACCTGGCCAAGCAGCTCGTGGACTACGTCAAGCAGGAAGGCTTCACCCACGTGGAGTTCATGCCACTGGCCCAGCACCCGTTCTCCGGCTCCTGGGGCTATCAGGTCACCGGCTACTATGCGGTCGACTCCCGTCTCGGTTCCCCCGACGACTTCCGTTACCTGTCGACCAGTTCCATCACGCCGGCATCGGCGTGATCATGGACTGGGTGCCCGCCCACTTCCCGAAGGATGCCTTCGCGCTCGGCCGCTTCGACGGCACCCCGCTGTACGAGGACCCGGACCCGCTGCGCGGCGAACACCCTGAATGGGGCACCTATGTGTTCAACTTCGGACGCCGCGAAGTACGCAACTTCCTGGTGGCCAACGCCCTGTTCTGGCTTGAGGACCTGCACGTCGATGCACTGCGCGTGGATGCCGTCAGCTCCATGCTCTACCTCGACTACAGCCGCGAACCCGGCCATTGGCGCCCGAACATCTACGGCGGACGCGAGAACCTGGAGGCCATCGACTTCCTCAAGGAGGCCACCGCCACCGCGTACAAGAACAACCCCGGCGTCATGGTGATCGCCGAGGAGTCCACCGCATGGCCGGGCATCACCGCCCCCACTTCCGCCGGCGGCATCGGCTTCGGCATGAAGTGGAACATGGCTGGATGCACGACACCCTCGAGTATCTGCACGAGGAGCCCATCAACCGCAAGTGGCACCACAACGAGATCACCTTCTCCATGGTGTACGCCTACTCCGAACACTACGTATTGCCCATCAGCCACGACGAAGTCGTGTACGGCAAGGGTTCCCTGTACGGCAAGATGCCGGGCGATGACTGGCAGAAGCTGGCCGGCGTGCGTTCGATGTTCGCCTATCAGTGGGCTCACCCAGGCAAGAAGCTCTCCTTCATGGGCAACGAGCTGGCCCAGTGGGGCGAGTGGGATCACGACGCCTCCATCGATTGGGATTGCCTGAACTGGCAGGAGCACCGTCAGGTCCAGACCATGGTCGCCGACCTTAACGCCTTCTACAAGGCGCATCCGGCACTATGGAGCCAGGACTTCGACCCGGCCGGCTTCCAGTGGCTGACCAGCGACGATGCCGACCACAACACGCTGAGCTTCCTGCGCATCGGTACCAAGGGCGAGACCTTGGCCGTGGTGGTCAACTTCTCCGGTGAGGCCTGGTCCGATTACCAGGTGGCGCTGCCCACCGGCGGCAAGTGGACCGAAGTGTTCACCACCGATGACGCCAAGTACGGCGGCTCCGACATCCACAACGGCACCTTCGAAGCGGTCGAGGGCGAATATCATTCACGTCCGTTCTCGGCGAAGATCACCGTTCCGGCTCTGGGAGTTGTATTCTTGAAGCCGGAAGACTGAACTGGTCAACAGGCTGAAAGGTAACCGGTTTATTTATGCTCAATACCACAGCGCGTCAGAATACGACACCGCGCACGGTGCTGGTGGTCGAGGACGAGCCCACGCTCGCCACGGCCATCGCCCAGCGCATCACCGCTGAAGGATGGACGCTCGCGTGGCCGGGGACGGCGCTTCCGCCGTCCAGGCCGCGTCCCAGCTACGCCCCGATCTGGTGATCATGGACATCATGCTGCCGGTTATGGATGGTCTAGAGGCCACCAAACGCATCGTCGCCGAACGTCCGGTGCCGGTGCTGATCCTCACCGCACGTGATGACGAGGCCGACAAGGTCATCGGTCTGGGAGCGGGTGCCGATGATTACATGACCAAGCCGTTCTCCATGCGCGAGCTTATCGCCCGCTGCAAGGCGCTGCTGCGCCGCGTGGAGCGTGCGAAGGTCATCGCCAAGAACTCGGAGAACGAGAAGCTGCTCGACTTCGGTTCGATGGTCATCGACCCGGCCCAGCGCATCGTCACCGTGAACGGCGAACAGGTGCATCTGACCCCCACCGAGTTCGATCTGCTGGCCACGCTGGCCCGCCGCCCGAAGTCGGTGCTCACCCGCGAAAGCTGCTCGAAGAGTCTGGGACTGGGTCGACGCATCCGCACCCGCACCGTCGACAGCCACGTCAAGGCGCTGCGCCATAAGCTCGGTGCCGATACCATCCGCACCGTGCATGGCGTGGGCTACGCTTTCGAGCCGCCGACCGCGTGATGGCATCCAAAAACAACAGCAATCCCGCTTGATGCGATGAACCTCGCGTCAAGCCGGTTGATTTGTTCTCATCTCTGAAGCTGGAACTCAGCGCACTGATCGTTATCGCCACTGCCATCGCGTTTGCCATGTGCTGGTTCCTCCTGAAATTCGGCTGGTCCGGTTGGATCGCCATGCCGCTGACTTTGGTGGTGGCCTTGGGCATCACCTATTTCTTCTCTCGCGGCATCACCCGCTCCCCTACGCCAGATGCGCGATGTGGCCGAAGCATGGCGGATGGCGATTACACGGTCCGCGTGGATATCGATCAGGATCGTCATGACGAGTCGGCAAGCTGGCTCGCTCGTTCAACGAGATGGCCGGCGAACTCGAGCATGCCGATAAAATGCGCCGCGACATGATCGCCAATGTGAGCCATGAGCTGCGCACGCCCGTTTCCGCTTTGCAGGCGATGGTCGAGAACATGGCCGACGGCGTCACGAGCCCACTCCCACCAATCTGGAGAGCATCCTCACCCAAACGCAGCGTCTCTCCGATCTCATCGCCTTCCTACTGGACCTGAGCCGTATGGAGGCCGGTGCGGCGAGTCTGAATATCGAAAAGTTCAACTTCGCCGACTTCTTGACGAGACCATCGAGCCGTTGGAAATCGCCGATGGTGGCCACGCCCACGACATCCGCGTCACCGTGCCGGCCGACATCACGATGGAAGGCGATCAGGACCGCCTGCGCCAGCTATTCACCAACATCATCGCCAACGCGCTGAAACATTCGGCCGACGGCACCACCGTGCTGGTCGACGCCCACGAGGACGAAAACCAAGGCACCATCGTGACCAATGTGGTGAATTTCGGCTCCCAGATTGCGCCTTCCGACCGTTTGGACATCTTCCGGCGCTTTGTCAAAGGCAAGACGGGTCCCGGCACCGAGTCGGGCGGCACCGGTCTTGGCCTGTCCATCGCGCGCTGGGCGGCCCAATTGCACGGTGCACCGTCAAAGTGGTCGACGACACGCGAGGTGCCGATTTCGAAATCATCCTGCCTAAATATCACATCGCCGAACGCTGATATTGTCCGACGTCCTACCGTATACTGTATTCGAACAGATGTTCGAATATAGGGTGGGAGGCGCAGCATGACACAGCAATCCGAGTCACAGGCCATGGCGCACGAGGCCACGCTGTTTGTTATGCAGATGGCCGGCGATTCCATGATCAATGCCGGTATTCACAACGGCGATCTGCTGATTGTCGATCGTTCGTTAACACCAGTCCCCGGAGATGTGGTTGCGGCTGTCATGGACGACGAAATCGCCATCAAGCGGCTGGTTTCACGGGCCGGCATCACCATATTGCACGCCGAGAATCCGCGATACCCCGATTACATGCCGAGCAACGGCGCTTCGCCTGCTATCTGGGGCATCGTAACCGATGTCATTCACCCGTTGATATCGTCATCGGACCGTCGCACCACGGCATCCGCCAATACCAGCACGCCCACCACCTTGGTGCCGGCCTGCTGAAACGCCTGAACGCATTGCCGCACAGTGCACCTGTGGTGACGATATCATCAACGAGAAGCACCGCGTCGCCATTGCCGATGAGATCACGCTTCACCCTGACATGACCGGTGATACGACGGGCACGCTGTGCCGAAGAGACCTGCTGCACGGAGCGTGCCTTGGTGGAGGAGCTCAGGCATTGCATGGTCGCGCATCGACGCCGTACCCACGCAATGCCCCTGCCACCGATTTGGCCAACGGTGCCGTATGGGCACGTCCTCTTCGGCGCATTGACGCCCGCGATGATGGCACCGGAACCACCAATACGCGATGACCCAAGCATGATGATGGTATTGGCGTCTTGTTCAGCAGCGACACCATGATGCGGCCGAACGGGCCGTCAAGCTCGGTATCGTCGTGGTCCTTCCAGTCGAGAATGGCACGACGTACCGCTCCCTGATAAATCGATGCGGACCATATACGGGCTCCGCCACCACTGTCTGCATCCCGTTCCCGGCATTGCGCGAACAGGCCCAGCATGCCGCACACAATACCTCATCCGGCGCGTCACACCCAGCGCAGCCGCGTGGAAACAGCAGATTGCAGACCTGTGCCCACATCGCATGCCACCACTTGTATACGCTCGGCCCGTCCATAACGCGTCACTATCGAGCTGGAGTATCGAATCGCGCAAGCAGTGCATCCAGCAGTTGTACCGTATCTTGCGGATTCTCAACACGAACACCGATCGCACCGGCCTCAACCGCGGGATAGTCATTACCCGTAGGCGTCATGCGATCACCCACGAACACCATTTCATCGGCCCGTATGCCAAGTGTCTGCGTCAGCTTGCGCACGGCATAGCTTATCGATGCCGCATTCGCTGACATCCACACTGGTGTATCCGCCGGCCCTGACCCGCATATGCGGCAGATCGGCCTTGACCGCTTCGACCAGCGCCTGTTTCTTCGTGTTATCGCGATCCCATGCCTGCTTGGCCGCTACGGGCGCGAACTGCCCAAGAGCGGAGAAGGTGATCTGGCTGCCCCTGTTCTCGATTCGAGGCCCCCATACCTGCTGTTCCCACAATCCCAGTTCCCGGGCATGTCGCTCAAGACTTTCCGAGACAGCGGCCACGGTGCTTCGGACAGATCATGCGCATACACCAAGGCCATTGCGTGCCATCCCACCGGTAATACCGGGAGCCGGAGGTAGGCATGACATGCAGATTGCCGCGCCTGGCATTCGGGGTGAGTACATCCAGCACCTGCGAGGTGACCACCGCCATGCCGCCCCCTGAGATCAGGGCCACCACCGTATGGTCGAGCAACGCACAGAACCGTTCGATCATCGCGGGCTTCATCGGCTGTTTTGAGCTGGCCAGTGTGTTGTCCAAATCGAAACCGAACACCTTGGCGTTGGAGCAGACATTATCGAAATCAAGTTCGGACCACGAACGTACACCATTTGTCGTGCCTCCCTCGTTGACGAATGTTCACAGCCAATGAACCAATCCTAACGCATGTTGCCTCCGCCATGCCCTATGGTGGGAACCATGCTTCAGCCACCTTGAACGCACGAATCTACCGCAACCGCCACGTCGCGGCACACGAACCCCGATGTTCGGCACCCGTCTGCCCCGTTACCGCACTCGCACCGGCATGTTCGACGATATGGTGGCGGCCCAGGTTCGCAGGCTCGGCCAAGCGTGGCCGGAACTGATACGTCCGCTCCAGTTCGCGGTGGAGGATGTGCCGCCTTCGGATCCGACGCTTGGCAGACCGAGCCGAATATGACGTCCCAGTGCTTCCCCGCCAGCCACGGCATTCCCGCACGAGTCGTGCTCTACCGCATGCCGTTGCAGACCGAGGCACCTACCAAGCTCGAACTGCAATTGGCCGTCAGGATGAGCTGGTGGCCCGCATAGCGGAATTGTATGGGCGCAGGCCCGAGGAAATCGACCCCGACTGGGGCCTGTGACAACACTGCGGGCCGTGTCACTTGTAATAAGGTAGTGGCACGGCCCGCAGCTATATCGCCGCCGAAACATCATCAAACTGACGCTTCGGCGAGCATACCCTTCTACTTGACGATGGAGGAATCGTTCCGAGCCCAGACATGAACCGTGGCGGGCATCAGCGTTGAAGCGTCGATGACGGACAATCCGGCGATGTCCTTGTCTTGCAACGAATCGTGACTGAACCGCGCTCCCCAGCTCACTTTCTTGGATGAGTCCTCCAACATCAGCACGACCGCGGTGCCATGATCGCCGGAAAGATTGCCGGCTTCAATCGTTTGTGCTGCGTTCGCATCCAGTGTGATTTCCTTGGAGGTTACCGAAGCACCGGCATCATCGTAGGCGCGCAAGGTGACCGTCCTGCGCGCATTGGACGTATTGGCCAGCGTGATGGAGGCCTTTACTCCGTCGGGAAGGGCCAACCCCGAGAATTCGGATGCTCGCCGGCATTGACCAATGCGAAATCGGCTTGGCCGGAGTCACCGGAGCGTGTGGCCTTGACGGAGAACGACACGGCGTCCTCTGCGGTGGACATCACGCCCAACGCCCCATCAGGAGCTTCTCCCAAGTCGATCGCCGTCACTTTATCAGCAGTGACGGTGGCATCTTTGGCGGGAACCAAGCCTTTGGCGGTAATCCATGACAGCCCGGTGCTGGTGTCTGCTTGGCGAACAGATAAGCGGTGACCGCATCGCCGGCAGTGATGGACGGCGCCACCGATGCATTGGATGCGGTCGGCAGCGGCAGCGCGAAATCAGAACCCTTCGGTGTCAGACCATCCATGGTCACCGTGCGCACCACGGACGCGATAGGAGTCTCCTTGCTGGAAACGGTCACGAACAGACCATGCTGCCCATCGACCGCGGCGGACAGTTCCATCGAGGACTCCCCCTCGGCTGGCACAGACAGCGTGGATTGGGTGGACAATGCCATTTTCCCGGCTGTCTCGGAACCCCAGACGGCAATGTCGACGGTGGTCGGCTTGGTGGAGAGATTCGAGACGATGAGCTGCTGTGTGGTACCGGTCGTGCTGTCGGAGAGCAGGAACGACTGGCTGAGCGAGGTCGATACGCAGGATGCCGCCGATATGCCTCTCACATCGCCATCATCGGCCCATGATGCGATGGTGCCGACGGTGCCGGTGCCAGCTGCGGCCTGCAGCATACGGGTATTGATCAGACGAGCTCCCTGATTGATCTTCTGAGCACCGGTTTTCACCGAGGAATCGTCGGTCGAATCGGCGTCTTTCAAAGTTACGTCATCTGAACTGGACTTTTGCCCGATCGCCGAGACAGTGGCGCTGTAGACGGAGCCGAACGCCGCATAGCGCGCTTGTGTGCTCAGATTGCCGACAGTGGCCTGGAAGGCGCTGTCGCCGTACGTGCCGGTATCGGCCAATCCTATAGGTGCCGGGCAGTAGGTTTCGGACTGGGTCGGACTAACGGTCTGGTCGATGGCATTATCGGAAGCGGCCACCTTATCCACAGATATTGGGATGGGGGCCATGACGAGAACGACGAACAGCGCAATCAACACCAGCATGGTGATCACACCGAGCACGATGCCGATCGCACGTTTGAAACCAGAAGTTTTGTTGCTCATGCCTGCTCCTCCAATCCGTAGGACGGTCGTCTGCGAGGCATGGCGACCAAGCAGTACAACGCCGTGATCACACCTAGGCATATCAGCCAGGCGTGCCTCCAGACACTATGCTGTGCACGTTGCTGCCATGAGGTATCCACCTGCTGTGAGGCGCTGCTACGCAGCGTCAGACGATAGTAGCTGCCGCTATCCGTGGAGACCAGGGACTGGGTGCCGTTCGATGCGGCGATATTCGCGCTCAACTGTTCATACGGCATGTCGTTCAAGGAATCGCCGGTCTCGGGAACCACGTAGATGCCGCCGAATCCAAGCGCGCTGATGGCCGCGATGGCCTCTTCGTCGGGATTGGACAGCAGCGAGGCACAGGCCTGGGCCAGTTGTTCGTCAACCGCATCATGCTTGCCGGACAGCAGGCGCGCCCGCTGGACCGGAGAGCTGTCGATCAAATCGCCGCGCGAGGTGCGCATCACCGCATAGTTGACGATGTTGCGGGTCTCCGCGCTCACGGCAAGCACACGATGATCGGCACCGGCCTCCAGATAATCGGTGGTGACCATGGGCAGGCCGTTTTCAGACACGCCCAGTCCCGCATCCTTATGACGTTCGATGCCATACATGCATTGGATGCCAATGCAGCACACCAGTATCAGAGCAAGCACCACACGGCCAGACACGATGAGCACATGCAGACGGTCCTTTTTCGATGCGGGATCACTGCCAGACGCATGCAACGGTTGGAATCGCTTCACCGCCCCACCAGCGACGAGACACACGCAGGCGAGGAAGCCCAATATCATCATCGCGATGCCCGGCTGCGCGGAACCGGCCACGACACCATCGGCATCCACGGTTATGGCCACACGGCTGGAGACCAGGGCGAGCGCGCCTCCGCAGACGATTACCACCCACATCAGTCGCGAGGTCCGCAACGCGAACGGCAGCACCAGCGAAGCAAGAGCAAGCAGCGTGATGACGCCAAACAGCACAGTGACCGCCAAATCGGCATAATCAGTCGACCCCATTCGCCATCCAGCGCACGCTGTGCGGCCTCAAGCAGACTCAGCGACGCCGGCGACCCGTTGGCGGATGACGTTGGCACCGTGATGTCGCCGAACAGTTGACGCCACATGCCCAAATCGGCGTAACGCACCGCATTGACGAGCGTAGGAGCCACCGCAAAGGCGGCAGGAACCGGAATTAGCAACAGCATGGCGCGCTTGCGACGCACGAATAGCAGGAACATCAGGAACACGACGATCAGCGCGAACAGCAGCTGCGGTTCAGCGGCCACCACAGGGATGAAGCACAGTGCGGCGATGGCCGCGGCCTGAACGGATGTGCGCGGCTTGAGCGGGTCTTCGGTATGGTACATGCCCACGGCACGGAACACGAATGCGAACGCGGCCGGCAGGAACACCATTACGGTAAGCATCGGCATATTGGCCTGCGCATACCAGCCGAACATAATGCCGGTGGATGCCCACAGCAGTCCTCCCAGCACACGAACCACGTCCGAGCGGGTGAATACGCCCGCCAGCGCCCAGAACGACAATGCGCTCAGCGGCGCGGCCACAAACAGTATCATCGCCAAAGCGGCGGTCACATGGCCGAGCGTGACCAACGAGGCCAGCATCAGCACCAGCAGCCACGGCGTGGGCGGCGCAGGAATGCCGGTGCCGCTGCCAAACACCCACGGCGTGGTGGCGGACTGCACCAGTTGCGTGAAGCTGGCACCGGTGGGAAGCAACACATCGGAATACAACGATCCGCCGGAGAATATCGAACGGAACACCGGCCAATACATCACCGCGATGGCCGCAAAGCACACCAGCGCCATCACCACGGCCGCACTCCAGCGATATATGGTGCGTGTCCGCAGATGGGCACGTTCCAGCGGACTGAGCAGCACTCTGCCCTGCTGGGATTGGAATGCATCCCGACGATCATGGAACTGCTTGATCTGCTGGCTGTCTGCGAACAAGACATGCAGGACGATGCGGCGACCTTCGATTGTCTGGCCACCAGACTGCGTGATTTCATGTTTCCCGCGATATCGGCCAAGGCCAGCCATGCAGGCACAATTGCACCCATGCTTCATACGGCTCCTTGCCGAACATCATGGATATGGCCATGCCAAAACTGCGGAGCAGCCTCCACAGCCAGACGATAAACCAGGACGACATGGCCAGGTCCGTGTACAGATACCGCTGTTGGGAGCGATGCACCGTCATCGCATGATTGACCGTGTGATCGTCCTTAAGCGGTTCCCCGCCTCGCGTACGAATGCCCTCATACCGTGCGCGACGATGTGATATCTCCGCTTGCGGGACAACCACCACGCGTCCGCCGCTCAGGCAGACACGGCGGCAGAAATCAACCGATTCGCTGTAGGTGGTCAGCCAGGCATTGATGCCCCGCAGTCGCGTGAATTGCGACATGGACACCAGCGCGCCTGCCAGCGACACCGCAAACACATCCTGCCGCCCGTCATACTGCTCCTGATCGGGTTCTCCATCGACCACCAGGGAATGCACGGCGTGGTGACCCGCATACATACCGACATCATGCAGATGGGAGCCTTCCCAATCGCACTGTTTGCACCCGAGCACACTGGCGCCCGGCGTATTGCGCCACGCCTCAAGCAATCGTTCAAGGCATGAGTCATCCGAAGGGCGGGAATCATCATGGAGCAGCCACAATGCGCGGGGAGCGTCATCCAGATCGGCACGATCCAATGCCCGGCTGACCGCATCGCCGAAGGAGCGTGCGCCCTTGGCCGAGACGATGTGAATGGTCACATGCTTGGACTGCGGCACCTCCATCACCGGCCCCGATGGCGAGGGGATGACCTCGAACGAGGTGGTTATCCTCGAACTGGTGCGCCCGGTCGCGTCGGCGATGATGACGACCCCCGGAAGAACATTCTGCGTCAATACCGAACGCAATGTAGACCGGAGGAAACGCATATCCTCCTCAACGGTGATCACAGCCGTAATGCCGGTATCCACATCCTGCCTATGCGTATATGGTCGAGAAGACATGGCGTCGGCCAACGCCTCATGAATATCGCTATTACCTGTCGGACTCATAAACTCCCAGTGTACGCACCAGACTTGAAGGGGGTGTGTGGAGCTACGCCCGCTCCCGGTGCTCTCGCTTATATCGACGGCGTTCGCGCTCGCTCATGCCACCCCAAATACCGAATCGCTCATCATGGTCGATGGCCCATTTCAGGCATTGCTCACGCACTTCGCATTTTGCGCACACACGTTTGGCATCACGGGTCGAGCCCCCTTTTCCGGGAAGAACGCCTCCGGATCGGTTTGCGCGCACAACGCCTTGTGCTGCCAAGATACATCGCCATCAGGTCGGAATAGTCCCACAATTCGTGCCATGGCTCTTCGGCTGAATCGTCGACCACACCCCACATGCGATTCTCCTTGCCTATTGAGCTTTTCATACGGACTAAATTACACACATGCAATTTCGGTTTTGTCAAATTCTTTCTCGTGTCATTACATCATTTTTATGGAACTGTGTGCTATGGCGTGAACGCGATGCCCTGACGCCGTTGCACATGATATTGTGCCGTTCCTGCGCAGGAACACCATAGCGCAGGAACACCCGGCGGATGCTGTGTCAAAGTGTCATTCAGACAATCGACAGTTTCAGGAGGGTTATGACGCAGGAATCAGGTGGGCGATCCGCATATCAACCCGCCAAGCTTCATTCCTGCGGAAATCGACGCACCCGGCCTTCCGGCAGGTGCCACGCTCCTTCGCCCCGCCCGAACCTCGCGCCAGTCAGGTCAAGCTCCATCGGCCCGTCCGTCCGTCACGGGAAATGACATCGAAGAGCCTCAACTGAACGCCAACGCCACGGCAAGCGCCAACGTCTCGGACAACGGCAGGCGGACTCCGCCCAGTTTTCTCCGAAAACCGGACGCGCCACTCGCAGCACGGCTCCGGATGCCGCCGCACCGCGCAGCATTCCGCCGTCGCGAGCGCGGATGTCTTCCGGCTCATCCCGCAACGCCGTGCGCAATCCGTCGGATATGCCGGTTTCCCGGCCTCATCGCCAGCAGCAAACGTGTCCACGAAGTTCAGCCATCTTGGCCGGCCGGCGGCGGCAACGGCGAAAACGGTAACGGCACGCCGTCCGCGAGCTTACGCATCACCCTATGCGCAATCGCGGTACTGGTGGCGGCGTTGATTCTTTCCGTTTTCGGTGCCTGGCAATGGGTGGACAGCAAACTGAATCGGAGCGACTGGCTGACCGACACCCCCAACACGCCGGCCTCGACTTGGCTGATTCTTGGCTCCGATGAGCGTGACGGTTCCACCGATTACGGCGGCGTAGACAATATCTCTGGCTTCAGGACCGATACGATTCTGGTGCTGATCAAGCCCAAAAGCGGGCCGAGTTCGTTGGTTTCCATTCCCCGCGATTCGCTCATGAACGTCGATAACCAGTACATGAAAATCAATGCGGTGGCGCTGATTGCGGGCAAGAAGGCTTTGGTAAGCAACGTCGAGCAGATCACCGGCCAGAAAATCGATCATGTGGCACAGATCAAGTTCGGCGGTCTGCAGAACGTGGTGAACGCCTTGGGCGGTATCGAACTGTGCTATGACGAGGATGTTCAGGATTCCTATTCCGGACTGAACTGGAAGGCGGGATGCCATACGGCGGATGGTTCCACCGCATTGTCCTTCTCTCGTATGCGATATGCCGACGCGCGAGGAGACTTCGGACGCAACGAACGCCAGCGACAGGTCATCTCGGCCATCGTCAAGAAGGCTTCCAGCAGTGAGACCCTGACCAATCCGTCCAAAATCGTGGCAGTGTCCAATGCCGCGATGAGCGCACTCACCGTGGACGAGAAGACCAACCCTTACACGTTGCTCACCATGGCGTTGGCGTTCAAAAGCGCCACCGGCTCGAATGGCATCTCCGGCAGCGTGTACTGGTCCGACCCCGATTATTACGTTGATGGCGTTGGTTCCTCGGTGCTGCTTGACGACGCCAAGAACACCGAACTGTTCAATCAACTTGCCGACGGCACGTATAAGGCCGGCACCGTGGGCAATCTGGCGGAAGGCTGACCGACGCTTTCCCGGAGCCCATCGGCTTCATCATCGGCGCATGATCGTCACCGTTGCCTACACCGCCAATCATGCACGGGCAAAATGTCATGTGGATAACTCGGCAAGCTAGAACCACATACCTTGATTCGGCTTGCGCTTTCGGCATGCGTTCCCCCACGCTGGAAGCATGACATCACAGCAGAACGATTCGAAGCGACATTCCGTCCATACGGCATCCGCCGTATCCCGGGCGAAGCACCGTTTGGGCGCGCCGCCATTGCGCGCCCGCCTGACCATGTTTGCCGCGGCATGCCCGATGATCGCGCAGGCATTGATGATGGTCATACTGCTGTTGCACGGGCAATGGCTGTTCGCCGCCATGATCGCACCGGCATATTCGCCTGTCTCGTGTCCCTGCTGCTGACGCTCCCCTCGCCTCCAGGCCCGGAGAAGGCTCCCGATCCGCAACAGGCAACGATCGATGTCGGTATCACGGGCGACGCCGATGACCGCGCCGCAGACCTCCGTCATGCGCCGTCGCAGCCGATAGAATCGCTGCTGCACTTCGCACGCCTGCCATGGCGCGCCATTGTGGGCCGCTGGCTTGAACCCCTTGACCTTGCGGTGCCGATCGGCATGACCGGAAGCGAGCCGCTGATGCTCGATCTGAACCGTCAGGGGCCGCATGCTCTGGTGGCCGGCACCACTGGTTCCGGAAAATCCGTGTTGCTGCAAAGCTGGTGTCTGGCGCTCGCCTCGATGAACGGGCCTGAGCATCTGAATTTCGTGTTCTTGGATTTCAAAGGCGGTTCCGCGTTCCGCAAACTCGAACGGTTGCCGCATACCGTGGGCAGCGTATGCGATCTGGATCTGGCGCATGCCGTACGCGCGTTGCGTGCGCTGGAAGCCGAACTGACACGCCGTGAACAGCTGTCCGCCGCTGTCCATGCTTCCGATATCCGCGATATGGTCAATCCACCACCGCGCCTGATCGTGGTCATTGACGAATTCCATGCCCTGAAGGACCAGCTCCCGGATTATGTGAATCGTCTGGTGCGTATTGCCTCGCTCGGCAGGTCACTGGGCATGTATCTGATCGCCTGTACGCAGAATCCCATGGGTCAGGTCAGTGCCGATATGAAGGCGAATATGTCCGTCAGCATTTGTTTACGGGTTCGGGACCGTCTGCAATCATGCGAGCTGCTTGGCGATGGTCGTGCCGCCGACCTCAGTCCGGCAATGCCCGGTGCGGCGTTCTGCAACGATTCCGAACAGGTGACGGCATTCCGCTGTGCAACGGCACGCGATATCGATGCGGTGTGCCGCCAGATCGCGTTCGCATCGCGGTTCGTCGGAAGCCCGCCGCAACCGTCCCTGTTTACCGCGCCACTCCCCCGGCACGTAAAAGACCGGACTGTGGCCGACCACGCACCGCAACGCATTCGATTTGGACTTGCCGACGATGGCATCAACCTGCGAGAGGCGACGGTATCCCTCACCGGTGGCAATATCGGTGTCATCGGCCCGCAGGGGCGCGGCAAAACCACGTTGCTGAAAACATTGGCTCGACACGCCAGCATGGCTGATGGCTTGGCGGTACGTGTCAGTTCCCCGCATCGTCGGTATGGAGCTCGCAATGGCTTCATGGCGGCCGCTGCACGCCGTATGCCAGCTCGGATGCACCACCGCCTCCGCATATCGTGTGGTTCGTCGACGACGCCGATGAGTTGTTCGACCCATTCCGCACCGACGAGCAGGCGCTGTCTTTCACACATGCGTTGGCCGATGAGTCCGTCAGCGTGGTATTCGCCGTCAGCACGATTCGCCCGATACGTATACCGGAGCATTGCAATACCAGAATCGTGTTCCCGTGCGGGGAGAGAACGTCCGATCTTATGGCCGGAGTCCCCGCTCGCCTATTGGATATGATGAGTCATATCGATGCCGACAACGCGGGCCGGGCCGTGCTCATCGAGGGCACATCGGCATGTCTGGTGCAGTGCGCTTCGTGAAAACTTCGGTTTTTTCTCGGCAAAACCTCTTGAAAATCACCACGGTTCGTGGTTACCTTGGTACTGGACTTAAGGAACAACACCAGCCACGGGGCTTTTAAGGGAGGCAAGCAATGAGCAGCGCTTTTGATTGGCGAGCCAAGGCCGCATGTCGTGACAAGGATCCGGAACTCTTCTTCCCGGTGGGCAACACCGGTGCAGCCTATCAGCAGATTGAGGAGGCCAAGGCCGTGTGCCGCACCTGCAAAGTGATTGACGCATGCCTGAAGTGCGCACTGGACACCAATCAGGATTACGGCGTGTGGGGCGGCTTGAGCGAAGATGAGCGTCGTGCGCTGAAGCGCCGCGCCATGCGCGCCCGCCGTTCTCAGGCCATGCAGATGCAAATCTGATGTTTTGATTATCGCTTCGTCATACTAGGAAACCCTCCCGCTTGGAGGGTTTCCTCATTTCGGGCTTCGCATCACTCGTCCTGAGCAGCCCTGAGCTTCATATCAAGCACCACGCGGGTGCCGCCTTCGCGGCGCGGCTCCCAATGCACGGAACCACCGAAATCATTGGTCACAAAGGTGTTGATGATCTGCGTGCCCAAACCGGAACCGGAAGAACGAGCCAATCCACCCTGTTCTTCGGAGCCGAGACCGGAACCGTCATCCTCGACCACCACATTGAGGTTCGGGCCGGAGCGGCCCACGGAAATCGTGATATGGCCATCCTTGCGGCCTTCGAACCCATGCTCCACCGAATTGGTGATGAGCTCGGTCAGCACGAGGGACAGCGGCGTGGCATCCTGAGCGGGCATCATGCCGAACTTGCCCATGTAGTTGATATCGATGTGCTGGTCTTTCATCGTGGCTAGGTCCACGGCCATGCGCAGCAGGTTGGCGATCACCTTGTCGAAGTCGACGACCTCGTCGGCGGTCTGGCTCAATCCCTCATGCACCATGGCAATGGTCTGCACGCGGCGTTGCGCTCCTGCAATTCCTTCTTGACCTCATCCGACTTGGTCTTACGAGCCTGAAGCCTCAGCAATGCGGAGACGGCCTGCAGGTTGTTCTTGACACGATGGTGAATCTCGGAAATCGTAGCGTCCTTGGTCTGCAGCTCCTGCTCACGACGGCGCAGCTCGGTGACGTCACGGCATAGCAGAATCGCTCCGATACGGCCGTTGTTGTCATACAAGGGCAACGAGCGCATCGAGACGGCGGAACGGTTGGCGTTGAGTTCGGAGTCGACCGCGGCTTTGCCTGTCAACACCAACGGCAGGGTTTCCGGAACAGGGTCGTTCTCCTTCAATAGCTGTGTGCCGAGTTCGCTGAGGTAATGGCCAGGCATGGTGTCAGCAGACCGAGACGCCTAAAGCAGCTGATGGCGTTCGGGGCTGCGTATCGAACCACGCCGTCCATGGTCAGGATGATGAAGCCGTCCGCCACGCGAGCGATATGGCGTTGGCTCATCACCGAATCCTTGTAGGGGAATTGGCCTCGCGGAATCATCTCGTACAGATGCTTGCCGGCGTTGATGCTTTCCGACTCATATCGGCCGTTGGATTCTCGTGTGGCCATATTGGTCTCACGCACGACCAAGCCCAAGGTCTTGCCATTGTGCCGAACCGGCGCGTACACGTTGCAGACGGTCGCCTTGCCCACGGTTCTCAATACCGTGGAGCGGAACACCACGCTGGAGAGCATGGCGGCGTCCAATTCGCCGACCATGTCGTCCGGCATGACGTTTCCCACCACGTCTTCCGCCCGCAGCGTCATAACGGTGGATGGACGGCATTGCTCGGCCACCACGTATTTGCCATCGCCATCCTGTACCAGCAGCAGCAGATCGGCAAAGCTCAAATCGGCGATCACCTGCCAATCGGCGACAAGATGATGCAGCCACTCGCGGTCCTCGTCGTCGAAGTCGGGCGCGTTGCAAGGATATGTGAAAAATCAGCCATATCCCTATCATACGCAGACGCACCGCCGCCGTCGCGGCAAGCCACACGGCAAGTACGACGACTATGACGACATCGCATCTTCAATACCGCGCCAATCGCGTTGCACGGCTTCCCGCCCGTGGCCAAGGTGCCGGCATGTTGCTTATCGTACACGGCAAGCATCACGTACAGTTTGATATCCGAAGCCGCCACCATATTGCCGGCATTGCTGTGTCCATGGAACCCATCATCGCGTTTGCCTGCGCTTTGACGTTGTCATCGCCATTGTCCTGGGCCGCAAGATAGACCGGCAGATAGAAATCGGCAGCCACGAATTGCTTGCCGGACTGCGACGTGGTCGCGATGGTGGCGTCCTCTGAGGAGTCGGCGGATGTTCCATCGATGACCATGGCGGAGACGGCCACATCGGAGGACGAGTATGAATCCGCGATGTCAGACAACTGGCTGGATGTGATCACCGGAGTGGAAGGCTTCGACTTCTCCGTCGAGCTTTTCTTGGACGAATCGTCGCTGTTCTTGTCTTTGGCGCTATCAGACGTGTTCTTCTTGGCCTTGGACTTGGCGTCAGAAGAATCCGTCGTGCCATCATCGGCGGAATCCAACGCATCGGCCCCGGTCGACTGTGCCGATGTTTGCGCCTGCGGCTGAGCTCCCCACAATCCCATGCTATGGGTGATGAACAAGCCGATGACTAACGCCACGACACAAATCAGCGCGATGAGCACAATCACCACCGCT
>ENA-OQEX01000371-OQEX01000371.1-human-gut-metagenome-genome-assembly--contig:-NODE-371-length-24475-cov-6.773328_pt1 | contig 24475 bp, 25 predicted proteins | sample MGYA00242802_ERZ504649 | MGnify/ENA primary metagenome ERZ504649 (study PRJEB26092, sample SAMD00036194) | human gut metagenome | host: Homo sapiens | study: EMG produced TPA metagenomics assembly of...
TCATCAATAGGCACTGTAATTCCAAGCTCTTTTGCCAGATTTTTGTATTTTCAAATTCATGCCCCATTCTAATCCTAATGTTATATAATAATCACCATGATTAGGTGGTGGTGGCATAAGCATTCCAAGTCTCGGGTTTTCTTCAAATGTTTCTATAGCATTTAATACTACATTTTTTGACCCCAGCATATTCTCAAAACATTTATACGAAAATCCATAACCAATAGTTTCAGGCTTTAGCTGTGTCACCTTCTTATCATGCATAAAACATACATAATCATAATTCATTATAAATTTCTTTGTAGCAACTAAAAGAGCACTAACATCCCTGCCCCTGTTTTGAATAACTATCACCTGAACATTATTATTTAATTGTTTAAATGCCTGTTCAACTATTTCTTTATTTTTTTCACAAGGAACAGTAATATATATATCTGCACTTTCAGGCATCATAGAAGCATAATGAAGACAATACTCCGTTAAATCCTCAAAATAACAATGCATTACAAGAGCAATTTTTCTTGCTTTGATAATTCCGGCATCAATATTCGAAGACTTACTTGAAAGTATATAATTTAATTGCATATTTTTCTTTATATCAGCCTGATTTTCCAACCTTAAAATGTTCTGCCATATCATATCCACATCATAATCTGTATTTTGGTCGATATAATTATAAGCCTCCAGAGCTGACTGTCCAAAAGTATCACTTATAATGTTATCATAACTTTGCATAAATGATCTACGCTTAAAAAACGGACATCTTTTTTTCTCTATCATCTCTCTTGTGGCACATAAAATAGGGTGATTATTATATTCCTCACCCATATCTGCATATACATCCCACTTAAATCCCATTTCAGAAAATCGCTTTGTAAACATTGCCTCATGTTTACCTACTGCATCACGATAATCATTTATCTCTCCCATTTTATTCCAATAATTTTGAAATTGTTTACTCTTAATCATTGAGTTTCTTACCGCAATAAAATGAGATTGGATATGTTCAGGAATATATCCAACCTTTATTGTTCCAAAAGGATCTCCGTTTTCATATTTATGAAATTTTGTCACTCCCCAAAAATCTAAATCTTTTGCATCCATACATTCGAACATTTCATTCAAAGGATACACCGGTCCCATTATAGTAAAGTTCATCATTATCATTTCATCGAACTTTACAAGCTTTTCCCAACCATATTGATCTATTGCTGTTTTGTATGCCCATACATCAAAGCCTTTATTTTCTCTCTCAATGACATTATTTGTAATGGATAGCAGCTTATCTTTAGATTTATTCTCAAGTGTTCCATTAACAACTGCAACTATTTCCGATGCATTTTGCCTCAATGCATTTAACATATATATAATATAGTCATCCACAATGCCATCTTTATCATATATAAAATAAATTATAAGTCTTTTCACATCATTTTTATTTAAAACCATAAATCCTCCATCTCTCTAAAGATGTGTATACAAATCGCAAACAGTATCTACATCATCTTCTATCAGCATTTTTCCTTTATTTATAAGGACAGCCCTGTCACATATTCTTCTAACCTGTTCAGTGCTATGTGATACAAGAAGTAAGGTTGTTCCGCTATTCAGCATATCACCAATTCTCTTTTCACATTTTTTTTGAAACGCAAAATCTCCAACCGCCAATATCTCATCTACAATTAGTATATCAGGAGTATATATAGTAGCTATTGAAAAACCTAATCTGGTAGTCATACCAGATGAAAAATTCTTAACGGGAACATCTACAAAATCCTTCAGCTCCGCGAAATCAATAATCTCATCAAATCTTTCTTTTAACATTTCTTGTGGATATCCCAATATTGCTCCATTCAAAAAAATATTCTCTCTTGCTGTAAGCTCTGGGTCAAATCCAGCTCCAAGTTCAATCATAGGAGCTACCGTACCATTTACTTTGACAGTACCCATTGTCGGAGTCAGAACACCCGCTATAGTTTTAAGCATTGTGCTTTTTCCACAGCCATTCTTTCCAACCAGACCAACTGCTTCACCCTTCTTCACATTAAAACTAATATCTTTTAATGCCCAAAAACTATCCTTTGATATTTCTCTTTTAACCTTTTTAATGAAATATTCCTTAATACTACTAACATTTTCGGAATAAAGGCAAAATTCTAATGATACATTTTTCACTTCGATTGCGTAATCTTCCATAAGTCACCCTATATTTTTAAAATAAACGTATTTTGTTTTTTACTGAATATCAATGCTCCTAGTAAAAGAACAATAACACTAGTCAGTAGGCACCTCAAATTTAATGCTAAAGACGGAACCTGACAGTATAATATAACATCTCTGATCATTTCAACATATGCTGTAAGAGGATTAAGATTTACTATTTTTGCTACCCATTCCGGCAACATTGACACAGGGTAGAAAATAGGTGTCAAATACATCCACGCTACTATAATAACCCCATATAAATGTTGAACATCTCTAAAAGCCGTCACTAAAACACATAAAATCATTCCCATTCCATATGCAAACATCCATGTGTAAATAACCGGAACTATTACCAGTAAAAATGTCCATGAAACCTGAGATCTTGTTATCACAATAACAATAATTAACGCAATAAACGATGTTAAGAGGTTCACAAGACTAGTACATACACTTGACATTGGTAACAGGTATTTGGGAATATAAACTTTTTTTATTAATGCCCCATTCCAAATAATAGAATTCATAGCTGAATTGCTTGCTTCATTATAAAAATTAAAAACTAACTGTCCGCACATCAAATATACCGGAAAATTTTCAATTCCAGCCCTAAATAAGTGCGAAAATACCACAGTCATAACAAGCATCATTCCAAGCGGATTCAAAACAGACCATAATATTCCAAGCACAGAACGTCTATATTTAGTTTTAAAATCTCTTTTTACAAATTGTTGTAATAATGGAAGATATTTCTTAAAATTTTCCAATGATTTGTTCATATTTCTGTTCTCTTTATTTACTCATTATTTTATTTATCTTTGTTGCATCACCCCATACGGCCGGTGAATCATATGGTCTATCAGGAAATGCACCATATTCAAGCTTAATAGAATATCCTTTTTTCTTAATAAAGCCCTCTATTTCTTCACCTAATGCTACCGGCTTACCCGAACAGCAGTTTATTATACCATCAATCTCTTTCTGACAAGCCACGGCTGCAATCTGGTCAGCTAATCTATCAACGGTAATAAAGTCATATTTATTCTTTCCTGTAGTAAACGGAAAAGTTTTTTTGCCTTCTGCATCTGCTTTTGCTATTTTTGAGAATATTGAACTTCCTCTCAAATCATCTCCATAAATATAGTATGCCCTGACCCACTGCCAGCATGCGCCATTAGCATCTGCCAAAAGCTTGGAAATATCTCTGAGGGCATTTTTCGCGATACCATAATATGAGCTAGGATGTGTAGGTGTATTTTCATCTATAGCACCTTCCCAATAACCAACCTCATGCATTGATCCCATTGTAATAATCTGTTTAAGCCTCCCTCCAGCATATTCTTTATGAACGCATAATGCTTAGGCAGATCGACAATATGTGCCTCTGAATTGTGCACGAACCCATCTCTCCATGCCATGTGAATACACACATCCGGGCAACCACTTTCTTCAAAGATATTCGGATTGTCAAATATTGGTGCAGTTACCTTATTAACCCGCTCATCCATTCCTTCGAATCTTACATCTGCCGCATAAACGTCACAGCCTTTGTTTAATAAAGCCTCAACAACATGCTTTCCAATATATCCATTTGCTCCCGTAACTAATACTTTCATTGTTTTCTCCTTTTATTTACTATCAGTATTCGTAATCGAGTATAAATCTCTGTAAAACATTACAATTATATACTTATATATCTCATTTTGCAACATTTCTGTAACAATCTAATTTATTGATTATATTTTTCTGCCTCAATTTCATCAATTATATCAAAATGTTCATGTGTCTCGCGTATTCTACAGTCACCATACATTAATGTCAAATTCGGGTTATAAAACGGATCGCCCTCATCAAGTTCTTTTTTCCATCTATCCCTGAACCGTGATATTTCACGTTTAAACCGCTCATGCTTTTCAGGTGTTTCCTCCAGCCCCCTGCTTTTTGATTCATAATGATACAATTCTACACCCGGGTGAATTATTACATCATAGCCTGATTTTCTAACCTTTAAACACAAATCAATATCATTAAGCGCCACCTTAAAACCTTCATCAAAACCTTCGACCTGTTCAAATACCGACCTTTTAATCATCAGACAGGCACCGGTAACAGCACTTACATTTTGAACAGCCTGAAGTTTTCCAAAATATCCCACTTCATTTCTATCCGACAAAGTAAGAATATGCCCTGCAAAGCCACCTACTCCGATTACTACACCACAATGCTGTACACTATCATCCGGATACAATAGCTTTGCCCCTACAATTCCTGTCTTTTGTAGCTGACAATATCCAACCATTTTTTCCAGCCATTTTTCCGTAATTACCTCTGTGTCATTATTAAGAAAAAGTATATATTCACCGGTTGCATACTGCACGCCAAAATTATTCACTTCGAATAATTAAACTCTCCATCAAAATACACTACCCTTACTTTATCTGTCTTTTTTTGAATTTCATTATAATATTGAAAGGTTTCACCTTCAGTGCTATTATTTTCGACAATTATTATCTCATAATTATTGTATGTCGATTTATTTAATATCGAATCTATACATTTATTTAACGTATCTTTTTGATCCTTATTACAAATTATAATAGAAATCTTTGGATTATTTTGAACTACAAAATCAGTTCTAAACATGACAAATATTCCTGTATCCTCTATCTTTGCTTCCAATCCAAGTCTTTTATAATGTTCTTCTACTGCTTTTCTTCCTGCAGCTATAGCATATTTCTTACTTGCCGGATTTCCCGCTGTAGAGCCTTCATGAGCTCTCCAATGATATAAAATTTTAGGCACATGTCCTATATATTCCGTCTGTTCACAGCATCGTAAAATTAAATCCCAGTCCTGTGCACCATCAAACTCCGTTCTAAAACCGCCGACCTTATCAAGTATTGTTTTTCTAACGAGGAAAATATGACAAATATAATTTATACTACGTAAAAAATTTATATTAAAATCAGGTTTAAATCGTGGTGACAAATATTTTGTTCCGTTTTTATTAGTTAAATCCTCATCTGTATATACAATATCCAATTTTCTATTCTTATTGAGTAAACTCACTATTTCAAATAGAGCATCTTTTTCCAGAACATCATCATGATCAGCCAACATAATAAATTCACCTGATGCCATATTCAATGCTGTATTAGTATTTCCTGCAATTCCCAGATTTTTATTCAAACGTTTATATTTTATTCTTGAATCACTCAAATAATGTTCTCTTAAATATTTTTCCACATCATCTGTTTTGCTTCCATCAGCCAGACATAACTCCCATTTCTGATATGATTGTCCGACTATAGAATCCATGATATCTTTTAAAAATTCTCTTTTGGTATTATACAGTGGAATAGTTATACTAATTTCAGGTTCATATTCAAATTTATAATTCGCCTGTTCCAAAATTAATTTATCAGAAACTCTTTGTTCCAAAAACCATTTATTATAATCTGTATCCGGTGATAAATGTTTTAATTTTCTAATAAATCCTTTAACTCCATACTTATTTAAATAATTAACACCTTTTTTCCAATTTTCTTTATTTAATGCTTTGCTAACTATAACCGTTATATTCATTTTTACTCCTAACCAAAAAAATCATCCCACACAGCCTGTCCCAGCCGTCTCATGGTCCCGGTCTTATACATATCGTTTTCCTTATAAAACCGTTGTCTCACGCGTCTGGATTTACCTTCCAGTGCCGCATACCTTGCTGCCAGGCTATCATCGGGCAGATTATATGTCTTTGCAAATTCTCTCGCCTGAAGCCGCCCAAGCCTCATGCTCTCCTGTATCTGTTTCTTCTGCCAGACACGACGCACAATATATGAAAGCTTATTTATCCCAAGTGCTCCCAAACTGTTGTCTCCATGCTGTCTGTACAGTATTGTAGGCTCATCTATGAATGCTGTTTTTCCAAACTGTGCGGCAACAAGTGCTGCCCACCAGTCATGCATTATTGTGTTGTCTATATCAGTAATGCGAAGCATTATATCTCTTAAAGCCCTGTTTACCATCATTGTACAGCCTGTCACAGAATTCTGCAATATAAACTGATTGATTGTGCGCTTGTGGCAGTCAAGACTCTGGTATTCGCTCATCGTGTCCGCTATTGTATTCAGCTCACTATCTACCACGCATAGCTCCGTGTACACCAGACATGGAAGTCCGGATTTAAGCTCTTTACCATCTGTTTTTTCAATAGCCAGCATCTTATCATAGGTCAGCTCTATCTTCTTTTCCAGCCATACATCGTCCTGATCGCAGGTCATATAGTATGGCGCTTCCACCTGACTAAACAGATAGAAGAAGTTGTACTTTGCTCCACCTGTTGATTTGCCGTCTATCAGATGTATCTTATCAGGGTATTTTTCCACATAGCTTTCTACAGCAGCTATCGTGTTGTCCGTAGAGCCATCATCGTGTATATATAGTTCCCAGTCCTTGCAGGTCTGCGACAGGATAGAGTCTATCTGCTGACATATATATTTTTCTCCATTGTATGTAGCCATGAGAATGGCTATCTTGTCTGTGCTATGCATTATTCCTCTTCCACTTTCTTCCGGCCCTGTTGCCAAGAAACTTTGCTGCGCTGTCAAATATGCAGTGCACTGCTGCCCATATCTTAAACTGCTTTAAGAGCTGTTTTTCTATGAAAAGCACCATCCTGATACCCTCACCTGTGGTACCATCACACTTTATCTCATCCTTGTAGGTCTCCATAAAGACCGCTACGTCAAAGTTGCGCTTGTACTGCTGCTTAAATGTATAGTTGTGTGAGTGATACACCTGCGCTGTGGCACAATAACCTATCTTGTATCCTGCCTTAAGCGCTTGCTGCCATAAGCATATCCTCATTTGTGAGCAGCGGGCTTTCAAAGCCTCCTATGTCTTCAAAGAAATCACGTCTGTAGGCTGAGCATACATCCGAGAAGAAATATGCCTTTATCCCAAGTTTTGGTATATCAGCTTCACTTCTGACAAAGCTCTCCGCAGGATAATTAAATTTTCTCACTAATACCTCGTCAGGCTTTGCATCCTTTCTGGGGAGCTGTCTGGCTGATATCATGACGACATCTTCGTTTTCAAAGCCTCTCAGCATATTTTCCACATAGTGTTCATCCGAAGGCAGTGCATCCTGTGACAGAAACATCACTATATCACCCTTTGACATGGCTACGGCATAGTTTCTTGTGCCACCATGGTCAAACTCACTCCTTTTGACCTTTAGTGTCCTAAAGCCTGCCTGCTCTGCCATACGCACTGTGGCATCCTCGGATTCTGAGTCTATCACTATTATCTCATCGGGCTTACGGTTCTGTCTGCCCAGTATATCTATCAGACCGGGCATATACTCTGCTGCGTTGAGAGTAGGTATTATGAGACTTATTTTTATACTATTTAAATCCAGTTTCTTCATCATATTTCTCACATATGTTCTGATTATTGTGCCCCATCCTTTCTGATTACAGAGAAAACGGTTCTGAAAAGTATCTTTATATCCAGCCAAAGTGAGCAGTGCTCCACATAGTACATCTCCATCCTCTGGCGCTCTCCGCTCTCATAGGTGGCATTGTTTCTGGCATATGCCTGCCAGTAACCTGTCAGTCCCGGCTTTACGCTCAGAAGCTTTGCGATGTCACTACCGTATATCTCGGTTTCCTTCTCCACGATTGGACGCGGTCCCACTATTGAAAGCTCACCCTTAAGTATGTTTATTAGCTGTGGCAGCTCATCAAGGCTGGTCTTTCGCAGAAAGCCTCCTATTTTGGTGATTCGCGGATCGTTGTCTATCTTGAATTCCTTTACATACTGCTCAAGCTGTTCAGGTGTCAATATCTTTTCCAGATCACCTGCGTTCGTCTTCATGCTCCTGAACTTGTATACAGATATTTTCTTTCCCTTATATCCAATTCTGGTATGTCCATAGAACACGCTACCACCATCACTCAGCTTTACACATATTCCTAAAACTATAAAAACAGGACTCAGAACAATAAGCGCAAGAGCCGATAAAACAATATCAGCCAGCCTTTTAAGCATCTTATAAATTACAAATGACGGTCTCTCTTGTTTTTCTAAAACAACCGACCTATATCGTAATGGTTTTCTCTCATTAAGTATAACATCAAGCATCTTCATCTCATCATGCGCCAATGCATTAGATGAAAACTTTGCCTTTGGAATAGACTTGCAAAACGGACAGATAATTCTAAATACAATCCTTATATCAAGTCCCAAAGTACAGTTTAGTATATACTCTCTGTCAAATTCGCTTTGTTCCTCCTCACTTAGCCTCTCACCATTATCTGCGTATGCCTGCCAAAAACCAAAAACACCTGGTTTTACACTAAGACTCTTTCTATGATAGTCGGAATAATCCAAAAATTCAGGCAATGAAGGAGCCGGATTTCCAACTATACTCATATCTCCCCACAAGACATTCCATGTCGATGGCAAATTTTCCAATTTAGTCTTTTTGAGAATCCATCCAACCGGAGTATATCGAGGATCCACTCCTTTTTTCCCCTCCATAATCCATTTATCACATCTTGACACAGCATCCATATACATTGTTCTGAATTTATGATAATAAAAACGTCGGCCATTCTTACCTACCGTACAATCGTAATGATAACCGGTCCCAAATCTCCTGTGACGAGTTTTCCTATAAAAGCAAAGATCCATACCGGGATAATAAGTAAACTGCCAAACAGTCCAAAAATCAGGTCAAATCCTTTTTTTGCTAACAGATAACGAAGTCTGTATGTTTTATTCTTCCATGTGACAACAGCATATCTTCCAAGAAAATCTAATCTTCTCTCCCCGATTTTCATCTCATATTCGTTCACATTCAAATATACCGTTTTTCCCATATCATTGACAGCAGTCACAAAAGCTTTTTGATCGAACACATATCCATTAGGTAAATGCACAAATACCGAGTCAATCTCCGCTGTTGCGAGAACCTCCATCAGATTATCCCCATTTGCAACAATTTCAATCTTGTCTATAATCTGGCCGGTTCTATCACAATCAACTATCGCAATATTCGAGATTCTGAAATCCCAGTTTCTCGTAGTCTTTATAATCTTTATTACATTTTCCACCTGATCAGATGTGGTAACCAGCATTATTTTTTCATTAGCTCCGGACCTATGATATTCCTTCGTAACAAGTCTCTTGAATATCTGTCTGACTATAACTGTCGCAATCGGACTAATTATAAAAGTAATAAGCATTTGCACACGAGAGTAATATTCCCCCATCTTTGCAAAATAAATGCATCCGGAGGTCAATACTATGATATAAGCATACATCTTTCCAACAGCATATATTTCCTGAAACAGCTTACGATTGACTATATTGTCGTTTCTGAAAGCCACAAAATATACTACTACGTATACCGCAAACTCCAGCAAAAACAGAGTAAGGTAATGCTCTGTTCTGTTTATCAGACCTGTTCTAAAGAAACCGAATTTAATCCTATTGGCAATCAGATATGAGGTAAACATAACCATCACATCCAAAAACACTTCTATATATCTTACGATACTTTCTTCGAATTCATATATTCATATCTCCTAATAGCTAAATAACGCAACCCGAAATGTATTTTACCATATTTGATAATATAATTTGCCAAATTTTAAAAAATTATAACAAAAATTTAATAAAAGCTACAGTTTATGTGTCTCCGCTCAACTGTAGCCTTTAAAAACAAAATTAATAATTTTTTTTAAATTTAAATGTATTTTTGAGCGTCTCCCACTTCTGATCCTTATCACTCAGGTTGATTGGTGTGCCATCCTCAAGTGTGTATCCGCTTCCGTCAGCGCTTCCCGGATACTCTCCGACAAGCTGTGGCCACTCGATGCCGATTGCAGGATCATTCCATGCAAGGCCGCTCTCATCTCCAAGGTGCCAGAAATCTGTTACCTTGTAGCAGAACTCTGCTACATCTGAGAGTACTAAAAATCCGTGTGCAAAGCCTTCCGGGATAAGGAACTGCTTCTTGTTCTCCTCTGTGAGCTCTACTCCGAACCACTTGCCGTATGTCTTTGAATCGCTTCTTAAGTCTACAGCCACATCAAATACTGAGCCTTTTACTGCACGCACAAGTTTTGCCTGTGGGTATTCCTTCTGGAAATGTAGTCCGCGGAGCACTCCCTTTGTGGAGCATGACTGATTATCCTGTACGAACACTCTGTCAATGCCGGCTTCCTGCATATCCTTTGAATTGTATGTCTCCATAAAGTATCCACGGTTGTCTCCATGCACTGTAGGCTCGATGATGCAAAGTCCTTCGATTCCACCTACATTTTTCTGTACTTTAATCTGTCCCATGATTTCTATGTCCTTTCTTGTATTACGTGAACATCCCAACATCTAACTCAACCTCGCTACTTCGTAGCTTCTGTGCTTCTTAGTTCACTAAAATTCTATCTCCTGCAGATATCTGTGCAGCGCATCCTGCCATGTAGGGAGTGGCTTAAATCCATTCTCCACGAGCTTGCTCTTGTCCAGTCTGCTGTTAAACGGACGTGCTGCCTTTGACACACCATACTCTGCTGTAGTAACAGGTACTACTGTGAGTCTGTCCTCAGAATACTCTGTATGACCAAGCTCCACTGCCTGCTTAAAGATTTCCTTTGTAAAATCATACCAGCTTATATATCCGCCCTCGTTTGTAGCGTGATAGTAACCGTATTTATCAGTCTCTATCATATCTACGAGCAATCTTGAAAGGTCGAGTGTATATGTCGGTGTACCAATCTGGTCACTTACTACTGTAAGCTTATCGTGTGTCTTGCCGGCATTTAGCATTGTCTTGATGAAGTTCTTGCCGTTTACACCAAATACCCATGCTATACGCACTATAAAGTACTTCTCAAGTGTATTTGCCACTGCAAGCTCTCCGTCAAGCTTTGTCTGTCCATATACATTGAGTGGTGCATAGTCCTTGCAGTCAGGCTGCCATGGTGTGGTGCCCTGTCCGTCAAATACATAATCTGTGCTGATATATACCATCTTGGCATCTATCTTCTTGCAGGCATCTGCAATATTCTGTGTGCCGTCTGCGTTGATTGCATGCACCTTTGCTTTTTTATCATCATCCTCGGCCAGATCTACAGCTGTCCATGCTGCACAGTGTATTACAACATCGGGTTTAAGCGCCCCTATCACCTGCTCTACCGCTGTTCTGTCAGTAATATCCAGAGATACATATGGCATGCGTGTCACTGCTGTACCATCAGAGATACCATTATATTCTGATGCAATATCTGTTCCTATTCCTTCGTAACCGCGCGCCGCAAGATCATTCATTATATCATGACCAAGCTGCCCCGCAACTCCTGTAACAAATACTTTCATTTTTGTCTCCTTAACGCTGTTATTCGTAAACAGGCTCAACATATATACGCAATCACATATTCTTTAGGCATGCACAAAAGCCTCAAAGAGTAGCAGTTATCTATTCGCATACATCTTCTCGTAGTAATTCTGGTACTCTCCGCTGATGATTGTCTCCCACCACTCACGGTTGTCAAGGTACCATTTGATTGTCTTCTTGATGCCGTCCTCAAACTTGGTCTCTGGAAGCCATCCGAGCTCATTGTGGATCTTTGTTGGGTCGATTGCGTAACGCATATCATGGCCCTTACGGTCTCCTACGAATGTGATAAGGCTCTCCGGCTTATTGAGCTCCTTACAGATAATCTTTACGATTTCAAGGTTTGTCTTCTCATTGTGTCCACCTACGTTGTAAACCTCTCCTACACGTCCGTTGTGGATGATAAGGTCGATTGCCTTGCAGTGATCCTCTACATAGAGCCAGTCACGCACGTTCTCGCCTGTTCCGTATACCGGGAGTGGCTTATCATTAAGTGCATTTGCAATCATAAGTGGGATAAGCTTCTCCGGGAAATGGTATGGTCCGTAGTTGTTTGAGCAACGGCTGATTGTTACAGGAAGTCCATATGTGCGGTGGTAGGCAAGCACGAGTAAATCTGCTGCTGCCTTTGATGATGAATACGGGCTTGATGTATGGATTGGTGTATCCTCATGGAAGAAAAGGTCAGGGCGGTCAAGTGGCAGATCTCCGTATACCTCATCTGTTGATACCTGGTGATATCTTTTAATACCATACTTGCGGCATGCGTCCATAAGTACTGATGTTCCGATGATATTTGTATCAAGGAATACCTGTGGGTTTTCGATTGAACGGTCAACGTGTGACTCTGCTGCGAAGTTTACAACCATATCAGGATGCTCTTCCTCAAATAATTTGTATACGGCGTCACGGTCTGTGATGCTCTCCTTTACGAAACGGAAGTTTGGATTGTCCATTACAGGCTCAAGTGTTGAGAGATTTCCTGCATATGTGAGACAGTCTAAGCATACGATACGGTAATCCGGATATTTGTTAAGCATGTGAAATACGAAGTTACTTCCGATAAATCCTGCTCCACCTGTTACGATAATTGTCATTTTGATTTCCTCCTTAATATAACTGCTCGCGGTATTTTCCATCAAGTACGTCCTTTAAGTACTGTCCGTACTGGTTCTTCTTTACGAGCTCATATGTCTTTAATACTTCATCCTTTGTAATCCAGCCGTTTAAGTAAGCTATTTCCTCAAGACATGCTATCTTACGGTGCTGATGTGTCTCAACTGTCTTGACAAAGTTTGTGGCATCTACAAGGCTCTCATGTGTTCCTGTATCAAGCCATGTGAAGCCCTGTCCTAAAAGCTCTACATTGAGGGCTTTTTTCTCAAGATAGATTCTGTTAAGATCTGTTATCTCAAGCTCGCCTCTGGCTGATGGCTTAAGGTTCTTTGCGTACTCTACTACATTGTTGTCGTAGAAATAAAGACCTGTAACACAATAATTGCTCTTTGGATGCTCCGGCTTTTCCTCGATTGAAATAGCCTTTCCCTCTTTATCGAACTCTACGATACCGAATCTCTCAGGGTCATCTACATAGTAGCCGAATACTGTGGCGCCCTTGCCGCTCTCTGCGTTTTCAACTGCGGCCTTGAGTCTCTTGTTGAGTCCGTGTCCTGCGAAGATGTTGTCTCCGAGAACCATGGCTACTGTATCATCACCGATGAATTTCTCACCGATAACAAATGCCTGTGCAAGTCCGTCCGGGCTAGGCTGTACCTCGTAGGTGAGGTTGACACCAAACTGATGTCCATCTCCTAAGAGCTCCTTGAATCTTGGTGTATCCTGTGGTGTTGAAATGATCAGAATATCTCTGATACCTGCATTCATAAGCACTGACATAGGATAGTAGATCATTGGCTTGTCATAAATTGGAAGTAACTGCTTTGATGTTACCATTGTGAGTGGGTAAAGACGTGTGCCTGAACCTCCCGCTAATATAATACCTTTCATGTTGTTCTCCTTCAAACTGAAACTACGTGCTGCACTTGATGCTTTCGGTCTATAGAATACACTGACCTGATTCATCATTTACCTGCATTATAAAAGGTGCCCCAAGGGCACCTTCAAGTACTTTTTATATTTTTAGCATTTTTCACAAATATATGCTTATAATATCCTGTTTTTGAATCATTTTCGTGCAATAAATACACCTGCATCCTTTGTGATATGGAACCCTCTCTCTGTCTTCTTTCTGACAAATGCCGCAAATTCCTTATAGCGGTCCACAATATACCTGTTCTGGTTGCCGTGGCACGAAAGCACATACTCTATCACAGGCTCTGCTTTTTCTACCACAAGCTCATCCTCGTATCCATGCCAGCTTACCTCACCAAAGTATTTCCCAAGTATTGCCTCACCATTTTCTTTACCGAATTGCTCATACAGCCTTTCCGCTGACAGCTCTATACGGTCATCAAACTGCTGCACCAGGTCGTTTATTTCCTTCATATGCCGTGAGCTGTATGTACTGCACACGAACACGCCACCGGGCTTTAGCACCCTTAGGATTTCACTGCACACGGCATCCAGATTGTCACAATAGAACAGTACATGGTCTGCTATCACGCAGTCATACGATGCATCCGGCTTATACAGCCTGTGGGCATCCATCACCTCATATGTGAAGCGCTTGTCATCTGCGCCTACATTTCTCGTCGCATCCCTTACCATGCCATACGATATATCAGTCAGGGTTATCTGCATATCTGCCGGTATCCTGTCTATGTTCTGTGTCCAGAGAGAGGCATCACCACAGCCCACCTCAAGCACCTTTTCCCCCTCAAAAAAGCTGCACTCATCAAATACCCAGCTAAACCAGCTCACCGGATTAATCGAGAAATCCCTGTGCAGATTGATTCTGGCTGATATATTTGAAGCATCCCTGTACTGCTGCTTTAGCTTTTGCTCCATCTCGTTTATATTAACCAGCTCCAGCATATGACTCCAGTCCACGCTTCGCCCCTCGTCTATTACCTCTGAAGCCTCCTGCAGTGCTGATTTCATAAGCTTCATCTGCTCTATCCTCTCCTCCACGAGACCAAGCTGCATGTGAAGCGACTCAGACATGACATCGCTGTCCGTGTTTCTGAGTGTCATCTCCTTGATATCATCCAGGGAAAAGCCCAGATATTTGAGGAACAGTATCTGCTGTAGACGCGCAAAGTCGTCATCATTATAGAATCTGGCTCCGTTTTCGTTTACGTAGGATGGTTTTAAAATATTGTGCTCGTCATAGTACCTAACGGTCTTTTTTGTAATATGCGCTTTTTTTGCAAATTCTCCTGAGGAGTAGTAGCCGGGTAGTTTCATATTCTCTAATTGCCTCCTTGATAGCCCATATACTCTATGATATAATCATTGGGTAGTCGAAAAAAGCTCGGGTGTTAATTCTGATAAATCCCTCTAGTTTTACAGAAGGGGGATGATGTTACTATGAATACAATTGAAGTACTTACATTGTTACTAGTAGTTTTTGCAGCATTGTCGTATATAGACAACCACAAAAAGAAATAGCACCCCAACCGCCTAAAGTGAGGGTGCTAATCTTTATACTAATCAATCACTGAGGGCAAATCGGAATAACATCCGATTACCTTTGAGTAGATTATACAATAGAGTGGTTGATAAATCAATCACTCTTTTAAAAATCTATCTAAATTAATTTGGAGAATACAATGAAATACGATTATTTAATAGTAGGTTCCGGTCTCTACGGAGCCATCTTCGCCCATGAGGCAAAGGCCAAGGGCAAATCAGTGCTTGTTGTGGACAAGCGTCCTAACATAGCAGGAAATGTTTACACCGAAAAGCAGGAGGCATCAATGTACACATGTACGGAGCCCACATATTCCACACCAATGACAAGAGGGTTTGGAACTACATCACACAGTTTGCTGAGTTCAACCGCTTCACAAACAGCCCTGTAGCAAACTACAAGGGTGAGCTGTACTCAATGCCTTTCAATATGTACACCTTCAACAAGATGTGGGGTGTGGTGACACCTGAGGAGGCTGCTGCAAAGATTGAGGAGCAGAAAAAGCAAATCACCGGCGAGCCTAAAAATCTTGAGGAGCAGGCTATCTCACTCGTTGGCCGTGATATCTATGAGAAGCTCGTGAAGGCTACACTGAGAAACAGTGGGGCCGTGATTGTAAGGAGCTTCCGGCTTTCATCATCAAGCGACTTCCTGTTAGACTTACCTTTGACAACAATTACTTCAACGCTCTTTATCAGGGTATTCCAATCGGTGGCTACACCAAGATGGTTGAAAATCTGCTCGACGGCATTGAGGTCAGATTAAATACTGACTACCTTGAGCACAAGGCTGAGCTTGATGCTCTTGCTGATAAGGTGGTATACACAGGTCCGATTGACGCATACTTTGGCTTTAAGCTAGGTACTTTAGAGTACCGCTCAGTGCGCTTTGAGAATGAGACCCTCGATATTCCTAACTTCCAGGGAAATGCCGCTGTCAACTATACTGACCGTGAGACTCCATGGACACGTATCATCGAGCACAAGTGGTTCGAGTTCGGCAAGGATGAGGATGGCAATGATCTGCCAAAGACTATTATCAGCCGTGAGTACTCTTCTGAGTGGAAGGCAGGCGATGAGCTTACTACCCTGTAAACGATGAGAAAAACGGACAGCTCTATGCCAAGTATAAGGAGCTTGCCGATAAGGAGACCGGTGTTATATTCGGTGGTCGTCTCGGCGAGTACAAGTACTATGATATGGATACTACCATTGCTTCTGTACTTAATATGTGTGAGAAGGAGCTTGGCTAATAATTTAGCTTCCCACAAAAGGCTTTGTTTATGTCATATTCAAAAGCGCCATGGCAATTTACCATGCGCTTTTATTTACATTATTTTTTTCCGGCCAGATTTATCTCAGCCGCAGGAATATGCTCCCTCAGGCACTCATATCCATACTCCTTCGAATATGCATATATAGCCGGAAGCTGTCTTGACAGAAAGAGCGCCGGTGCTTCTGTCACCGAGTATGCGCCACAGTGCCCAAACTCAAGAACATCACCAAGCTCAAGCTTCTTAAGCTTCACCTCGCGTACCAGCACATCTGCCACTGTACAGAGGCTTCCGCAGAGTGTATAGTCTATGTCCGGCAATTGTGTTAATTCCACACCGTCAGCTCTATATATACTAATCGGCGGCACCTGCATTGCCATCCTCTGCCCGAAGTAATTCAGATGGTGGATTCCTCCATCCAGAATCGCATAGTTGGCATCGCCTGTCGATTTTAAGTCCTTTACCTGTGTGTAATATTTACCGCATGAGCCGCGAGGAAGCGTCCCATCTCAATGCCAAGCGGATATTCCTCGGCAAATTCTCTAAGCCCCTCTGCTGCCTCATCAAGTGATTGTTTTTCCTTTTCCTGCCAGTCTTCCTCAAAATACTCCACGCAAAGTCCCGGGCCATACTCTACAAGCTGTGGCTCAAAGCCGTATTTTTCTTTTAATACGCTCAATGCAGACTTTATTTTTTCCAAGTCCTTATTTATTTTGCGAAGACTCTTCTGTGTGCCGGAATAGTAGTGGATGCCCATTACCGCAATGCCCTTAAACTCATCCGGATGCGACATGATGTATTCAATATCATCAAGCGACATGCCAAACTGGTTGCCACTTGTCAGGCGCAATATGACATGTGTTTTCGTTTCGGCAAACTCGGCTTCATGCGCACCTTCCAGCATACGTTCAAGCATCACTTCTGATATCAGAGCTGCATGTCTTATGCTCTCACAGGTGAGTATACCGGCGCCATATGAAACTGCTCGCTCTATATCGCATTTTTCCTTCATCACACCTGAATAGATGATGCTCTCCGGCTTCACGCCAAGTGCTATACATATCTCAAGCTCTCCCGGGCTGCACACCTCCACATGGTCTAAGCCCTCCGGCAGCCTGTGAAGCAGAAACGGATTTGCCTTTATCGAAAAGCAAAGCGGTATCCTACGTCCTCCTTTACAATCAAGAGCAGCCCTTATCATGGCTGCTCTCTTCGCAAACTCGTCCGTATCAAATACATAGTACGGTGTCTGTCTCATATGCTTTATTCCTCCACAAGCTCTTTCACAAGCTTCTCGATTGCATCAACTGAGTTGAAATTCTCAGGAACCAGATCCTTTGGTCTGATTGTGATGTCAAATTCATCAGTCAGCTCCGATACGAGTGAAACTATATCAAATGACTCAAGAATTTTGTCATCGATGAGCTTTGTCTCCTTCTCAAAATCCACATCCGGTCTTAATTCCTCTAAAATCTCTAAAATTGTGTCTCTCATTTTACATTTCCTCCAGTTTTTTCATATCATATTTTCCGTTTGGAAGCTTAGGAAGCTGCTCCAGTTTCTTGATTTTCCTTGGCACCATAAAGCCCGGGAGCTCGTCCCTCAGTGCCAGCGCAAGGCTTCTCCTGTCACAGTCTCCTGTGTAGAAAAGTATCAGCACCTCTTTTGCTTTATTATATATAACGCAGCTTTCTGCGACTCCATCGACCACATTGGCGGCATGCTCCACCTCATCAAGCTCCACACGGTGTCCCATGTGCTTTATCTGGCGGTCCATACGTCCACAGAAATGAAGTATGCCGTCCTCATCGAGCCTTCCGTAATCCCCTGTGCGTACATCCGCTCAGGATAAGCCCTGTTGAGTGGATTGAGTGTAAATGCCGCAGCTGTCCTCTCCGGATCATTATAATAGCCCAGCGCCAGGATTGGTCCACATACGCATATCTCGCCCTGTTCTCCGACAGCCGGCTCATTTCCATGCTCATCTATCAGAAAAACCCTGTAATTGTCATAGGCTTTTCCTATAGGAAGCACCTCGTCCTCTTCCACCAGATGATCCACACTATAATACGTACACGAAGCAGTTGCCTCTGTCGGCCCATACTGGTTCACAAAATGCGCTTCCGGCAGATTTTCCTGCCATTTTCTGAGCACCCTGCATGGCATTACTGAGCCTGAGAAGCAGATTTTTCTGAGACTCTTAGGCCCTACTTCCTCAAATGCTCCAAGCGATGTGAGAATGGTAAATGCCGAAACACTCCAGCCGACACTGCTGACCTTCTTATCATTCATGTAATCAAACAGGGCATTTGGCTCCATAAAATACTCTTTTGGAATAATCGCTGTGCTGCAGCCGGTCTTTAGCGGCAGATAAATGTCCCTGATTGCCGCAATATAGTCAAGCGGCGACTGATTGCCCAGCACATCACTTTCCTCTATATGCATCACATCACAGTAAGCATTGATGTATGTCATAAGTGACAGATGTGATGTCATGACTCCCTTTGGATTGCCGGTGGAGCCTGACGTGTAGATAATATACAATGGGTCTGTCATGGACATCTGCCTGCGGACTGTTGCGAGCATATCGTTCTCACTATCCGTCACAGAGTCTCCTGCTGATTCACTGATTTTACAATTACTATCAGCGCACGCCACCTGCTCGAAGCTCGATATATCCTCAGCAATAAATATCTGCGGTCTATCGAAGCCTTCTGCCTTTGCCAGCTCATCCACTATGCTCTCCACATGCTCACGACTTTCCCTGTCCGCAACAATAGCCCTTGGACACAGATTTTCAAGTATTTTTTCAATTCTCTTGTCAGGAAGCGATGCATCAATCGGTGCATACGGTCTGCCTGCATATACCACACCCAGGAAGTATGCCGGTGTCACCATTTTCCTTCCGGCAAATACTGCAACAGGGGTTCTGTCCACTCCAAGCTGTTCTACCAGATATGCTCCTGTATTTCTTGCTATATCATACACCTGCCTAAATGTAATGCTGCTTTCAGTATCTGAAAATGCAGGCTTGTCAGGGTATTTTGCCACTGTGGCTCAAGCACTCCAGTACGTTTTTCATCTTAGTCCTCTTTCATGCATTAATAAACGTTGCCGAAAAAATTATAGCACATAACATCCGAAAAAAATGTCATGTGCTATCGAATTAAGAATTCTTAAGAAAGCCTTAATTTTTTTCTGTAGGTTTTTCTATATTTGATTCTCCTATTAAATATATCGGTCTGTCCTTTGCCTCGAGATAAAGCTTTGACAGATATAATCCCAAAATGCCTATGCTAAGCAGTTGTATCCCACCTATAAAAAGTATGATAACAACGGTCGAAGCCCAGCCTGCTACCGGATCACCAAACACAAGTCTTCTTATTATGATAAAAAGCATAGCTGCTATCGCCACAATAAAGCTGAACACTCCTGCTATTGAAGCCATGTATAGCGGAGCATTTGAAAATGCTACTATTCCATCTAAACTATAGAGAAACAGCTGCCAAAATGACCACTTTGTCTCGCCAGCCACGCGGTTTACATTTTCAAACTCAAGCCATTTGACCTTGAATCCTACCCAGCCAAATAATCCTTTTGAAAACCTATTGTACTCTTTTAGCGATAAAAGAGCATCCACATATTTCCTGTTCATCAGCCTGTAGTCACGTGCCCCATCAACCATATTTGCCTTTGAAATCTTACTCATCAGCCTATAGAACTTCTGGCGAAAAAAGACCTGATCGGTGGCTCACCCCTTCTTGTCACCCGCCTTGTACCGACAGCATCATAACCTTCTTCCATAAGTGCTTGTACATCTCAGGCAGCATATCCGGTGGATCCTGAAGGTCAGCATCCATTATCGCCACATATTCCCCCACCGCATGCTGCAAGCCTGCATACATGGCTGCCTCCTTGCCAAAATTGCGTGAAAAGGATATGTATTTCACACCGGAATCATTTACGGCAAGCTCCTTTGCGACATCGAGCGTCCCGTCCATAGAGCCATCATCCACTATAATCAGTTCATAAGACAATCCCGCTGTCTCACTCTCTTGACTCATTTGATTAAACACCTGAGTTATTTTATTATAAAAAAGAGGCAGAGCCTCTTTCTCGTTAAAGCATGGTACCACAATGCTTATCTTATTTTTTTCCATATAAGCCACCCTGCATATAATATCAAATAAATAAAAAATCCGATTGCTGCTCCTGCCGTATTTGTCACAAAATCATCAAGCTGACAATATCCCCTGCCGGTAACCAGCTGCGTGTACTCAATTGCTGCGCTTATAAAAGCACCAACAGGTATTGTAATCCATCTCATCCAATTTTTAAAAACCAGTGGAAACAAAAGCCCAAATGGTATAAACAATACTATATTCTCTATAAAATAAGCGTGCATCTGAAGTGTCATGCCCCATGTGCTCCACAGCACCATATCGGCGACGCCGGTTCTGCTTCCCGGCTCCCTTGAATAATACACTATCATTATAAGCGTATACATATAGGCCACAAAGGTGCCGCAGAACAGCATATGCCATATTTTGCCCACTATCTTTTTTCTTCTCTCATCTGCCTGTGATACCTCTCTCATTGTGAAAAGATATCGCAGCAGACACACAAAAATATACATCGCTATGCAGATTAAAGCCAAATATACCGCTGACGGAAGATATTTGAACTTTTCCTGTATGTCTCTTATTATATATTCCTTTAAACTCAATGTCTTTTTTTATGCTCCTTGTAGGCACGAATGAACTCCAGCTGTCGTTCATCGTCCTTTTTCTGTTCGTCATCTGACATATGACTCACTTTAATAATTATACACAATATTATACCAATTACAATAATACCGGCACATAATATAAAAATAATTAAGATTTCAGGCATAAAATATTCTCTCCTCAGATTTAATTATATCCACTTTATTTATCTTAATTCATTTACTTATGAACACATATAACAACAAAAGCTGCATGATATTCTCACACAGCTTTTGTATATTATGTATATTATCCTTGGCATTATCCTTTATTTTAATTTTGCAACAACCATATCCACATATTTCTGGCAGATTTCCTCGCTCTCTGCCTCAACCATGACACGGATAACAGGCTCTGTACCCGACTCACGCACAAGTATACGTCCTGTATCGCCAAGCTCTGCAGTAACCTGGTCAATAGCCGCCTGAACCTCTGGATTTGCAAGTGCTCTGCCTTGTCAGCCACACGCACGTTCTGAAGCACCTGTGGGTAGATGTTAAGCCCCTCGCAGAGCTGGCTCATCTTCTGTTTTCTCGCCATCATGACCTCCATCATCTTAAGGCTGGTCAGGATACCATCACCTGTCGACGCATACTTAGAGAAAATGATATGACCGGACTGCTCTCCGCCGATGCGGCAGCCATTCTGCTGCATGTACTCATATACATATTTGTCACCAACTGCAGTCTTTGCGTAGCCGATTCCAATCTCATCAAAGGCCTTGTAGAGTCCAAAGTTTGACATAACTGTTGTGACAACAGTATTGTTATCGAGCTTTCCTCTTTCTTTCATGTACTTTCCATAAATGTAAAGGATATGATCTCCTGTGATTACATTTCCGAGCTCGTCTACACAGAGACATCTGTCAGCATCTCCATCATATGCGAAGCCTACATCAAGACCATTGTCCACTACATATTTCTGTAAGCCCTCAATATGTGTAGAGCCTGCATTATTATTGATGTTGAGACCATTTGGCTCATTGTTAATAACATAGCACTTTGCTCCGAGTGCCTCAAAAATAGACTTTGCCATGTTCCATGAGCTTCCGTTGGCACAGTCAAGACCAACCTTCATGCCCTTGAATGAATATACTCCGAGTGAGATGAGATATCCCATGTAACGGTTACGGCCTGCCACATAGTCCACTGTGCATCCAATAGCGTCCTTATGTGCATAAGGCAGCTCCTTCCACTCCTGCCCAAACAGGCGGAGCTTGCCGTCTATATAGTCCTCGACAAGGAGAATTGTCTCCTCATCCATCTTCTCTCCATTGCCGTTGATAAGCTTGATTCCGTTATCATAGTATGGATTGTGGCTTGCTGAAATCATGATTCCACAATCAAAATCATCGGTTCTTGCTACATATGCCACTGATGGAGTTGTGGTAACGTGTAATAGATATGCATCTGCTCCCGATGCTGTAAGTCCTGATACAAGTGAATACTCAAACATATAGCTTGAACGTCTTGTATCCTTTCCTATTACTATCTTTGCCGGCTCGTCGAGCTGCTTCTGTTTCTTAAGCTCTCCATAATACCAGCCTAAAAATCTACCGATCTGATATGCATGCTCTGCTGTTAAATTGACATTAGCTTCTCCACGGAAGCCGTCTGTTCCAAAGTATTTTCCCATTGTCGTCCCCTTGTAAATAAATTTTTCTTATATTATACACTTAATAAATATGTTTGTGTAGTAAAAAACAATATTATTTGTTAAATTATTTAGCTATCTTATGGCACTCCATATAGTATCTCTTCTCATTCGCTTCACCGATTGAGAATGTCTTTCTTGGAAGCACCCCGCCCGCATTGATTGCAGGGAACAATGTGCTCTTGTCTATCGACTGAAGAAAGATTCCACATCCCTTAGTCTCCTTAACCAGTCCGTGAAGTGCCTCATCACCATGGATATAGTCTATTTCCACATTGTCATGTGTCTCAAGATACTTATCTAAAACACCCTGGAGTATCTCAACCGGGAGGCGGTCACCTCTATTTGTGATATTAATTCCAAAATTCCTTATTGGTGCTGTGCAGCTTCCAGCGCTATTTTCTGAAACCACTTCATTGCCATTTGCCGGTTTTGCACTGTCACAGCTTCCTGATTCAACATACTCAAATACTATCTCTTCGCCCTCAGCGCTCTCAAGTCCTTGTTTTGTGATTTCAGCTTCGAAAAACGACAGCATGTCCTTTACATCAACATTTGTAAGCAATCTGTGAATAGGCTTAAACTCAAGCGCCTCACTGTGCAGATTACAGATTTCCACAAGAGCATGCCTTGCAGGATGAGTTTTCAACTGCTCCTCTGTGAATTTTCCGGATTTTTTGATATTTTCCCAGCAGGTCTTCGCTGTTGCAAGCGAATGATTTCCATCACCTACTGCAAACAAGAAACCTCCACAGCTATTCTGTTTTGCTGCGAATGCCTCTGTCACCTGCTTTGCTGCCTCACCCTCAACAGCATAGCCGCGGATATGTCCGCCTCCCTGCATAAGCTCTGTATCGTAAAGCTTACGAAGAGTGTCCCTGATGGCATACACATATTCGATTATTCCATGCTTTACAGCTGCTATATTTACTGCATCTTCCTGTGTAGCACCCTGGCATCCATCAATCTTTTGTCTGTCTATAGGATCATCAACAAGCAGCATAACATGTGGCAGCTCAATAGCTGCATTCTCTCTTATTTTCACTCTCGGAGGTATACGTGAGATTACTGTTCCCTCTGTTGCTCTGATGAGAGTCTTCTTTTTCGGGTCGAAATCATAGTCATCCAGATCAATAAGTCCTACTATTCCAAGACGCACCCCTGACTCCGTAGTACGCTCAACAAGCACATAGCCATCTGCCACCACTTGCTTTAAGGTTCCATCTGTGAGATATGTCTCCATAGTGGTATTAATATATTTGATTCTCTCATCATCCGTCATTGAAGCATATTTTGTTTTCCTGCCGGTTTCTTTGTCATTTTTGACACCATCCCCTGATGAATTGCAATCATTCTCCTGATTCGTAATTGTTCCCAGATAAATTTCAGGAAACACCACATTAAGCGTTGACGGTGCATCAGCCACATACTTTTCCACAGCATCCCAATAATCTGCCTGGCTTGTAAACTGGTCACAGGCAATAACTGACCATTTTTCATATCTATACAATCGTTTGGCAAAAGAATATTTGCCGGATTGAAACAATTTGACATATCAACAATTCTCCTTTAAATATATAAAATAT